>ERZ795058.2120-NODE-2120-length-24397-cov-6.372361_pt1 | contig 24397 bp, 15 predicted proteins | sample MGYA00375142_ERZ795058 | MGnify/ENA primary metagenome ERZ795058 (study PRJEB30187, sample SAMN05720210) | activated sludge metagenome | isolation source: anaerobic digester from wastewater treatment plant | place: Japan | collected 2015-04-20 ... | reverse complement strand
ATGGAATCCATCTTCAATCCCCGCCAGGAATCCGTCAAACGGCCGGTCGGTGGAGCGAGGCTCATCCACGATTCCCATTGACGCAGGGTTATTCTGAATGATATACGATTTGCTATGTATAGCAAGATGCGTTGCGCATACGATCAACTCTCTCAGACCAAAAGGGCTGGTTTCCGCCGAGACCCAGGATGTAGATTGACGGGCGAGCTGGTTCTTCGCGAAAAGAGCCCAACGAGGGGGTGCGAGTGGATCTCATGAGTGTTCGGTTGCAGGACATTGCGCGCGAAGCCAAGGTCTCGTACGCGACGGTTTCGCGGGTGCTCAACAATCACAAGAACGTTCGGGCGCAAACGCGCACGCGCGTGCTGGAGGTCCTGCGCCGCCACCAGTACGGCGTCAAACGCTCGCGGGCGCGCGCCCTGTCCACCGAGTTCAACATCGAACTCATTTTTCACCGGGCCTGGCAGAACAACACAGCCGGGGCGCAGTACTTCGCCAGCGTGATCGCGGGCGCCGAGGCGATCCTCCAGCGTCTCAATTGCCATCTGATCGTGCGCACGGTCTCCTCGGGCCGGCTCGACAGCTATTTTGAATCGCTCTCGGCCGACCGCTCGATCGACGGCGTGATCATCGTCTACTACGACGCGGAGTACCAGGAGCTCTACCGCCGGCTCCAGGAGCAGCGGATACCCTGCGTGCTGCTCCAGCCGCGGCTCCTGGTGGAGGAGGCGATCACTGTTTTTCCCGACAACCTGGGAGGCGCCCAGCGGGCGGTGGAGCACCTGATCGCGCTGGGGCATCGCCGGATCGCGCATCTGCACTCGGTCGACGGGGACTACGAGGCGACCGAACGGCGCTGGGCCTACGAACTGGCGCTGCGCGACGCCGGCATCCCGCTCACGGCGGAATATCTGCAGACCACCGGCGGCTGGGACGCCGAGAGCGGCGAGCAGGCGATGGGCCGGCTGCTGCGGCTCGCCGCGCCGCCCACCGCCGTCTTCGCGGCCAATGACTCGATCGCGATCGGCGCCATGCGGGCGTGCGCCGCCCACGGGCTCAAGGTGCCCGAGGATGTGAGCATCGTCGGGTTCGACGATTTCTACCCCGAGGGCTTCATGATGCCGGCGCTGACGACGATCAACTACCCCATCCCGACCCTGGTCGAGGTGGCCATTCGCGAGGTGCTGGACCACTTGCAGCACCGTGATTTCCACGCGCAACGGATCCTGACGCCGGTACGTCTGATGGAACGCCAGAGCACGCGCCGATTGTCGGAGTGAGCCGTCTGTCCCTGATGTCGCGTCAGGCCCTGTTGTCTGTCGGACTGCCCGGACTCAAGACGCGCCGAGAGCCGAGATCTGAGTGAGGACCTTTGTATGAGCACCGTCATCGACCCGCAAGCGATTGAGCAGGACGCGATCGAGCAGGGTGAGCCGCCGGCGCCGCCGCGGCTCGGCCTGCTGAGCCTCTCGCTTGATCTCTATCGGAAGGTCGTCCCCGAGGCGCTCGCCACCTACTGCGCGTCGCACGCTCAACGGGTCGAGGTCCTGGGCCGCTACGGCGAGGTCGTCGGTCACGACCTGTGCTGCAATCGCGAGGAGGTCGAGCGGACGGTGGCCCGGATCCAGGCGGCGGGCGCCGACGTGCTGGTCGTCGTCCTGCAGTCTTATTCCCTCTCGCTGGCCAGCCTGCCGGCGCTGCTCCGGACGCCGTTGCCGCTGGTCATCTGGAACACGCAGGATCTGGGCAGCATCGACGACGGCTTCGATGCGGACCGGATGATGGCCAACCACGGGATGCATGGGGTGCAGGATCTGTGCAGTTGCCTGCGGCGGACGGGGCGGACTTTCGGGCTGGTCTCGGGGCATTGGCGCAATGAGGCCCACCTGGCGGAGCTGGCCGACTGGCTGAAGGCGGCCCACGGCGTGGCGCTCAGCCGGCGGATGAAAGTCGGCCTGATGGGTCGGCCGTTCGCCGGGATGGGCGATTTCACCTTCGACGAAGTGGGGCTGATCAGCCGGTGGGGTCCGGCGGTCGAGCCGCTCACGCTGGCCGAACTGGCCGAGGCGCAGGCGCGGATCGGCGAGGCGGAACTGGCCGCCGAAATCGAGGCCGATCGCGAGCGGTTCGCCGTTGAGCCCGATGTGACGGACGAGGACCACCGCCGGTCGGCGCGGCTGGCTATCGCGCTGCGCCGCGTCGTCGAAGCCCATGGCGTCGATGCCTTCACCATGCATTTCGGCGTCTTCGGCGAAGACCCGCGCATCGAGACCTGTCCGTTCCTCGGCGTCAATCATCTGATCGCCGCCGGCCGCGGCTACGCCGGCGAGGGCGACGCGACGATGGCGGCGCTCGACGGCCTGCTCGGCCGGCTGTACGGACCGGCCGGTTTCTGCGAGATGTTCACCGCCGACTTCGAGCACAACCAGGTCTTCATGAGCCACATGGGCGAGGGGAATTATCGGCTGGCGCGCCCCGGGGAGCGGCCTGTCCTGCGCAAGGTCCCCTACACGTTCGGCAAGGGGCGCCCCTTTCTGGTGCCGCTGTTCCGTTACGCGCCGGGGCCGACCACGCTGGTCAATGTCGCCGTCCGGGGCGACGGGCGTTTCGGCCTGATCGCGTTCGAGGCCGACGTGCTCGATTTCAATCTGGGCGAACGTTACGATTCGCCCCATTTCAAGATCGCGGTCAAGGGCGAGCTCGGCCCCCTGCTGGATCGCTACAGTCGGGCCGGCGGAACGCATCACCTGACGCGGATCCCCGGCCGGCGCCTCGATTCTCTGGAGCGGCTGGCGCACATGCTCGAGATGGAATTCACGCGCATATGACCATGACCGCCGACGCCGTCATCGGGATCGATGTGGGGACCACCAATTTCAAGCTGCTGGTGCTCGATGCCGCGGGTGCCCGGCTGGCCGAAAGTTCGGTGACCTATCCGCTCGACATGGGCCCCGGCGGTCGGGTCACCCAGGATCCCGAGCTGTGGTGGACCAGCCTTGAGGAGTGCCTGGCGCGGGTCGGCCGGCAGATGGACCTGCGGCGGGTGGGCGCGCTGGCGCTCTCCAGCCAGGGTGAAACGCTGATCTGCTGCGACGACACGGGCCGGGCGCTGGCCCCGGCGATCAGTTGGATGGACACGCGCGCCGCCGCCACGACCGGCGAACTCCAGCGCCTGCGCGACGACTGGACCGCCCGCACCGGCAAGCCGATCGCCACCTACTGCAACCTGGCGAAGATCCACTGGCTGCGCCGCCACCGGCCGGAGCTGATCGCGCGGACGCGCCGCTTCTGCCAGGTGGCGGACTATCTGATCTACCGGCTGACCGGGCGTTGGGTCTGCGACCTGAACGTGGCGTCGTTTTCGAGCGCCGCGAACGTCTGGGAGCGCGGCTGGGACGTGGAGCTCTGCCGCGATTTCGATTTGGAAGACAAGCTGCCGGAGATCGGCGAGGCCGGCACGATCGTGGGGCCGCTGCGACCCGAGCTCCGCCAACGCTGGGGGCTGCGCGACGATGTGCAGCTTGTGCTGGGCGGGCACGATCAAGGTTGCGCCGTTCTGGGCGCCGGCCCGCCGACGGTCGGCAGCGTCTTTCTCTCCGCCGGCACGGCGTGGGTGCTCTACGCGCCGACGCGGCGTCCCGCGCCGTCGGCCGAGTCCAATGCCGTCCGCTACTGCCATGCCTGGCCCGACCTGTGGGCCACGCTGGCCTCCTATACCGGCTGCGGCGCGCTGAACCACTGGATCGACCGGTTCTGCCGCGCCGAACGGTTTGAGGCGGAGCAGCAGGGCCGCGCGGTGTACGACTGGCTGCTGCGCGACGAGAATCTGGCCGAGGATCTGATCGTCATTCCGTATCTGTTCGGGGCGGTCTGCCCCGATAATGACCCGGCGGCGCGCGCCGCGCTGCTCGATCTTGAGCCCGCCCACACGCCGGCCAACGTCGCCTGCGGGTTCGCGCTGGCCGTGGTCTTCGAGACGCGCCGCAATCTGGAATGTCTGCGTTCGCTCGGCGTTGACCCCGGCGGGCTGGTGATGTCCGGCGGGGGGGCGCGCGGCCGGGTGTGGCCCCAGTGGGTCGCCGATGCGTGCCGGCTGCCGATCAGCGTGATGCGGCACAGCGACACCGCGCCGCTGGGCGCGGCGTTTCTGGCCGGCTGCGCCCTTGGCTTCTGGCCCGACGGGCGGCTGCCGGATTATCCGATCGCGCGTCGCTGCGAGCCGCGCGCCGACCGCGCCGAGCGTTTTGACGCGCTGTATGAGCGATATCTGCGCGCCGTGGAGATGGATCGGCGCCGCCGACGGCCCGAACCGGCCGACACGCCGGCCGAAGTCCTGTCAATTCCCTCGGCCTGAGCCGCGAGAACCGACAGGATGCAGATCAAGATATTATGTTGCTCATTATCTCGCGGTTCAACGAGGGGACAAAATCGCCGGCCTTCGAGAGCCGAGGACGAGGGACGAGAGTCGAGAGCCGCAGTTTCGAGCGAGCATTTGGGGGTGAATACGGGGACGAGGATGAGGACAACAAGAGATGATTTTTGTGTGAGAGGCCATTAAACTCCAGGAAAGGCGCCCAGCGCATGTCCACTACCTACAGCCGCCGCGAAGCGGATCAGCTTTATTTCGAGCAGCATTTCGAGGACTGGCTCCCCCGGCGCCTGTTCGACCTTCACGCGCACCTGGTGCCGCCGGGCACCCTGCGCGCGCCCAGTCCCGAACGCCTCGCGCGCTACTGGATGCTGCGGCTGCCGTTGCAACAAACGGTCCAGGAATTCTTCGAGGACTACGCGGCGCTGCTGCCCGGCCGGCAGGTCCACGCGCTGGCGTTCGGCATGCCGGTTCAGGAATCGGACATTGCGCGGCAGAATGCCATGCTGCTGGAAGGTTCCCGGCAACACGAGCGACTGAACGTGCTGTTTCTGACGCGGCCGGAAGACGAAGAGGAACGCCTCGAACAGGCGCTGGCCGACGGTTTTCTGGGCTTCAAGCCGTATCCCGATTTCGTCGTCGGCGATCACCCCGGCGAGGAGGCGATCGCGGAATTCCTGACCCCGGCGATGTGCCGCGTCGCCCAGCGGCATCGGGCCCTCGTGATGCTGCACATCTCCCGGCCGGGGCGCTTCGGCGATCCGCGCAATGTCGATGACCTGCTTCAGCTCGCCGCCGACTACCCCGCCATGCGGTTGATCATCGCCCATCTGGGCCGCGCCTATAATCCGATCTACCTGGAGCGCGCGCTCGAGCGGCTGGATGGCCGCCATCCCTGGTGGTATGACTTCTCGGCCGTCGTGCATCCCGGCACGCACCGCCTCGCGCTGCAGTCGATCCCTCACGAGCGGATCTGTTTCGGCTTCGACAACCCGATTATGCTGGCGCGCGGCTACTATGAGTTCCCCACCGAGAGCACATACCGCGTGCGGATGCACGGCATCGACCTGGACGAAGCGGATCACCCGCCGCTGGCGTATCAGATTTTGAAAGGCTTCAAGGAAGCCGCCGAGTCGGTGCGGCTGGATCGCGCCTCGCTTGAGCGGATCCTGTTCCAGAATGCCTGGGACCTGGTGCACGGCGCACGCGCCGACGCCGCGCGGGGAGCGGTCGGCGCGGCCGCAACCGGCGGCTGAGTCAGTGCAATTCGCGAATGAATATGTTGCGGAACCAGAGCTTCGTTGCGTGCGATTGCAGCTCGAGCGGGCCGCGCGGCCAGAGCGGACGCTTGCGATCCCAATAGTTTTCCAGCACCACGTCGTCCACCACGCGCACGCCATTGAGATGGACCGTCACGCGATCACCCTCCATCCGGATGCGGAACGTATTCCACTGGCCGACGGGCCGATCGGCGCAGACCAGCGGCCGCGACGGGTGCCCCTGATTGTTGTATAACCCGCCCGAGCCGATGCCGAACCACTGGTTGCTGTCCCAGATCTGCACCTGCGGCACGCCGCGCAGGTAAATCCCGCTGTCGCCGAGCGGCTCAATCTTCCAGTCGACGAGCAGCTCGAAATCGCCGTAATCGCGCGCGGTGCACAGGCTGCGGCCGTTGCCGTCGAACCGCAGCACGCCGTCGGCGACGGTCCAGTGCGCGCGCATTTCGGCGTCGGCCGCCTGGCGCGCGGCGGCCAGCTCCGCGGGCGACAACTCCGCGCGCCGGAGCGGGTTGTCGTTCGGTTCGGCGGGCAGCCCCTGCCAGTTGGTCAGATCCCGGCCGTTGAACAGCGCGGTGAATCCCGCCGGCGGCGGCACGATCCCCAGGTCGGCGGTTTCGTGCGGATACGCGTCGGCCGCGGGTTCGCCCGGCGTCAGCTCCCGCAGGAACAGGTTGCGAAAGGCCACGCGCGAGCCATGGCCAAGCAGGCCCAAATGCCCCGTCGCGCGCGCCAGGCCGGGGTGCTCCCGGCCATCCATCGTCCCTTCCCGGCTCGCCTGATCCAGATCGGCATGCACGATCCGGTGGCCATTCAGATAGACGGTGATCCAGCGGCCGCGCGCGATCACGACTTCGTGATTCCACTCGCCGACGGGTTTCAGATGCCCGCGTTCGGCCGGCACGATCCCGTAGACCGAGCCGTGATACTGATATTGCTTCAGCTCGGCGTATTGCGGCGCGGTGTCGTCCAGGATCTGCACTTCCAGTCCTTCAAAAGCGGCGTCGCCCTCGAGCGGGGCGCGGACGCCGAGCCCGTTGTTGGCTCCCGGCGAGAGCTGGAAGTCGAAACTCAACACGAAATCGCCGTATTCCCTCTCGGTGAACAAATTCCTCCCCGATTCGGTGCTGACCAGCACGCCCCGTTCGACGGCATAGCCGGCGGTGTCGCCGATCCAGCCGGTCAGATCCCGTCCGTTGAAGAGCGAGACGGCGTCGGCGGCGCCGATCTTCTCCATCAGGGTGAGTGCGCGTTCGCGCAGGCCTTCGTCGGCGATGGCATCGGCGGCGCCCGCCAGTGCGGCATGGACTTCGCCGGGAATTTCCTGGCAGACCCGGGGCGACAACTCGGCGACGGCCAGTGCCGCCTCGGCCTTCGTCGCTTCGTGTTCCAGGTACGACGCCGCCAGGCGGAACGACTCAACGGTCGGGATCTCCGCCAGAAGCGCCAGGAAGGGTTTCCCGGCGGCGGGGTCCTCGATCGCGGCCAGCGCCTTGCGGCAGAGATCGAGCCGCTCGGCCGCTTTGAGATCCGGCGTGGCGGCCAGCCGCGCCAGGGCGCGCGCGGCCAGCGTGCGGTATTTCGGTTCGGGGTTTTCGCGCATCACGGTCAGAAGGTCCTCCGCGCAGGCGGGATCGGGCCAGTCGAACAACGCGCGCAAGGCGGCGTCGCGCACCGCGGGATGCTCGTCGCCCGCCGCTTCGCGCAGCCGCGGCAGCCCCGCCGGCGATCCCAGGTTGCCAAGCGTCGTGAGCAGGACCGGCTGCCCGTCCTGTTCGCGGCCGTCCAGTTCTTGGAGCAGGCGTTCCGCCACGTCGGCCTCGGCGCCGGTTCGCCGGGCGAAGGCGACGATCGCGCGGCGCGCCGCCGCGGCCTCCGACTGCGTCGGCGCCTGAATCAAGCGCTCGATCAGGCGCGGGAGATCGTCCGCCGAGCCGAGGTCGGCCAGCGCGTCGAGGGCGGCCAGCCGCAGCGGCGCCGCATCGTCGGTCAGCGCCGCCCGCGCGAGGTCGGCGTGTTGGGTCGCACCGCGCCGGGCCAGAATCGCCAGCGTGCCGCGGCGCGTCGGCTCGTCCGCATCGGCGTAGGCCCGCGCCAGGGCGTCCAGGTGGTCCTCGCCGGGGATCTGGATCAGCGCCGCCCGCGCCGCCTCGGCCTCGGCGCGATCGGTCCGGCCCAGCGCCGCGATCAGGGCTGGGGCCGCCTCCGCGCCGCCCAGCCGGCCGGCGGCCGTGATCGCCGCCAGCCGCACGGCGGGCTCCTCATCCTCCATGCGCGCCAGGACGGCCGGCAGCGCGGCGCGGTCGCCGCGGGCGGTCAGCATTTCGAGAACGTCGAGCCGCGCCGCCGGGTCGGCCGTGGTTGCCAGGCGGGCGGCCCAGCTTTCCGTCACGGCGTCGCCCTTCAGCTCCAGCGCGAGCCAGGTCGCCGCCGCGCGGAACTGGGGGTCGGGGTCGTCCAGCGCGGCGAGCAGCGCCGGATTGGCCGCTTCGCCTTCGATGTCCGTCAGGAGCGCCAGCGCGGCGCAGCGAAACTGCGTCGGTCGCGCGCCGGCCGGGTCGAGCCACCGCGCGCAGATTTCCCGCGCCGCCCGGTCATGCCCTTCCTCGGCCAGCCGCCGGGCGTAGCGCAGTTGATTGTCCGCCGCCCAGTCGGCCGCCGGGTCATCGGCGTCCGGGACGGCGGCGGCCAGCAGGGGAGCGTCGGCGGGGTCGCCAAGGTCGGCGAGGGCCGCCAGCGCGGCGCGCCGCACGGCATTGTCGGCGTCGGTCGCCAGCGGTCGCAGCGCGTCGGCGGCGGCGGGGGCCCGGGTATAACCCAGCGCCTGCGCGAGGGCTGCGCGCCGGTCGGGCGGCGCCGTGGCAAGGGCCGCAATCAGCGCCTCGCGGGCGCGCGGCGTGCCGATGGCGGCCAGTGCCTGGGCGGCGGCGTCGCCGCTGGCCGGGTCATGTGCCAGCGGTGCGAGCGCCGCCACCGCATCGTCGCCGCCGATCGTCTCCAGCAGACGGATCAGAAAATTCTTCGCCTGGGGGTCGGCGGTTCCCGGCAGCGCCGCGCTCACCGCCCGCGCGAACATCCTCCGTTCGCGCCCGGCGCCCGGCCGCCCGACGTACTGCGCCAGTCCGTGCAGCGCGTACTGCACGCCTGCGGCCTCCCCCGGCTCGGCGGTCGCAAGCTGCTCGCACAGCATTCGAACCGCCTCCGGCCCGAGGCGCACCAACTCGGCGAAGTCGGCGTTCGCCTGCGCGGCGGCGTCGGCCGGCATGCGCGCCACCACCGCGGCGAGTGCCGCCCCCCGTTCGGCCGCCGGCATCCTGGGGCCGGAGGGAGCAAACAGCGCGCACCCCGTCAGATATAGCGCACAGGCCGCCGCCAGCAGCCCCGCGCGGATGCTTTCGGTCATTGCGTCTCCTCCCCGCTTTACAGATGCCACGGCGCCCGCATTGGCGGATTGATCAGCCGGTTGGCCGCCGGATCATCAATGAACTCCTGGCGGACCGGATCAAATCGCAGCGGCCGCCCCAGATACACCGCCGCCTTGGCCAGATTGACCAGCGTGCAGGAACGATGGGCGTTGGCCTCGTTAAGCGCGAATTTGCGCCGCTCGCGCACCGCCTGCTCGAAATCGTCGCGCTGCGGCGCCGGATCGGGCCGCGTCGCCAGCACCTCGCGCCATCCGGGCACGTCGCACTCAAAGCCGCGGTACAGCCGCCCGTTCGGACCTTCAATGTACGGCGTCCGCGTCTCGCTCTCGCTCCCGTCCAGGATGATTCGGCAGCCGTCGGCATACGTCATTTCGATCCGCCGGAAAATGCCGACGGCGTCGGGATGCTGCTGGGGGGCATCGGCCTCGACGCGCACCGGGCTTTCGTCATCCTTGCCGAGGAGGAACTGCACCGGATCGAGGTAATGCTGGCCCATGTCGCCCAGTCCGCCGCCGTCGTAGTCCCAGTAGCCGCGGAAGGTTTCATGCACGCGGTGCGGGTGATACGGCTTGAACGGCGCCGGGCCGAGCCACAGGTCGTAATCCAGATGCACGGGAACCGGCTGCGGCGTCAGGTCCGTCCGGCCCTGCCACAGGAACTTCCAACTGAAGCCGGTAGCCAGGCCGACCGTCACCGTCAACGGCCAGCCGAGCAGCCCGCTGTCGACGAGCTGCTTGATGGGCTGGCAACGCGAGCCGAACGCGTAGAACGGGTCGGTGAACCGGAACCAGGTGTTGACGCGGAAGACGCGGCCGTGGCGCCGCACCGCCTCGACGACGGCGCGGCCTTCGCCGATCGTGCGCGTCATCGGCTTTTCGCACCAGATATCCTTGCCCGCGCGCGCGGCGGCGATCGCGATCAGCGCATGCCAGTGCGGGGGCGTGGCGATGTGGACGATGTCGATGTCGGGCTGCGCCAGCAGTTCGCGGAAGTCGCGGTAGCGTCGGATCTCCCGGACCTGGCGTTCCGCCAGGCCCAGATTCTCTCTCAGGTGCAGCGCGGCGCCCTCCAGATGCTGTTCATCGACGTCGCAGATCGCCAGCAGCCGCGACGGGCCGTAGCTCAGATGCGTGCGGCCCATCGAACCGACGCCGATGACCCCCTTGGTCAGCTGCTCGCTGGGGGGCGTGTAGCCCGGCCCGCCCAGGACGTGGCGCGGCACGATCGTAAAGAGCCCCGCCGCGGCCGAGCACTTCAGCGTTCGGCGCAGCAGTTGCCGCCTGGAGATGCGCTTCTCGTTCATCCGGCGGATCCCTCCCGCGGGAAATTGGGGGCCCGGTCCTGCCCGTCCCGGTCCGCCGCTCCATCCAGCGCCGGCGCGGCGCTACAGCTCAATCGTTCTTCCGGTCCGCGCCGCTTCATCGGCCGCCAGCACGATGCGCAGGCTGTTGACCGCATCCGCCCAGTGGTCGGTCAGGTCCAGATCGTCGCGGATCGCCCGCAGCAGATACGCCTGCTCGCGATTGCACAGCTCCTGATGATCCGGTTCGTCCGTCGTATCGATCCACTCGTCCTCGCGCGTGAATTGCCGCGCGGCGTCCTGGTCCGCGTGGTGGACGCGCAGCCAGTTGGTCTGGGTGTGCGATTCGAGATTGGCGGATTGATGGGCCTGCTCGCCGTCGCGCCCCTTGACGATGCTGACGCTCCCCTTCGGCCCGAACACGTCCTTGACGAAATAGGCCTCCTCGCTGATCATCGGACCCCAGCCCGCTTCATACCAGCCGACCGATCCATCCGCGAACACGACCTGGAGCTGGCCGTAGTTGGTCATCGTCGGCGCGATCTCATCGGTCAGCCGGGCGGCGATCGCCTGAACCCGCACCGGCCGGCTGCGCGTCATCTGGCACATCATGTCGACGTAATGCACGCCGCAATCGACGATCGGCGACATGCTCTCCATCAGGTTCTTGTGCAGGTCCCACGTCGCCCCGACGCTCTGCTGATTCAAATTCATCCGCATCACCAGCGGCTTGCCGAGCGTCCGCGCGATCTCGACGAACCGGATCCACGCGGGATGATGGCGCAGGATGTAGCCGACCACCAGCTTGCGGCCGCGCCGGCGGGCGATCTGAACAACCTCGCCGGCCTCCTCGACCGTCATCGCCAGCGGCTTTTCCACGAAGACATGCAGGCCCGCCTCGAGACATTGCCGGCAGTAGGCGGCATGCGAATCGGGGTAGGTGCAGACGGCGGCGACATCGGGCCGGGTCGCGGCGAGCGCCGCCTCGAGCGTGGCAAATTCAGCCGCGGGCGACAGTCCGGCCGCCAGTTTGCCGCGCCGGGTCGGGCTGCGCGCCACCAGGCCGACCAGTTCAAAGCCGTCCAGCGCCGCATAGGCCCGCGCATGCGAAGCCCCCATGTTCCCGCAACCGATGACAATCGCCCGCAGATTCCCAGCCATGTCGCGTCTCCAATGCCCCGTTCACTCAAGCTATCATTTGGAACTCGTCCCCTGTATCTCGTCCCTCGTCTTCGTACTCGTAACCACGCCCGAAGGCCGGCCCCAAAACTCGGCTCTCGGCTCCCGTCCCTCGTCCTCGCTCTCGAAATCCAGGTCGCCACCCCCGGTGGGAGACCGGCGCCATCGGAGCGCAACCTGGGGCAAGCAATCCAGAAACTCCCCGTCCCTTGAGGGGGCGCATCTTCAGCTCAGCCGCCATCGTAGCATCCGCCTGCTCAAGTGCGAGTCCTTTTCATCGGGATACAGAGACGGGATATCCGTGACCCCCCGCTGGGAGCGCCGGCACCGTTGCCGCCTTGCGGGGGCGGGATTGCCCCGCGACCCGGCTTGGTCTAGGATGGCCCCAGCTTGCCGCCGAAGGACCTCCGCCGATGCCGCGCCGGGTTTCTCTGTTCCTCCTGCTGATCGCGCTCGCGCCGCTGGGTTGCCGTCCGCCGTCGCCGCGCGCGGAGCGCCAGGCGACCCATCAGGCCGTGATCAACCTGGGAACCGATCCGCGGACGCTCGATCCGTCGCTCGCCACCGATGTCGCCTCGGCCCGCGCCCTGCTCTTCTTCCAGCGCGGGTTGTTCATGCTCGACGACGAAGGCAAGCCCCGGCCCGAGCTGGCCGAAAGCTGGGAAGTCAGCCCGGACAGCCGGATCTACCAGATCAAGCTGCGCGAGGCCTATTGGACCAACGGCCAGCGGGTCACGGCCGACGATTTTCTCTATACCTGGACCGAACGGGTGCTCAATCCGGAATTCGGCGCCGAGTACGCCCATCAGATCTACAATTATATCGCCGGGGCGCGGGCATATTATGAAAACCCCGAGCTGGGGACCGAGACCGTGCGCGTCTGGGCGCTGGCCCCCGACCAGCTTTACGTCGAGCTGGAGCATCCGACGCCTTATTTCCTCGAACTGCTCGCGCATCACGCCTACTTCCCCGTCTGCCGCGCGGTGGATGAACAGAATGCCGACTGGGCGCGGCGGGCGGAAACTTACGTCGGCTGCGGGCCGTTCGTCCTGGCGGAGTATCAGCCCGGTGCGCGCATCGTCGCGCGGCGCAACCCGCAATACTGGAACGCCGCCGCGGTGAAGATGGAGCAGGTGACGCTGCGGATGATCGAGGAGGAATCGACGGCGCGGATCGCGTTCGAAAACGGCGAGATCGACGCGACCGAAGGGGTGCCGCGCGCCGAGCTGGATTCCCTGCGCGGCAGCGAGGCCCTGGCGTTCTCGACCGCGTTTTCCACGTACTACCTCAACCTGAACTGCCAGAAGGAGCCGCTGCGCGACGTGCGCGTGCGGCGGGCGCTGGCGCTGGCGCTCAACCGGCGCGAAATCACCGAGAAGGTCACGCGCGCCGGTGAGCAGCCCGCGTTCTTCATCTCGCCCCCCGGCCTGTATGAAGCGCCTCCCGCGCCGACCTTCGCCGATGCCGACTTCGACGAGGCGCGGCGCCTGCTCGCCGAGGCCGGCTATCCGGGCGGCCAGGGGTTCCCCAGGCTGCGCTACATCTACAATATGACCGACACGCATCAACTCATCGCGCAGGTCATTCAGGAGACCTGGCGCCGCGAACTGGGGATCGAGATGACGGTCGAAAACCAGGAGTTCAAGACGTTGATCGAGAACCGGCGGCAGGGCAACTTCGACGTTGCCCGCGCCGGCTGGGTCGCCGATTTCCCCGATCCGCTCAACTTCCTGGAAATCTTCGCCAGCGACAGCGACACGAACGACTCGTTCTGGCGGGATCCGGCATACGACGCGCTGCTGTTCCAGGCGCGGGCCGAAACGGATCCCGACACGCGCGAGGCGATCCTGCGCCAGGCCGATCTGTACCTGATCGAGCAGATGCCGATCGTGCCGATTTACATCTATTCGACGCCGTACCTGCGCGACCCCGCGCTGGAGGGGTTCCATCTGAACCCGATGGCGATGTTCGACCCGGTGCGGCTGGCTTGGCGGCCGCCGCCTTCCTGAGCCTTACCCCGAGAGACGGGCATGATCTACCTGGACGCCGTGCTCGGTTTGATCCTCGTGATCCTGCTGGCCGGAGCGTTCGGCCGTTATCCTCTTTGGCGTCTGGCGCTGGAGGCGCTGGTCGGCCTGGCCATGATTGTGGCGATTCACGCCCTGGCGGCGATGCTGTGGCGCTGGCTGGCGAACCATCTGGACGAAGGCGCAACGCCGCCGTCGCGCCGCCGCATGGGGTCGACCTTCGCGCGCAAGACCCGGCGCGAGACGCGGTTCGAAGCGCTGGACGACCAGGAACTGGAACGCCACTTGGAGCGCCATCCGGACGACGCGCTGGCGCTGGAGATCCATTGCGAGCGCCTGTGGGCCGCCGGCCGACGCGACGACTATGCGCGCGAGCTGAGCTGGCTGCTGAACCTGCCCAACCGGATGTCGATCGACGAGCAGGTGACGCGGCTCCACTGGCTGGCGGACTATCATCTGCGGGAAAATCGTCGGCCCGGGCAGGCCATCGAGGCGCTGCGGCTGATCGAAGCCCGGTTTCCGGGGACCTATCAGGCGACGCTCGCGCGCCAGCGCATCCTGAGCCTGCGGACGGCCCTGGCGGAGGGCGGAAAAGCAGGTTCCTGACGGGCGGCCGCACGGTTTACGGCCGTCGTATCCGGCTTGCCTCGGGAAGGGACATCAGCGAATATACGACGAAAACGCAGCCGGCATGGTGGAGCGTAAGTTCTGTCATTCGAGGAATTGATGGGCAAGTTGACGCGCGGCCAGCGGAACGTTTCGAAGAATGTCCGACCGACGATTTTGGGGCGCCGAAATTTTTCCTGCGAAGCCTTCCCGCCCCAGATGCGGGCCAGAAAGCGATTTTCGCGGCCTGCGCGGGATTTTGGCGCGGTCGTCCAGGGTTTTTGCTGTCTATTTCCGCGAAATCTGGCACAATGATACCAAAGCCGCTGGCTCGGCCGGCGTTCCCGGGGGGCAAGCCCCCCGTCTTGTCCCGTCCTTCAGGTGACAAGACGCGCCAGCGGAGCCCGCGACCGGACGACAGGGATCGCTCGCCGGAGCGGACGAGCGTCGGGGGCGATCTGTATGTGCGCCGCCGGAAGCCCCGATGCCCATGACCCTCATGACCCTAAGGTCCGTTGCGTCCCTCTTGAGGCGGCGGGCCTTTCGAGAGCCGAGGACGATGGACGCAAGCCAAGAGCCGAATTTTCTGAGTGAAGGGCGCCAATTCTCCCGCAGCAGTCGTTGAAAGGAACATCAAGCACGATGGGCAAGAAGCCTGACACGATCGAACCGGCGGCGACGCCGGCCCCCCGCGAATATACCGCCAAGGATATCCAGGTGCTGGAGGGGCGCGCCGCGGTGCGCAAGCGCCCCGCGATGTACATCAGCAACACCGGCGCGCTCGGCCTGCACCACCTCGTCTACGAAGTGATCGACAACTCGGTCGACGAGGCAATGGCCGGCTTCTGCAACCGCATCGACGTCACGATCCATTTCGATAATTCAGTCTCGATCGCCGACAACGGCCGCGGCATTCCGACCGAGGAGCACGCGGCGAAGAAGGGCAAGTCGACCGTCGAAGTCGTGATGACGATCCTGCACGCCGGCGGCAAGTTCGACAACGAGGCTTACAAGTATTCGGCCGGTCTGCACGGCGTCGGCGTGTCGGTCGTGAACTTCCTCTCCGATTGGCTCGAGGTCGAGATCAAGCGCAACGGCAAGATCCATTTCATGCGGTTCGAGAAGGGAATCACCAAGGAACCGCTGCACGAGATCGGCGCGTCGAAGAAGACCGGCACACTGGTGCGGTTCAAGCCCGATCCCGACGTCTTCGAGACACTCGACTTCAGTTTCGAGACGCTGGCGACCCGGTTCCGCGAGCTGGCGTTCCTCAACGCCGGCCTGACGATCAACCTGATCGATGAACGGACGGGCAAGGAGCGGAGCTGGAACTACAAGGGCGGCATCATGGAGTTCGTCCGCCAGCTCAATGAGAACAAGAAGCCGATCCATCCCAAGCCGATCTACTTCAACCGCAGCCGCCAGTTCGAGCGCAAGGACCGCGAGACCGGCCAGACGCGTCTGGACACGATGGAGATGGAGATCGCGGTCCAGTACAACGACAGCTACGACGAAAACGTGATGACCTTCGCCAACAACATCAATACGCGCGACGGCGGCACGCACCTGTCGGGCTTCCGCAAGGCGTTGACGCGGACGATCAACGACTACGCTCAGCGCAACGACATGCTGAAGAAGCTCAAGGGGAGCCTGACGGGCGACGACATGCGCGAGGGGTTGACGGCGATCATCTCGATCAAGATCTCCAACCCGCAGTTCGAGGGGCAGAACAAGGGGCGCCTGCTCAACCCGGAAGTCGCCGGCTGGAGCGAGCAGATGGTCAACGAGTCGCTGGCGGAATTTCTGGAGGAAAATCCCGCCGTCGCGCGGCGCATCGTGGACAAGGTGGTCAATGCCGCCGAGGCGCGGATGGCGGCGCGCAAGGCGCGCGAGATCGTCCGCAAGTCGGCGATGGACATCACCGCCCTGCCCGGCAAGCTCGCCGACTGCTCGGAAAAGGACCCCAGCCTGTGCGAGCTCTACCTGGTGGAGGGCGACTCGGCCGGCGGCTCGGCCAAACAAGGGCGCGACCGCCATTTCCAGGCAATCCTGCCCCTGCGCGGCAAGATCCTCAACGTCGAGAAGGCCCGGCTCGACCGCATCCTGTCCAACAACGAAATCCGCACGATGGTGACGGCGCTCGGCACCGGCATCGGCGCGGACAACTTCGACCTGAGCAAGCTGCGCTATCACAAGATCATCATCATGACCGACGCCGACGTCGACGGCTCGCACATCCGCACGCTGTTGCTGACCTTCTTCTTCCGCCAGATGCGCGAACTGGTGGCGGGGGGCTACATCTACATCGCCCAGCCGCCGCTGTTCCGCGTCAAGAAGGGCAAGCAGGAGCAGTACCTGGATAACGAGGAGCAGCGCGACCGGTTCCTGTTGAACCTGTCGGTCGACGACATCGTCGTCGAATACACCGCCCGCGGCAATGGCCACCGGCCGGTGGAGGTGAGCAAAGCCGCGCTGCGCGCGATGCTGGAGGACGTGATCGCGCTGGAGGGCCTGCGCCACATCCTGCAACGCAAGGGGCTGCCGCTGCACGAATACATCCGGATGCGCGACGACGGCGGGCGCCTGCCGCGCTACCAGGTCTCGCTCGACGCGGAAGTCCGCTACGCCTACAGCGAGAAGCAGTTGGCCGCGCTGATCGCGGAGCTGGAAGAGACCGGCCACGACGAGGAGCCGGTGGCCGAACTGGACCAGCCCGACCTGCTGGATCAGGCCGATGCCGCGCTGGAGGAGCCCAAGCCGCGCCATACGCTGGTGGAGCTGCCCGAGGCCGACGCCGTCGAGGCGATCCTGACGCGCGTCGAGAAGCTGGGCATCCCGGCCGATCTCGTCGTCCACCAGGAATTCGAGATCGACCCGAAAAACCCGTTCGAGGAGTATCACCCGTTCCAGGTCCGGGCGGGCGATGGGCGCGCGATGGCGGCCGACTCGCTGCCGCAGGTGCTCGAGCGCGTGCGCGAGATCGGTTCCAAGGGGGTCCAGGTCCAGCGCTATAAAGGTCTGGGCGAAATGAGCGCCAGCCAGCTCTGGGAAACGACGATGAATCCGGCGAAGCGTCGCCTGATGCAGGTGCGTCTGGAGGACGCCGCCACGGCCGATCAGATCTTCACGATCCTGATGGGCGACGAGGTCGACCCGCGGCGGCGGTTTATTCAGAAAAACGCCCCCGAAGTGCGCAACCTGGACATCTGATGCCGCACCGCGCGGCGCACTTTGCGAACCGTCGGATCCGCCGCTCCGAGCCGGTCCGACGGTTCGCGCCCCTCAGCTCCGTTCAACTTCGCGAAAACATATCCACTGTTCAGGCCGACAACGCCACCTTGTAGCGTTCGTCCTTCTTGCGCTCCTCGGCATTGAGGATCATCTTGCGCAGGCGGATCGATTTGGGTGTCGCCTCGACCAGTTCGTCGTCGGCGATCCATTCGAGCGCCTGATCGAGCGACATGCGGCGCGGGACGTTCAATCCCTCGTTGTTCTCCTTGGTCGAGGCGCGGTGGTTGGTCAGCGCCTTCTTCTTGGTCGGGTTGCAGGGCAGGTCCTCCGGCCGCGAGTTCATCCCGACGATCTGCCCCTCGTAGACCGGTTCGGTCGGCCCGATGAACAGCACCGCCCGCGCCTGCAGGCTCTCGAGCTGATACGCCGTGGCCGGTCCGGTCTGCATCGAAACCAGCGATCCGCGGTTGCGCCCGGCCACCTCGCCCTGCCAGGGGCCGTAGCCGGTGAAGCGCGAGGACATGATGCCCAGCCCGCGCGTGTCGGTCAGGAATTCATTGCGGTAGCCGATCAGGCCGCGCGTCGGGATCGCGAACTCCAGGCGCAGCGTGCCGGTGCCGCTGTTTTCCATGTGGGTCAGTTGGCCCTTGCGCCGCGCCAGCTTTTCGATCACGACACCCTGGTATTCCTCCGGCACGTCGATGATGAGCTGCTCCATCGGCTCCAGCACCTCGCCGTGCGGGCCGGTGTGGGTGATCACCTCGGGCCGCGAAACGCACAGTTCCCACCCCTCGCGGCGCATCTCCTCGATCAGGATCGCCAGTTGCAGTTCGCCGCGGCCGGAGACCTTGACGCCGTCGGCGCGCCCCAGGTCCTCGACGCGCAGCGCGACGTTGGTGCGCAGCTCGCGCTCGAGCCGCTCCTTGAGCTGGCGCAGCGTGATCGCCTTGCCCTCCTCGCCCGCGAACGGGCCGTTGTTGACCAGGAAGAACATCGATACGGTGGGCTCCTCGATCTCCAGCGGGGGGAGCGCCAGGTCGTCGCGGCCGGCGGCGGCCAGCGTGTCGCCGATGCGGATCTCCGCCGGCCCGGCGATCCAGACGATGTCGCCGGCCCCGATTTCGTCGACGTCGACCCGTTCCAAGCCGCGGGTCACCCACAGATGCACGGCCCGCTCGCTGGAGCTGCCCAGCACGTCCCAGCCGGCGTCGCGGTTGCCGGCCTCGCGCCAGCGCGTCACGACCTGCGTGAACGCCTCGCCTTTTTGCAGGCGCCCTTGCAGCACGCGGCCGCAGCCGATCTGGCCGATGTAGTCGCTCCACGCCAGCGTGCTGACCTGCATCAGGAACGGCGCGTCGGCGTCGACCCGCGGCGGCGGGACATGCGTCACGATCGTTTCGAACAAAGCCTCCATCCCCTCGCGCGCGTCATGCTCCAGGTCGCGCACAAGCCAGCCGCCGAGGCCCGAGCCGTAGACGACGGGGAAATCGGCCTGCTCGTCGTTCGCCCCCAGTTCGATGAACAGGTCGAAGGTCTTGTTGAGCGTCAGCTCCGGTCGCGCGTTGGGGCGGTCGACCTTGTTCACGACGACGATCGGCCGCAGCCCGAGCCGCAGCGCGCGCATCAGCACGTAGCGCGTCTGCGGCATCGGCCCCTCGTTGGCGTCGACCAGCAGCAGGACCGAGTCGACCATCGACAGGACGCGCTCGACCTCGCCCGAAAAATCGGCGTGGCCCGGCGTGTCGATGATGTTGATCAGGTAGTCGCGCCAGGTCACCGTGCAGTGCTTCGAGCGGATCGTGATGCCGCGCTCGCGTTCCAGCACGTTGCTGTCCATCACGCGCTCGGCCACCTGCTGATTTTCACGGAACACATGCGCCGCGCGAAAGATCGCGTCGATCAGCGTCGTCTTGCCATGGTCGATGTGGGCGATAATCGCCACGTTGCGGATCTTGTCGGCGGCGGTCATCCAGTGGGGGATCCTCTTCGGGGGGTATCCGTCGCGCCGCCGGGTGAACGGCGCAGACGTCCGGCATTCTACCAAAATCGCCCCGCCTCTGGCCAATGCGAATTGCCCCACCCGCCGCGCCTTGAAGGGCAGGCGCGTTCCATGATTTACTGAGGATGGTTGGTGCCCCCTGGGACCGGAAACATGACCCGCATCGCGATCCAGGCTTTCTCGTATTCGCATGCCCATGAAACGGAGGCCTTCCCATGACCGACCTGCTGACTAAAGCGTTCAAGAAGGCATCGCAACTGCCCGCCGAGCAACAGGACCAGCTCGCTCGCGAACTCATCGCGGAACTTGAAGGCGATCAGCTCTGGGAAGCCTCCTTCGCCCGCAGCCAGGGTCAGCTCGAGCAGTTGGCGCGGAAAGCTCTGCAAGAGCACGAAGCCGGCAAGATTTGGGCTTCGACGAGCTTTGAGATCGCTGCTGATCCGTGACTTCATCCTGCTCTTTCGCCGCCGCCTCCCATACAGCAGTTGGCGCGGACAACTTACGCAATCTGGAAGGTGAACCCCTCCCACCCCAGCCTTCGCTTCAAACGAATTGGGGTCAAAACCAATGTCTATTCGGTGAGGATCGGGATCCGCTGGCGAGCTCCTGGGGTGGTAAACGGCGACACGATCATCTGGTTCTGGATCGGATCGCATGCCGATTACGACACCCTGACTTCCCGGCTATGAGGGCCACTGACGGCTACGTCCGCCAAATCGGCATTCCGCCGCATCCCCGCTGACCCCTGTATGCATCATCTCACCCAGATCCTGTCGCGCTATTGGGGCTACTCCAGCTTCCGGCCGCATCAGCGCGAGGCGATGGAGGCGGTCCTGGCGGGGCGCGATTCGCTCGTCGTCCTTCCCACCGGCGGCGGCAAGTCGATCTGCTACCAGGCCCCCGCGCTGGCGATGGAGGGGATGGCGGTTGTCGTCTCGCCGCTGATCTCGCTGATGAAGGACCAGATCGACGCGTTGGTCGGCTGCGGCGTGCCGGCGGCCTGTCTCAACAGCGCGATGCCGTTCGATGAGCGCCGCGCCGTCTTCGCCGCCGTGCGCCAGGCGCGGCTCAAGATCCTCTACGTCGCGCCGGAGCGGCTGCTGCTCGATGGCTTCCTCGACGCGCTGCGCCAGGCGCGCATCTCGTTCTTCGCCATCGACGAAGCCCACTGCATCAGCCAGTGGGGCCACGATTTCCGGCCCGAATACCGCCGCCTGCGCCAGCTCAAGGAGGCCTTCCCGGCGGTCGCCGTCCACGCCTATACCGCGACGGCGACGCACCGCGTCCGCGACGACATCGCGCGGCAGCTCGGCCTGGCGGCGCCGGAGGTCCTCGTCGGTTCGTTCCACCGGCCCAACCTGATCTACCGCGTCGAGCCGCGCGCCGCCGGCGACGGCTTCCTGGACCAGATCGCCGAGCTCGTCGGACGCTACCGCGGCGAGTCGGGCATCGTCTACTGCCTGACGCGCAAGAAGGTCGAGCAGCTTGCCGACCATCTGCGCGCGCGCGGCGTCGCCGCCGCCCCGTATCATGCCGGCCTGGAGGACCACGTCCGCCGGCGCAATCAGGAGGACTTCATCAATGACCGCATCCAGGTCATCGTCGCCACCGTCGCCTTCGGCATGGGCATCGACAAGTCCGACGTTCGCTTCGTGATCCACGCCGCGATGCCCCGCTCGCTGGAACACTACCAGCAGGAAAGCGGCCGGGCCGGGCGCGACGGGCTCGACGCCGACTGCGTTCTGCTTTTCTCCCCGCGCGATTACCAGTTCTGGAAGCGCATGCTGGAGGAGCAGCCGGGGGAGACCCAGCGCAGCGCGCAGGCGACGCTGAGCGCGATGTTTGACTACTGCGAGGCGACCCGCTGCCGCCACCGGGCGCTGCTGGCCTACTTTGGCGAGGAGCTCGGGCGGCCGGACTGCGGGTCGTGCGACGTCTGCCTGGGCGGCGTGGAGACCGTTCCCGACGCCCTCGTCATCGGCCAGAAGATCCTCTCCAGCGTTGTCCGCCAGGGCGAGGGCCACGACGCGCTGCACACCGCTCGCGTGCTGGGCGGCTCCGCCAACGCGTGCGTGCTGGCGGCGGGCCACGACCGGCTGAGCACGCACGGCCTGCTCAAGGACGAGCGGCGCGAGACCGTGCTGGACTGGATCGCGCAGCTCGTGCGGCTCGGCTGCCTGGAGCAGCGCGAGGGCGACGGCGCGCTGGCGGTGACGCCCGCCGGCCGCCGCGTCCTGCGCGGCGAGGCGACCCCGCGCCTGCTGCGGCCCGCCCCCGCCAGGTCGGCAAACGTCGACGGCTACCTCCGGCGCCGCCGCGGCGACGACGCCGCGTGGCGCGGCGTCGACACCGACCTGTTCGACCGGCTGAAAACCCTGCGCCGCACCCTCGCCGAGGCGCGCGCGGTGCCGGCCTACGTGGTTTTCAGCGACGCGACGCTGCGCGAGCTCGCCCGCCGCCGGCCCGCCACCCGCAAGGCGCTGCTGAAGATCTCGGGGATTGGCGAGCGCAAGGCGCGCGAGTTCGGCGACGAGTTCCTGAAACTGATCCGCGACCACCGCCGCGCGGATGAACCGGTCGGCTGACTTTTTTGGCTGACTTTTCCCTGGGTTCGCTTCGCTTTTTCACGCGGCGCGGGGGTGAGACGGGCAACGACGGGGCCGCGGCGGGCGTCAGCCGGCGTGGTTGTGCAGAAAGACCATCACGGCCTTCTGGGCGTGCAGGCGATTTTCGGCCTGGTCGAAGACGATCGACCGCGGGCCGTCGATCACGTCGGCGGTGATTTCCTCGCCGCGGTGGGCCGGCAGGTCGTGCATGATCAGCGCGTCGGTCGGCGCGGCGGCCAGCAGCTCGGCGTTGACCTGATACGGCGCGAAGACCCGCGCGCGTTGGGCCGCCTCGTCCTCCTGGCCCATGCTGGCCCACACGTCGGTGTAGACGGCCTGAGCGCGCGCCACGGCCTGGCGCGGATCGGGAGTAAAGTGGAAGGCGCCCCCGCCGCAGGCGGCGTCGCGCGCGGCCGCCTCGGCCACCGCCGGGTCGGGCTCGTAGCCCGCCGGCGAACTGACCGTGACGTTGACGCCCAGGCGCACGCCGATGCGGATCAGCGAATGACAGATGTTGTTGCCGTCGCCGATGTAGGTCAGGTTGAAGCCGCGCAAGTCGCCGACCCGTTCGCGCAGGGTCAGGAAATCCGCCAGCGCCTGGCACGGGTGCTCGAAGTCGGACAGCGCGTTGATCACGGGGATGCGGCAGCGGGCGGCCAGTTCATCGACGGTGGCCTGGCGGAACGTGCGCGCCATGACCAGGTCGAACCAGCGTTCCAGATTGCGGGCGATGTCGCCGACCGGCTCGCGCTGGCCGAGGCCGATCTCGCGGTGGGTCAGGTTGACGGCATGGCCGCCGAGTTGGAAGACGCCCAGCTCGAACGTGCAGCGCGTGCGGAGCGAGGGTTTTTCGAAGATCATCGCCAGGGCGCGCCCCGCCAGCAGCGGCCGCGGCGCTCCCTCGCGCAGCTCGCTTTTCAGCTCGGTCGCCAGGCGCAGGACTTCGTCGATCTCGTCGGGGGCGAGGTCGTCCGACGTGCGCAGGTCGCGCTTAGAGGACCGGATGGGGCTCATGCGGCGCCCCCCGCCGCGGCCGGCGCGGTGGCGATCGCCTCAACCAGGATGGCCAGCGCGCGCTCGACCTCCGCCTCGCTGACGTTGAGCGGCGGCAACAGCCGCACGACCTGCCCGGCCGTGACGTTGACCAGCAGGCCGGCCCGTTCGCAGGCGAGCAGAACGTCGGGCGCGCCGTCGGTCAGTTCGACGGCGAGCATCAGGCCGCGGCCGCGGACTTCCTTGACGCGGCGCATTCCGGCGGTCGTCTCGCGCAGCCGTTGGAGGATCTTCTCGCCCATCCGGCGCGCCTTGCCCGGCCAGCCTCCCTCGATCAGTTCCGCCAGATAGGCGCGGCCGGCGGCGGCGGTCAGCGGGTTGCCCGCCATCGTGGAGCCATGCGCGCCCGGGGCGAACGCGCCCGCCACCGCCTCGGTGCAGAGCATCACGCCCATTGCCAGGCCGCCGCCCAGGCTCTTGGCCAGCGTCATGATGTCGGGCTCGACGCCGTATTGCTCATAGGCGAACAGCGTGCCGGTCCGGCCCAGGCCGCACTGGATTTCGTCGAAGATCAGCAGCAGGCCGCGCTCGTCGCACAGCTCGCGCAGGCCGCGCAGGAATTCATTGGTGGCGATGTGAATCCCCCCCTCGCCGGTGATCGGCTCGACGAGGATCGCGCCGGTCCGGTCGCTGAGCGCCGCGCGGACCGAATCCAGATTGTTGTATTCGGCGTGGACGAACCCCTCGGGGAGAGGGTCGAAGTTCAGTTTGACCTTTTCCTGGCCGGTCGCCGTCAGCGTCGCCAGCGTGCGGCCATGGAACGAACCGGTGAACGAGATGATTTCGTGGTGGCCCGGGCCGCGGGTCTCCTTCTGCCAGCGGCGGGCGATCTTGATCGCCGCCTCGTTGGCCTCGGCGCCCGAGTTGCCGAAGACGAGCCGGTCGGCGAAGCTGTGATCGATCAGCATCTGCGCCAGTTCGATCTGCTGGGGGATGTAGTAATGATTGGAGCAGTGGACGAGCGTGGCGGCCTGTTCGCGGATTGCCGCCGTGATGCGCGGATGGCAATGGCCCAGGTTGTTGACGCTGATGCCGGTCAGGAAATCGAGATACTCATTGCCGTCGGCGTCCCAGACGCGCGTTCCCTCGCCGCGGACCAGCGCCAGCCGCCGCGCGCCGTAGTTGGGCGTGAACAGCTTGTCGTAGCGGTCGCGCCAGCCGGCGTTGTCCAGAAACGGGATGTTGGCCGGATATTCGGCGGCGGGAGCAGACGGTTTATTCATGTCGATAACCCCCCGGCATGGGATGCGCTGGGCCTGCCAGGCGAAGGGAAACAGACGATTATCCAGAAACGCGCGGCGGCGTCAAGACCGGGACGGTCCGGT
>ERZ795058.2117-NODE-2117-length-24421-cov-7.459985_pt1 | contig 24421 bp, 28 predicted proteins | sample MGYA00375142_ERZ795058 | MGnify/ENA primary metagenome ERZ795058 (study PRJEB30187, sample SAMN05720210) | activated sludge metagenome | isolation source: anaerobic digester from wastewater treatment plant | place: Japan | collected 2015-04-20 ... | reverse complement strand
CATGATCGAGAGCAATGACAAGCAGGCGCCGGACAACGAGCCGGGGAAGATCGACCCCGACGCGGTGCTGGAGGTCCGGCACTACTGTGACGGGCGAGGCCGCAAGATTACCGCCCTGATCGAGTGCGACGAGGACGGCGAGTCCGTGGGCCCGGCCCACTTCGTCACGCAAGTGACGTTCGTGGAGCGCAACATAGCCACCGGGCAGAAGAGGCCGGTGCAGTTGCGGTTCGAGATTCCCGCCGACACGCCGGTCCAGGCGTTCGCGCTGTTCGACTCATGCCTGGACGCGTCGAAGCGGCAGTACCAGGAAAAGGGCCGCCAGCAGATCTTGCGGCCCGGGCTCGTGTTCCCCCAGTGAGGCCGAAATGCCCGAGTACACCTACACCTGCGAAGACTGCGGCCAGAAGCGGACGATCCGCCGCAAGCTGATGCAGCAAAAGCCCTGGCGGGTGAAGTGCCGCTCCTGCGGCTGCTGGGCCCTGCGGGACTACAAGGCCGACCTGGCCCGGGCGCAGACCGATCCGGACGCCTGCGACGCCGACGCCGACCGCCAGCTCGCCCAGAAGTATGGCGGGCAGCAGGTCGAGCGACCGGTTCTCAGCCAGTCGCTGGGCAAGGTGCCGGGGATCCCCAAGGTCCGGGCCAAGGACGGCCGCACGTACGCGGCCTTCCGCAACATGCAGCACCGTCGGCAGGTGCTCCAGCAGGTCGGGATCACCGACGCGGAGTAGTTGAGTAGCACGAAAACTGAATATCCCCAAACAGAGCAGGCCGGCCAGCCTGTGAGTTTGCGAGCAGTTTGGGGCTCAACCCAGAGGCCCGCCCCGGCGGGCAGGAAAGGACCAGAGGACCATGGACAAGAGCGACAACAAGACGACGAACGACAGGCCGCCCGGGTTCTATTGCGCCACGTGCGGCGGGGCGAAGGTCCCGGCCGAGACGGTGGATCGAATCAACCTGATCCACAGCGTCTGCGGCGGCGCGGTCGAGCCGGTGGGCGCCCCCAACAGCGGGACCGAGACCCCGCTGGTCCGCCAGCTTCGCCAGCGTCTGGAGGACAAGGACCAGGTCATCGCCCAGAAGAACGAGGAGATCGCCTCGCTCCGCGGCCGGTTGACCGTGGCTGGCATTGTGGACGAGCCGGCGGCCGATCCCGAACCCGTCGAGGCGAAGATCGACTCCGCCAAGAGCAAGAAGGGGGGCAAGTGATGCTGAGCACCACGACACTCCTCCTGGCGGCACTGTTGGGCATGGCGCTGGCTGCCATGGCGGCCTCGGGCGGTGCGGCCGTCGGTGCGGCGGCCGCTGCTGCTGCCGGGGGCGGCGGCGAAGGCGGAAAGAGCTTCAGCGACGCGGCCGGCGAGGCCTACGACGCGGCTACCGCGGATGCGGACGATGACGCAGGGGACGACGCTGGACAAGCCGGGAAGGGCGGCCAGGGCGCCGGCGCCGGCGATGGCGATGGCGCTGCCGCCGCTGCGCCTGACGGCGCGCCGGCCGGCAAGGACAGGCCGGCGCCTGCGGCGGCTGCCGCCGGGCAAGGCCAGGCCTACACGCCCGAGCAGCTCCAGCAGTACCAGGTCCAACTGACGGCCTATCACGAACAACTCCAGCGGATCGTGACCGACCCGCTCTTTCAGGAAGCCTATCAGGCGGCGCAGGCCAAGCGCGGCGGACAGACGGGGCAGGGTGCTCTGGACAAGAGCAGCCCAGGCGCCTCGAAAGCGGACCCGCCCGCACCGGCCAAGAAGCCGTGGGAAGGCTTCAACCCCGAGACCGACAACGAGAAGATGCTCGTCGGGTTCCTCGACCAGATGCAGAGCCAGTTCGACCAGCGTCTGCAGCAGTTGCAGCAGGGCTACGACGAGCGGCTCAAGAAGGCCGAGGAGCAGCTCGGGACCGTCAACAGCCGAAGCGAGACGGTGCTCAACGAGAAGGCCCAGCAGGCGATCGACGCCGCGATGGGCGAGCTGAAGAAAGAGTTCCCCGACCTGGTCGACGGCGGCCAGAAACAGAAGGAACTGGAAGAGGAAGCGGGCAGCCAGCTCATGGCCGCGGCCCAGCGCGGACAGCGCATGACGATCGCCGACGCCCTCAAGCGGGCGGCGCGGGTGATCGGCTGGGACGGCCATGCGGAGCGAATCCGCCAGCAGTTGCAGAAGTGGGCCGGCGCCTCGGCCGCCGCCCGCGTGGACGCCCCCGGTGGGCACGACGCAGACCTGGAGCCCGGCGCCGGAATCGAGAAGCGGCTGGGCAAGGCCTACGACGACGCGGCCGGCGGGTAAACGACACCCCAAACCGACAAGGAAATCGACACCATGGATCGCAGCAAACTCCTGGACGCGGCGGCGACGAGCCTGAGTCAGGTTCCCGCCGGCGACTACACCAATCTGCTCTGCGAGCAGAGCTACATCTTCGACACGTTCTTCGGCGACCTGAAGCCCCGCGAGATGAGCGGCAAGAGCGTGCTGTTCAACGCCATCATCAAGGGCGACAGCGGAGACAGCAACGTGGACGCCACCGAGACCGGCTTCGGCGCCTACGACGGCAGCTACGACGAGATCCCGATCGGGGCCACCGAGTACATGGCCCAGGGCGAGGTCAACTGGACCGCCTACATTGGCCACTGGGCGATCAGCGAGATGGAGCTGATCATCAACGCCGGCAAGGAAGGGTTCATCGACGTGGGCAAGAGCAAGCTCGAGGGCGCGCTGACCCGCCTGGCCAACATCATCGAGGGCCAGTTCTGGTCGGCCACCAGCTACCTGCACGTCGACGACGACGCGCCGTGGGTGCTGGGCCCGGAGTACTGGCTCACCGACGACGGGTACGCCATCAACGACTCGGGCGGCACCAACGGCACGACCGTCGCGTCGATCGACCCGACGACGTCGAGCTACAACGACGCCAACAGCCGCAACCGGTGGCGCAACCAGTACAAGCAGATTACCAGCGCCAACGAGCTGCTGGACGGCCTGGACGATCTGTCCACCGACTGCTCCTTCAAGGCCCCGCCCAAGGTCCCCGTGAACACCCCGCCGGGCAAGGAGAAGTGGCGGCTGGTGCTCAACAAGAACGGCTACAAGGCCTTCCAGCGGCTCATGCGCCGCCTGGGCGAGCCGCTCAGCGCCAGCGATCCTCGCTGGAACAACGTCAAGGTCGAGTGGTCCGACCGGATGGCCACCCGCAGCGACAGCACGAACCAGGGCTTCCTGTTCAACATGAAGACCTGGCGCGCCCGCGTGGCCAAGGGCTACAAGTGGCGTCGGGACCCGGTCTTCACCCCCAACAATCAGCCCTCGGTCCGGGCCCAGTACTTCAAGTTCTGGCCCGCGCTGTGGTGCGAGGACCGGCGGAGCAACGGGAAGATCTTCGGCTTCGGCAACGAGCTGATCGAGTCCTAACTCAACGGGGTCCAGCAGGGCCCCAAGGAGAACGACCATGCGAAAAGAGTTCATTCTTCCCCCCGGCCAGAAGGTCAAGCTCGGCCAGAAGCCCGGCAGCGTGCACGTGCCGGTCTGGAACGCCGGCGGGACCGCCATCACGGCCGGTTCGACGCTGATCCTCGACATCAGCAACACCACCGCCAGCGGGCAGATCTACGTGACCACCACGACCGTCGTCGGCCACCCGCTGACCTACGGCGTGGCGGCCGGTACGATCCCGGCCTCGGCGGCCGGCAAGGGCTTCGCCTGCGTCTACGGACCGGCGGAAGTCGCCCTGAAGGGGGCGACGATCAACATCGGCGCCGGCGATGTGATCACCACCGGTGCGACGGCCGGCTACGGCTACAAGGGCCTGCTGCTCGGGGCCAAGGGCCTGGGCGCCGCGATCGACGCCAAGGCGGCCGATTCGGTCCTGGGCACCGCCAGCGGGTACGCCACGGTCTTCGTGGACACCAGCCTGCGGGTGGGCTACCCCGGCACGTCGAGCAGCAACTTCAGCTCCGCCACGGCGGACATCAACTTCAGCCAGCTCTACGTGACCAGCTCGGCGACGAGCGGGACCACGCGGGCCAACTACACGCGGCTGTATCTGACCGGCGGGGCCGGCGGTGAGGCGATCCGAGCCTTTACCACCGTCTCCAACGACACCCCGGCCGACACGGTGAACGGGGCGCACATCAGCCTGAACTTCGGAGCCTCCGCCGGCAACGTGACCGACCTGGGCACCGCGGTTCGGGCGACGCTGCACGTGCCCAACCGTTCGCTGACCGGCACCTGCGCAGGACTCCAGGCGGAACTGTACGCCGACGGGTCCAGCTCGGCGGTCGGCGGGACGCTCTCGCTGCTCCGGTTGGTGGTGGACGGCGATTCGACCGGCAAGGCAGCCATCGAAGACGGGGCCGCCCTGCTCCACGTCGACTGCGGGTCCAACGCCTCCGGCAACATCGTCGGCGCCCTGAACGGCAACGAGCCCACCTGGGCCAGCCACACCGGCCTGATCCGCGTCAACCTGAACGGCACGACGGCCTACCTGGTCTGCGTGACGCTGTAACCTTCGAACCCAGAGAAAGGAGTTCGACATGCTTCCCACCACTGTGATCGAAACCGAGTTGAAGACCATGCAGGCCAGGCGTGACGAGCTCCGCAACAGCTTCTGGCAGGCGGATGGGGCCTGCCAGGTGCTGGAGCAGCTTCTGAATCTGGCTCGTCAGGCCGAGTCGGCAGGGAAGGCCCGTGAGGCCGACGCTCCCGATGAAAGCATGATTCCGTTTGAAGGTGCTCCGCCCGAGAACCCCTAACTAAGAAAGGCGCATTATCATGCGACCCAACCTGACTGTGACGCACCCCAACCAGAACGCAAAGGAGCTTGCCAGCGGTGGCGAGCTGCGGGACTGGTACCACTTCCACGACGACTTCCTCTACGGCTACGACACGACCTTCGACTGGGCGGTCGTGGAGGACGCCGGGGCCGACACCGGCGACGCCCTGACCGACGCCGCCGGCGGCATCCTCAACGTCGGCTGCGACGGCGACGACAACGACGAGTGCTACGTCTCGTCGAAGGCGGAGATCTTCAAGTTCGCCGCCAGCAAGCCGCTGATCTTCGAGGCGAGGATCCAGCTGACCGAGGCCAACACCGACGACGCGAACTGGATCATCGGACTCTCGGACACCGTGGCGGCCAACAGCCTGGTCGACGACGGGGCCGGCCCGATGGCCAGCTACGGCGGGGCGGTGTTCTTCAAGGTCGACGGCTCGATGTACATCGGGGTCGAGACCAGCAACACCACCACGCAGGCCACGTCGGCTACCGCCCTGGCGTTCGTCTCGGCCACCTGGTACACGCTGCGGTTCGAGTTCGACCCCAACGACGGCACCACCGGAAAGGTGACGTTCTTCGCGGCCAGCGGCACCGGCGCCTTCCAGCGGCTGGCGCAGAAGGACATCACGCTGGCGAGCCTGGCGGAGATGCACGTGCTGCTGGGCGTGAAGGCCGGCGGGGCCAACGAGGAGAACCTGCTGGTCGACTACGTGGACATCTGGGCCAAGCGCTGAGCCTGGCCGGCGAACTGGGTCCTTTCCTGGCGGGTAGGCGGCAGCTGCAAGGCCGCCTACCCGACCGGGGAGGGCGAGGAAACCACCATGAGCATGACGCAGAAAAACGGCGCGATCCAGGGGCACTGCCTGACCTTCATCAACTCCGCGGCGACGGTGGCCGTTGCGACCAACACCGAGCTGGGCGAGGTCTACTGCAACGGCGTGGAGAGCCTTGGCTTTCGCCTGGGCAACGCCGCCGGCGGCGGGGCCCTGGACGCCTTCATCGTCCAGTTCAAGTACCATCCCAGCGGCGAGTACGTCACGGTGGCCAGCATCGCCACCGACTTCACCAACAAGGTATTCCCTGTGGTTGGCGCGTCGGCGTCTCCCGTGACGCTGGCGGCCGGCTCGGACGTATTCATCGCCCTGGATGTCCGGGGCGTCCACTCGGTGAAGTTCCTGGCCTCGGCCGACACCGATCCGGCGTCGGCGACCATCGAGGGCGGCGGACGGTAGAGCGGGACTTCGGCAACGAAACAACGCGACGGAAGGTGAACAGTGGACTACGAGCTACTGCGAACGATCATCAAGAGCAACCCGAGAACGATAGGCCTTTGGGCCAGCGGGCGGGACCAGGACATCGCGGACATCCTGAACGATGTCGACGTGGACATTCAGGTCAACCGTGGAGTCGTTCCGAGCAACGAGTTCCTATCTCTCCTGGACCCGTCGGAGTTTGCGTCGCTCACGCAGATACAAAGCCAATCGTTCGGGCTGTTCCTTGCCAGCGGATCGGTGGACATGAACGCCGTTCCAGTGGACCAACTGGCGGGAATCATGCCCGACAAGACGAAGGCGAAGATCAAAGCCCACAAGACACGACCCGGCTCGATTTCCGAACGCGACCTTGGCGGTCGAGTTACCGCTGCGGACGTGGGCAAGGCCCTGAAGCCTGACCGTCCTGAAGGGAGGGCGAACAATGCCAACTGAGATTCTGACCAAGGACGGAACGCCCATCGTCTGGGCCGACACGACGGACTACAACCCCGCCGCCGGAGTAGTGTTCACGCGCACTCACCAGATCGACCTGACTTCACTTGCCAACGGTGCGGCAAGAGAGGGCGAAAAGGCGGACCTTGGCGCGGCGAGGGCCAAGACGTTCAGCGTGAATGTTGGGCTCGAAATTGACGTTGCGCCGACGGCCGGGACTCTCATCGACGTGTACTGGTACTCGTCGTACTCCGCTACTGCCGGGCTGGCGAACAGCGGCGGCGCGACTGGCGCAGACGCGGCATGGCCAGCCGACGGGAACGAAGACGAGTGGGCTCCGCAGTTGCTTTACATCGGGTCGCTGGTCTGCACGAACGACGCGGCGACTACCGTGCAGCGCGCGTGCATCAATCCGGCGTTCAGTCCTCCGACGCGATACGGCGGAGTCATCGTTGACAACAACTGCGGGCAGGCGTTCGAGGGCGATGCGGTCGAGATGTACGTCGCCCTGGTCCCCAACCCCGACGAGAGCCAATAGCGCATGAAGGTCAAGTACCTCAACCCGCCTCGCCCCGGACAGATCGACCTAGCCCAGCCGGTCGATTGGTCCAACCCGCAAGCGCGCGGACTGGTTGCGTACTATCCGCTCTGGCTTACGGGCTCTCAAATCGCCTTCGACATGGCACGGAGGCTGCGGACGATTCAAGAGTCCGGCGACTATCCATCCGTTTCTACTGATGCGACGTTTGGCCGCGCGCTTTCGTTCAACGGGAGCAGCGACAGGCTCATATCGACGGATACGCCGTACATCTTTCGCGGGTATACGTTTTCGGTCTGGTTCAACTCGACCAGCAGCACGACGCAACAGACCATGTTTGGAAAGGGTTCCGTGGTCGGGACGGGAGCGCTGATGTACCTCGGACTCGTAGGGGACGCGGCTGGCGACCCCGTTCGCATGGGCGTCTACGACGGAGCCAACTCTTCCGCAGCGAACACCACTACCGCATACCCGACCAACCAATGGGCGCTGGCCACCGGCGCGGTCAACGCGAATGGATCGACCGTCGCCTGGCTGAACGGCGGTAGCAAAGGGACTGACGCAACGGCCACAAACGAGCCTGCCGGAACGGTCATGTTCATGGGCTTGAGGTACTGGAACTCATCTTTCGACCGTTACTTTGCTGGCAAGCTCGGAGAGGTCCGAGTCTACAACCGCGTCCTGTCCGACAACGAAGTCTACAATCTCTGGCAGCCCACGACTCGCTGGTCGATGCTGCGGACGCTGACGGGTAGAAGGACGTTCTATGTGCCGGCGGCGGCAACCGACCCCGAAGCCAATCTCATCGGCGGCAAACTCATTCGCGGGGGCCTACTGCGCCGCCGCCTTGTTGCATAGGAGAACCCATGAACCTGACTGACATCGAGAACCTGACGGCGGCACAACTCAAGGCCCAAAGCATCGAGCTTTCCGAGGAGGCTGCGAAGTCCGACCCGAAGGAACTGGCCAAGCGCTACATCAAGGCCCGCATCGACGCGGCGACACGCGACGAGAAGCTGGCCGAGCAAGGCAAAACGATCACCAGCCTCAATGAAGCGCTTGAGGCGCAGAAGAAGCTGGCCGCCACTGCGGAAGCGCAGGCGACCGATTTTGCCTTGCGGCTTCGCAAGGCCGGTGAGGACGCCAAGGCGACGGCTCAGGCGATTCAGGCTACGGCCAGCGAGCGAGACGCGGCCATCCATGCTGCACAGAAGGCACAGGCCATCGCCAAGGCCCGCCGCGCCGCCCTGGTGGACGTGCTGGACTTCGCGGCCCAACTGAACGCCAGGGTCGGCAAGCTGCTGGTCAGCGAGGAGTAGACCATGGGATGCGAGCCGTATCCAATCGCGGGCAGTACGCTCATCGTGGACTTCGACACGTTCGACGGCGGGACCGGCGCCAGCATCACCATGACCGGCCTTGCGACAACGGACATCGAAATCTACAAGGCCGGCTCGACCACCCAGCGGGCCAGCGACAACGGCTACGCGCTGCTGGACACGGACGGGATCGACTTCGACGGAATCACCGGCATCCATGGATTCTCCGTTGACCTGAGCGACAACTCCGATGCCGGGTTCTACGCCGTGGGCTCGCAGTACACCATCGTCGTCAGCTCGATCACCGTGGACGGGCAGACGGTCAACTTCATCGCCGGGCGGTTCCGGATCGCCTCGGCGACACGCGGGCTGGCCGGAACGGCGCTCCCTGACGCTGCCGCAGACGCGGCGGGCGGGCTGGTCGTATCTGACGCAGGCGGACTGGATGCGGACACCGTGGCGTCCAACGTCGCGGCGATCCTCGCCGACACCGGGACGGACGGAGTTGTCGTTGCGGCCGGTAGCAAGACCGGCTACTCCCTTGCCGCCGATCAAAGTGCAGTCACCATCGGGACCGTCACTACGCTGACTGGTCACACCGCCCAGACGGGCGACGTGTACGCCCTCGCCAACGGGGCAAGCGGCTTTGTGGCTCTCAAGGGCGACACCGCGGCGATCCTGCTGGACACGGGCACGGACGGGGTAGTGGTCGCAGCCGCGTCAAAGACCGGCTACGCCCTGTCGGCCACCGGCATGGACCTGGTGACTCTGCCTGCCGGGATTATCACCGCCACGTCGATAGCCGCTGCGGCATTCAACGGCAAGGGCGACTGGCTTTTGAGCAGCGCCGACGGCTCGACGTTTACGGCTGTCCCCTGGAACGCAGCGTGGGACGCCGAAGTGCAGAGCGAGGTCGACGACGGCCTGAAGGCGCTCTACCTCCAGTACCTCTTCCACACGACCTACGATCCGGCAAGCAAGCCCGGGTCGGCCGACGCCCTGCTGAACGAGTTGATCGAGAACGACGGCGGGGTGAGCCGCTACACCGCCAATGCGCTGGAGCAGGCGCCAAGCGGTGGCGGGGGAAGCACCAACAACTACGACATGCACATTGATTCCTGGAGCATCGAATGAGCACAACGTACATCCGGGCGATATTCAAGGACGACGGCGGGGTCGCGTTCGATCCGACCAGCGTCAAGCTGTCCGACCCGACAGGCGCGTACGGGGTCAAGCGCAACGACACCAATGCGGTGGTGGTCGTGGACGACACGGCTATGACCAATACGGCCGTTGGCTACTACGAGTACTCCTTCACCGATCCCGCTTACGACCTGACGTACACCGCCTATATCGAGTACGTGATCGACGGCGAGACATACCGCACGCCCAAGACGGTGACCGGGACGACAACGCCAGCCAGCAGCGGGCACCAGCGGACGCTGAAGCAGATGTGCGTCGAGGCGCTCAACCTGCTGGGCTTCAACAGCGGGGCGGTCGATGACACTTGGCTGGCCGGCGACGGGGCGACGTGGTACGCCCGGTGCAAGGGCTGGTGCAACGAGGCCGCCCAGGAGTTCGCCAACACCGGGCCCTGGCCCTGGCTGGAGGACTGCGAGGGCACCCTGTCGATCGCAGAGGATGCCTGGGAGCTCGACCTTCCGGCTGGGTTCCGCCAGCTTCTGGCCAGCCCGTGCCTGACGGGCGAGGACATCTGGCTGATCCCGGTGACTCAGCAGGAGCTGGACGATCGCCGCGCCGACTCGACCACCAGCTCCACGCCGGAAGTCTACTGCGTAACCTACGACTCGACCAGCCTGCGGCACAAGGTCCAGATCGACCCGCCCGCCGGAGAGGCGTACACCGCGACGATCCGCTACAGCCGCATGCTGCCGGCCCTGAGCGCCGACAACGACGTTCCCGAGTGCCCGCCGCACCTTCACTACGTGATCCAGGGCGGCACGATCGCGGTAGCCGAGGAGCGGCACAACGGCGTGATCGGCGGGCCGGCCCGCACGATCTTCGACCGCCAGCGGCTGGAGGCCTGGCAGCGGTGGGGCCTGCACGAGAGCCGGCCCGGCCGGCTGAAGGCCCATCGCCATATCCGTCGCGATCGCGGCGTTCGCCGCGTGCCGTACAACGTTACCGTGACCCATCCGCTGGCATGAGGACGGTGAGACAATGGCCCAGAACCTGACCCATTTCGAGACGCCCAAGGCCAAGCTGAAGTGGCTGGATGGCACGACGCCCAACGGGCACACCTGGTACAAGCGGTACTACCACGTGCCGCCCGCCCAGGCCGACGCCATGCTTGCCGCGCACGCCGCCGGCAGCGTGGTCCCGGGCATGACGCTCAGCGCGGTCAACCCGCTGCTGGGGCCCTACATCCGCTCGATCTACAAGGGCAAGCTGGTGGACGATAACGGGGTCAAGGCGGAGATCATCGTCGAAGGCAAGCTTTTCGCGGCCGACAGCTAGGAGCCAATCCATGGCGTACACGAGAATCAAGGGAACCGACTATCGCACCACGGCCGACAAGCTGATCGTCCAGACCGTCGGCGTCGCCGACAACGAGGCCGATACCGGCGTGCCCAAGCGGGGCGACTCGCTGAGCACCCCGGCGATCAGCACCACGCTGGCCCCCAAGTGCGAGGGCCGCAATACCACCGACAAGAGCGAGCCGGGCCGGGTGCTGATCTACTCCACCTGGACCGCCCCGCTGGCCCATGCCGAGGCCCATCCGTAGGAGACGGCCGTGTCGATCTGGACCTACGAAGTCAAGCGATCGCGACGAGCCCAGCGCCCGGGCGGGCTGGGCTGGACGCGTCGCGTCCTGTGCCGCCAGGTCCCCAAGGCCAGCAGCGACAGCCTGGTCCCGGCCGAGTACAGCTACTTCCCCGGAGAGAGCGGCAAGCACGGCGCCCGCCTGGTCAGCTCCGTGATCGACCGCGAGGGCTCGCCCAACAGCGACGACGTCACGCTCGATTACCGGCCGCTGACCTGCGAGGAGTGGCTGGAGGCGACGGTCAACAAGGGCGTGCTGCACTGCTACGGGTCGGTGACCGGCCGGCGGGTGCGGACCTGGACGCCCAACGCGCCCAATACGATCAGCGGCGGCTGGAACGGCGACATGGCCGGTTGGACCGGGGCCCTGGCCACCATGTGGAGCCGGCTCTACGGCGGCGGAACCAACGGATCGGCTCCGATCGTGCTGGAGGGACCCGACCCGTCCGACGAAACCGGACGGGATTTCTACCAGGTCGTCAGCGGAAGCAACCAGGCCTTCAGCGGCCAGACGGTCTACGAAGTCTACAGCATCATCGACAACCGCGACGCCTACTTCTTCCAGTTCGCCGGCAAGGTCGGCTGCTACAACAACATGCCCATGGGCACGTTCCCGCTGGCTCCGATGGCGAGCCGGGCCGGGCAGTGGCTGCTGATCGGCATGAGCTGCACCCCGCGGCCGGCGGCCAAGCGGATCTTCACCATGCGGCACCGCTTCCTGCTGACGGCCAACCCGCTGGGCATGGGCTGGGCGGAGCCCTGCGTAACGCAGAAGTTTCGCGTGGAGGTCCGCCAGCTCGAGGTGCTCGACGCCGACGGCGAGGACACCGGCGAGCTGGCCAGCGTGGCGTTGCCCGTGCCGGTGGGCGAGGGCAATGAGGTTCACCTGATCGAATCCGCCAATTTCAGCCCCATCGAGGAGCTGCTCCAGAACTCATGGTAGAGCGCGACGACAACCTCCAGACGCCCGAGCCCGACGGGGAGCCGACGCCGATTCCTTCGCAGCCCGCGATCGAGTCCGACCCCCGGCCGCCGGATCGACCGTCTCCGGCGGCCGGGGCGGACCTTCCCGACGTGGCCAGGGACCCCCAGCCGCCCGAGCCGGCGGTCGAGGCGATCGCCGCCCCGGACGGCCTTCCGGCCGTGGCCCGCGACCCCCAGCCGCCGGACGATCGCGACGAGGACCTGCGTCGGCAGGTGGAGGACCTGGCCCGCGAGCTGGAGGAGCTCCGCCAGCGGGTGGACGAATCCGACCAGCGGGATCCCGGCGACGCGTCGTCGGCGTTTCACCGGCTGGAGACTACGGCCTGGCCGTCGCTGCACTTCGGCGACCGCGCCGTTGGGCACGCCGGTCCTGACGGGCAGAGCGTCGGCTTCGAGCCTCCGTACAAGCACGCCTTCGAGATGCTGAGCGGCGGAAAGGAAAAAGTGGCCGGAGTGATTGCGGCCAATGCCGCCGGCGGAGGCAAGTACGACGGGAAAGTGCTCACGGGCCGCTCGACCGCCGCGGCGGCTGGAAATCTGGGCATGCCCGAGGGGCTGGATGCTCCTGCTGCCAGCGACGCCCTGGTGCTGAACCTGGACGAAGACGGTTTGCCGACCCACTGGCTGAAGACCGGGACCTACTTCGAGGGCGTCAAGGTCGGCATGACCGAAGAGGCGACGCCGAGGATGATCGTGGTCATCCCTCGTGGTGTGGCCCGGACCGCTTCGCCTTCGACTCTTGGCAGCGGCGCAGAGGGCAGCGAGACTGCCGACACGAAGGAATGGCAGCGGGATGCAGTCGCTGCCGGAGACGTGTACGGAGACTGCCCTCTGGAGGCATGGTTCGTTTCCAGAACGGTCTACAACGAGGCGGGAGACGAGATCCTCTACCAGATGATGCGAAAGGCGTCCTTCGACGCCCAAGGTCGGCTTTGGAAGATCAGCGCGGAAACGCGAGTCACCGTCGATGAACCGGACGATTGCTGATGGCGCATCTGAAGAAAGACAGCGTGAGCGGACACCTGCTCAAGACGAGCACGGGGCACTTATCAAAGACGTGCCTGCCCGACTGCGAGAATTGCGCGGACGGGACTCCAGCGTCGATTCAGGTCGTCTTTTCAGGCGTGACACTGTGTGAGAGTTGCGAGAATATCGGATCAGACTGCGGGCAAGTCACGTCTGGAAGCGTTGACGGAACCTATGTTCTGACCTATGGCGCAGTCTGCCAGTGGAACGGGACGGTGTCCGTCACGGTGGAGTTGTGGGACTCCAATGCGGACTGCCCGGGCACGCCCGACATCACGATCGAGACGTTCTATATCAGGCTCTGGAAGATCGGCGGTCGTCAGTGGAAGCTCGTAGTGGTCTCTGAGCCCCAGGATTCTCCTTCAGACACGGACGGGTGTTATCTGTTCTACGGAATTGACAACGCCTCTTACGGGGACGAGGACAAGTGCCAGAGCGGGTTCCCGACAATTGACAACGACCGGACCGACTGCTGGCCCCACATCATCTACGACAACGTGGCGGCCGGATGGATGGGCTATAACGGATCGGCAACGCTGAGCATCCCATGAAAACGGCGACGATAGATTGCACGAACGCGACGGACGCCGGCCTGGTTGACAAGGTCGAGTGCTCGATCGGAGTCTATCGCCCGCAGTACTCGTATTGTGCCATTTGTAAGAAAAGATCGCCGGGGAAGCTCGTCGAGGTATCCGCCAGAGAAGACCCCGGCTGCGAGAATGAACAACTGGCCGAGATCCGCCAACTCTGCTTCGGCTGCAAGGCGTGCGAGTTCTGGACGCTGACGACGTGCGAACAAAAGAAGAGACTGAAGGCCGGGCATCTGTGCATCAAGCATTTGTGGCCCGAGAAAGAGGTAACTGACCATGGCTGACACGAGACTCTGGGACGGCGGAGCGGCCGACAACAACATTGCCACCGCGGCCAACTGGTCGGCGGACACCGCGCCGATCACCGGCGACTCGGCGGGCTTTCCAGCCCTGGACGCCGCCGCCGCCCTGGACGTCGACGGGGCGGACTTCTCGGCGGCGGCGCTGGTGGACTTCATCGTCGAGGACAACTGCTTCGTCAACTTCGGCAGCCGCCTGACGGCCCTGAAGCTCGACTGCGACTACTTCGAGTTCTCCGGCGACGGGAAGTACGCCTACTTCGACGTGATCAACTGCGCGGAGCTGCGGATCCTCGGCGGCGGCTCGGCCGCCAGCGGGCACAGCTTCGGCGTGAGCCTGCTGGGCAGCACCAACACGCTGCTGATCGTGGACGCCTTGGCCGTGACGCTGGGCATCGCCGCCGGCGTGGGCCAGTCGGCGACGTTCACGACGATCCAGCACCTGGCCGGCGCCACGACGCTGGGCGACGCGGTGACCTGCACGAACTTCATCATGTCCGGCGGCACGGTGGTCAATTCGACCGAGCTGTCGGGCACGCTGAGCATGTATGACGGGTACTTCACGCAGGTGCGCAACAACCCGGCGACGCTGACCGTTCGCGGCGGGCGGTGCTACTACAACTCCACCGACGCCCCCACGACCTGCAACCTCTACGACGGGGTGCTGGACCTGTCCAAGGACGGGCGGGCGAAGACCTTCGCGACGCTGAACTGGTACGGCGGGCAGATCTACGACCCCCGCAACATCCTGACCGTCACGACCCTCAACCGCTACAAGGGCGGCACCCTGACCGTCAACTAAGGAGCACTGCCATGGCGTTCTATCCGATCCCCAACCGAGGCGGCTCGATGAAGCCCCGCCAGCCTTTGCCCGGCACGCTGCCCGCGATGGGCGACCCCGGCCGCAACCCGTTCGCCGCGACGATCCTTCCGCCGCCCCCGGCGCCCACGCCCGCGACGATGCCGGCGCCCGGTGGCGCGGCCGGCAGCACGGGGCCCCTCCGCGACGACGCGGGACTGGAGCGGCTGCTGAACCCCATGGCGGCCGACGAGTCGCCCTTGACCCGGGCGGCCGTCGCGCAGATGCAACTGGCCCCGGACCCGGCGGCGCCGCCGTCGGGCGGCGGGGGCGAGCTGCCCGGCCGGATCTCCTTCGGGCAACTGGACGCCCTGGGCGGATCTCCGACGCCGTCGCCGGCGGCAATGCCGGCGGTGTCTCTTCCGCCCCGGCTGACCGACCCGACCCGGCCGGGCCTGGTCCCGCGCGAAATGCTCCGCCTCCGCATCGGCGAGAGCGACCGGGACCGCATGCTCGGCGACACCCGCTACGGCCTGGAGGCCACGGCGGGCGAGCGATTGGCCCGAGGCAACCGGGCGATGCTCGAGGCGGCGCGGGCCCAGGCGGACCTTCAGGAGTTCAACCGCGGCCGGCTCGACGCCGGGCGGCAGCGCGAGGCCGCGGCCGCCGCCGATCGCCAGGCGTCCGGGCGGGTGGGCTCCATCGGCTTCCAGGCCGGCGGCATGGAGCAGCCGGTGTTCCTGACCAACTCGGCAGGCCAGCAGGGGGCGGCGACGATCCGGGGCGGGCAGGCGGAGACGATCGCCCCCGAGACGGGGATGGCCATGGCCCGCGGCGGGCTGGTCGACGCCATGAAGGCGCAGGCGGACCTGGAGCGGCAGCAGGCCTCCGAGCAACAGGCCGCCCGCGAGAACTACTACAGCCGCGACCTGCGCAGGCAACTGATGGACGACTTCCTGAAGACGCCGCCCGGCACGGGCCTGGGCCAGTTCGAGCAGGACTGGATGCGGCGAAACCGCACCGCCAACCGCCGGGGAATGCCCCTGTAACGGGAGACAGACCATGACGCCACGACAACGACTCGTCCGGACGGCGATCGACCAGGAAATGGACCCCCGGCTGGCCCGGGCCGCCACGGCCGACAACGCCAGCCGCCAGGCCCTGCTCCAGGCGGCAATCGCCTCCGACACCCAGACCGGCCTGGCCACGGCCGACATGCAGTCCCGCCAGAACCTGGCCGGGACGGAACTGGCCGCCCGCGAGCGGATGCAGCAGGCCGAGCTGGGCCAGCAGCGCGACCTGGCCGACCGCCGAGAGCGGCAGGGCAACCAGTCCAGCCTCCGACAGCTCGTCGCCGCGCAGATGGGCAACGTGCGGCCGGAGTACCAGGGCCCGCTGCTCAAGGCCGCCGGTCTGGACCTGGAAGGCGTGCTGGGCCAGTTCCCCGGCTCTCAGGCGGGCCAGACGGCCGGGCAGAGGCCGCCCGGGATCTTCAAGCCGCAACTGGGCCAGAGCGGACTGGCCCGAATCGCGTCGATCATGCAACGGGCGGATGAAGCCGAAGGCCTGGGCCAGAGCGATCTGGCCGACCAGCTCCGACAACAGGCCGCCCAGATCGAGCGGGGCGAGCAGCCCGGGCCGATCAGCGGGGCGGCCCAGCAGCAGGCGGGCCTGATGGGGCAGATTCGGACCGGTCAGGCGTTGAACCAGCTTGCCCCCGTGCTGGCAGAGATCGGAGACCCGGCCGGCGGGGACCAGGCGGGAATCCAGTCGATCATGAACCAGGTCCAAAGCGCCCACCAGGGCGACAGCGGCTGGCTGGGGCGGCTGTCCAACACCAGCGGCGACACCTATGCCCAGGAGCTGGTCAACAACCCGTCCTTTGGCGGCTGGGCCAGCGACGCGGCAAGGCGGTTGGTCAATCAGGGCGTTCCGGTGGAGCAGATCCCCACCATGCTGAGCGATATGGCCTGGAACGCCTTCATGCAAGGCCCGATCGGCAATATGCAGGTCGGGGAGTGGACGCTGTGGCCTGGTCATGCCAAGGAATCGGCCGCCCTGAAGGTCAAGACGGCCGTGGCCAACGCGGTAGGGCCCTACGTCCAGCAGCTACGCGGGCGAAGCTCCCCCTTGCTCCAGCAGGTCAAGGCACAGATGGCAATGGCTGGGCAACGGATGTTTGGGAGTTAGGGAGTATATTTGTAGTGGCAAACTTGGCGGCGTCGATGTGGGCGGCATGAACGTCGATGATGCCCTTGGTCCATTCATAGCGACCGTTGTACTTCTGGTCGAGTCGGTACTGGTTGTAGGCGAGAAATGAGACGGCGAGCATGAGGATCACCAGGACGACCACATTCACGATGAACAGCACCCCAACCGTCTTGTCGCTTATCTTCATGGGTTCATTCCCCCCGTCTGAGGTACTGGAGGCCCCAGCGGCAGAACAGCAGCAGGGCGATGCCGACGATGTAGCCGATCGGGGCTCCAGACACGGGCGGGGTCCTTTCTCTGGCCGAAATTATACGCGGCGACCAAGTGTCCGGCAAGTATGGCAGACGGAAAACCTGGAGGCGGCATGACGGCCCTTCCGGCCCTGGACATCCTGAGGCCCGCCGCGAGGGCGATCCCGGAGATTCGGCTGCCGTCGCTGCCACGTCTGCCCGGCGTACAGCCTTTGCCCCAGTTGGTCAGCGAGTACAACAACACCTTCTCGCAATGGCAACAGCGGCGACAGGGCCAGGAACGGCCGGAAACGGGCCCAGGAGTGACGATCGCCGGAAAACCGACTCCCGGGCCGGTTCTACCCCTAAGGTCTTCACCTGAGGTCGCTGGCGGCCTCCAGAATCGACGCAGTAAGCCCCGATTGGACCCGGAAGACCCCGAAACCTACGAGAAGCTCCGCCCCACGGTCCAGAGGGTGGCAGAGCAGTCGTCGGGCTGGAGCGACTTCTTCAGCGGGCTTATGCGGGTGATCGATGTGATCGACATCCCCCGCATGGCCGTCAACCAGGCGCTGAACCTGGTGATTGGGGCCAAGGCGTCCAGTCCGGAACCGTCGATCCTGGGCGGCCAGCGGATCTACGGGGCGGACGTAATGCGCCGCTTCGGCATCGAGAACCGCGCCGCCCAGCTTGTGGGGGGGTTTCTGTGGGACGTGGTCACCGATCCGCTCTCCTGGCTGACGGGGTTTGGCGGAGCCGCAAAGACCGCAGCCAAGGTCTCCGTGGGCGGCAAGGCGGCCGTGCTTCAACGGGGCGTGGCCAAGACCGCCCGGCAGTTCCTGGGCCAGGGCCAGAGCGGCAAGGCCCTCAAGTTCCTCTCCGAGTCGGCCGGCGTGCCGCTGGCCCAGCTCGACAGCCTGGTCCCCGCGGCGGCCGCCGCCGGGCGGGGCGAGGACCTGGCCCGCATCCTGGGCGCCACCGCCCGACAGGCCGGTGAGGCGGGGATCGACTGGACGCGGCGGGTGGCCCAAAGCGGCGACGAGCTGGCGGGGCTGCTGACCGAGATCGGCAAGAGCAGGCCGGCGGCCATCGGATCGGTCTTCGAGGAGCTGGTGGTCAAGGGCGGCCTGGCCCGCAAGGGCCTGCGCCTCTCGACCGAGCCGCTGCGGAACTTCCCGCTGCTGGGCCGCGGATTCAAGAAGGTTCTTCCGGCCGGTGCGGAGATCCCGCTGACGTTGCCGGGCGTACTGGCCCAGTCTCCCCGGACGCTCTACGGCATCGCCGGAGCGACGGCGGGCGGACTGGCCGCCGACGAAGGCGACACCCTGCCGGCGATGATTGGCGGGGCGGCGCTTGGCGCGATCGCGGGCCCGCGCCTGGGTCGGTTCATGAAGCGGTCCAAAGGGGTGGACGCGATCCGCAAGAGCCTGGTGGCGGTATTCGGGCGGGGCGGGTCGGCGAAGGTCCGCCACCTGGAGCGGATCCGCAAGAACTGGCAGCGGGCGGTCGGGGCGGCCAACCAGGCGGACCTGGAGACCGTGCCCGGCCGGGCGGTGGCCGAGATCGAGGACTTCCGCAAGCTCTTCCAGTCCACCACCGGCGTGGACCTGGGCAGCGAGGGGGCGGTCGCCGCGGCGCGGCTGTTCACCAACGCCCAGGAACTGGCCGACATCCGGCCCGACGACATGATCTCGATCATGGCCGGGATCATTGCCGACACCGGGCAGGCCGTGGGCAAGGCCCGCGGCGGCGGTCTGCTGGCCAGCGAGGCGTGGGGGACCCTGTCGGGCAAGCTGGTGCGGGGAAAGCAGGCGGTGGAGTACTCCGCCCCTGAGCTGAAGGCCGCTGCCGGCGTGCGGCCGACGCATCTGATCGTGCCCGACCAGGCCGGGGGGTTCTCGATCCTGAAGGCCAACGTGGACGACGCGGGTAAGGTTCGCCCCCAGCGGGTGGACGCCTACAACACCCTGGACGAGGCGGTGGCCCGCGTGGAGCAGTCCATGGGCGGCAAGGCCCTGGTGCTGGAGGCCGACGAGTCGGGCCGGCTGTTGAGCCCGGCCGCCCGGGACCCGTCGCTGATCCCGCCCGAGGCCCGGCTGCCGCTGAGCGGCGGGCTGGAGCCGATTTCCTCCGCAAAGGAAGCAGGCGCAGGGACTGCCCTGGCCGCGGAAGAGCCTGCCGACGTGGTTCGGGGCGTTCGCTCGGTTGCCCGCAAGCTTCGCAAGGAGCGCAAGGAACTGGCCGCGCAGATCACCGAGTTCGGACAGCAGCACGGCCTGGACGTCAATGAGTTGCGGGCGGCCGACGACGCGAGACTGATGGAAGAGGGATTCGACGCCCTGTCCACCACGTTCCGGGGCCCGATCCCCACCGAGCTGCTGGAGGCGACCAGCTCCAAGGCCATGCGACCGCTTCGGCGGCTGCTCAAGGGCAACGTCGCCGGGGCGACCGAGGGCGAGGACGTGCTCAAGCGGCTGGGGACCGACGAATACCTGCGCCAGCTTGCCCTTCGGCGTGACGTGTTCAAGCCGGGCAAGGACGTGGAGCGGATCCTGAACGACGTGGAGCGGCTCGCGAAGAACGCCCAGCAGGGCGATCCGCAAATCGCCGCGGCGGTGGAGCGGTACCGGTTCCTGAGCGACGAAGGGTTGCTGCTGGAAGAGGCGGCCACCCGAACGCCCGGCAGCCGCAAGTTTTCGGCCGAATATCTGGCTGCCGTGCCCCCACAAGCAAGGCCCAGATCATTTCCCAATTGGGGCGACGAAGCCCGCCCGCCGCTGCCGAGCGAAGTTCCGGTGGCCGGAGCGTCGCGGCCCGGCGCGTTGATCAGCCCCGAAGACGAGGCGCTGCTGGGGCTCAACCGGCCGGTGAAGTCGGCGGCCGACGCCATCGACGTAGGGCCCTTCAGCGACGAGCTCGGCCGCGAGCTGGGCGCGACGACGGATGGGCAGAGCGTAGCCAAGGTCCTGGCCGACGGCGGCAACCCGACGCCGGGCTTCGACGTGCTCGAGCTGGACCGCACGCTGGCCCCGCCGCTGGCGGCCATGGTGCGAAACTCTCGCGGGCGGTACCTGGCCCAGGAAGTGGGCGAGCGGAGCGCCGGCGCCCTGGAGTCGGCGGCGGAAGCGGCCCGGCGGGCGGGCTCCACGCTCGACGAGCCGTGGAAGGTCGCGTATGTGCCCCACCGGATCACGGCGGGCGAGGCCCAGAAGCAGAACCGGCTAGTGGGCTGGTTCTCCAAGGCGGTCAAGCGACGCAAGCAGGCCTTCCAGAATCTGAGGTCCAACAAGGCCCAGTCCATCGAGGAGATCAACGCCGCCTATGCCGCCCGGGGCGGCGGCAAGGAACTGTTCGAAACCAACCCGGCCTGGTACGAGACGCTGCGAACGCTCGAGCACAACCGGGCGATGGGCAACGCCCACTTCCTGGCCGAGGTCGCCGATCAGTACGGCACGAAGATCCCCAAGAGCGGGGCGATCCCCAAGGGCCTGGTGAAGATCACCGGGACCGACTCGAAGCTCTTCGCCGCCCTGGACGGCTACGCCTTCCACAGCGACGTGGCGGACTATCTCAAGCGGGTCGATCGCCTGTGGCGAAAGCCGGGGCCCATGATGGAGGCGTTCGACAAGGTTCTCGGCACGCTCAAGGGCTGGATGCTGACCGCTCCCGCCTATCACGGGCGCAACCTGGTCTCCAACGCCTGGCAGATGATGGCCGGAGAAGGCTTCGGCCTGGCCAGCGTGCACGACGGCTATCGCGCCCTGTGGGCGGCCCGGCAAGGGCACGCCAACCGACTGGGGCGAGTGCTCAAGGGCACGGTCAACCCGGCGACGAAAAACCCCTATACCTGGGGCGAGCTGATTGACCAGCTCGACAGCCTGGGGCTGACGAACAAGACCTTCTTCGACGAGCCGATCGACCAGGCGGTGCGGAAGATCCTGGACGGCCAGGGCGGCCGGGCGGCGGCGCAAAAGCTCAAGCCCTGGCAGCTCGACCAGTACAACCGGCGGATCGGGAGCTTCCTCGAGGACGGCTCCAAGGTGTCCTTTGTGGTCGAGCGGCTCAAGCGAGGCGACGCGCTCCAGCAGGCCGTCGATCGGGCCCAGCGGTTTCTCTTCGACTACACCGACTTGACCGCCTTCGAGCGGCAGAACTTCCGGCGGCTGTTCCCGTTCTACTCCTGGGCCAAGAACAACGTGGCGCTCCAGGTGGACCTGCTCTTCGAGCGGCCGGAGATCGCCGCGATGTACCCCAAGCTCAAGGGCTCGATCGAGGGCTCGCTTCCTGAAGGCCAAGTCGTGCCCGATGCCCTGCGGCCGGACTATGTCCGCAAGGAGGCCGGCACGCAGATCGGCGGCGGGCTGACGCCGGCGTTCATGAACCTGCCCAACCTGCTGCCGCTGAGTGAGCTGAAGTACCTCAGCCCCGGCGGGCTGGCCCGCGGCGCGGTCGACCTGGCCAATCCGATGCTGAAGGGTCCCATCGAGCTGGCCATCAACAAGGACCTCTTCTTTGACAAGCCGATCCGCAGCTATCCGGGGCAAACCTCGAAGTTCGTCGGCCTGGACGTGCCGCCCGAGTTGGCCCATGTCGCCGGGGTGTTCCGCCCGGCCAGCGAGATCAACCGGATCACCTACGGGATGCAGCGGGGCGAGGACCTCTCCACGATCGCGGGCCGGTTCACGGGCCTGAGGGTATTCGAGGGCAACCTGCCGCGGGAGATCGCCCGTTTCGAGCGGCGTCAGGCCGAGACTCGCGGCTACATGCGGGCCAAGGCGAAGATCGCCCTTGCCAATAACGACGTCGCCGGCGCCGAGCGGATCGCGGCGCTGTTTGACGACAGCGGCATGGGCGAGGACGCGATCAAGACGCGGATGCTGATCGCCGAATCGACCGGCGACTACGGGGCGGCCCGCCAGCTCGCCATGGACCTGGCCGATCGCGCCAGACAGCGGAAGGCGGTCGAGGTCGGACAGACCCAGGTCGCCCAACTGAGCAGGGACCTGAAAGGAGCGTGATTTGTGACCGCAGCCGAATGGCAGCACCTGGTAGTCGAGAAGCTCGACAAAGTGCTTCAGCAGCAGGCCGCCACGGGGCAGACGCTCGTGTCCATCCAGCAGCGGCTCGACGAGCACGGAGAGACCCTGTACGGCAACGGCCGGCCGGGTCTCAAGGAGCGAGCCGTCACGGTCGACAATGCAATTTCCGGTCTACGCGGCGAGGTCACACGGATCCAACGACGCTGCGCCGAGCAGCATAAGCCGCCCGGGGCCTGGTCGAAGATCTGGCCGACGATCGTATCGACCGTCATTGCGGCCGTGGTCCTGGGGATCCTTGCTTGGGCGATGGGGCTCTGGCGGGACACCACGACGAAAAAGCTTACCCAATTGAACTACAGTGCGCAACATGCGCAGAAAGGACCTACCCCATGAGCGAAGAAGTTAAACCCGGATCGAAGACCAGTGAGTTCTGGACGGTAATCGTCTCGATGGTCGGGCTGCTGGCCCCGCTGGCGTGGGCGATGGTGGACAAGAACCCGACCGTCGCGGCAGTGGTGGGCGGGATCATCGCGTTTCTGTCCCTGGGCTACGCGTTCTGCCGGACCTGGATCAAGAAAGAGGAGTCCGGCGAGATCGACATTCTGAACCCCGAATGGCAAGCCAAGTTCAAGGACGCCCTCGACCGAATCCAGGAGATTGCCCATGCCGCCGGCAAGCCGCTGGGCGTGCTGCTGCTGTGCTTCTTGCTGCTGGGGTCCGCCGGCTGCTCGGCGGACCTGGTCGCTCGCGAGGCCGTACGTGCGGATCGAGGCCTGGACAACGCTATCGCCAACCGAGAGAGCCTGATTGAGACGCTCCAGCAGACCCAGGCCATCGTCAATGGCCAAGCGGCCAAGCTTTTGGCCGAGGCCGTCAAGGCCGCGCCGGACAAGACGGGCGAGCTGATCGAGGTCGAGATGGCCAGTCGCGAAAAGCAGCGGTTGGCCATTGCGGATTTCCGCCAGAAGGACGACCTGAACCTCCAGGAAGTTCGCAACTGCCACGCCCGGATGGTCCGGGCGGCGTCGCTGTTCGGGAGCAAGACAGACGTGGCAGCCAGGCTGGACAGCCTGGAGGCCCTGATCCTCAAGATCGCCGAAAGGAAGTGACCCATGGAACTGACCGCAACCGAAGTCAAAGCGGCCGTCGCGGAAACCGTCGCCGCGATCGCAGCCAAGAAAAGTCAGAATGACCCGGTGGCCGCCTACCTGGACTTTGCCGCCCTCCGGGACGGCGTGAAGCTCAAGGCCGCCCAGCACCTGGACGCCAACGACGCAGAGGTCAAGCAGCTCGTGGCGGACCTGAACGCCCAGGCGACGCTGGCCGACGTGGTGCTGATGATCCTGGAAAAAGCGGAGAAGTATCTTCCGCTGGCTCTCGGCATTTAGCTACCTTCCTCCGGGGCTCCTCCACCCCGGCACTCTGGCCCCCGGTCGCGACGAGCCGGGGGCCTTGCTTGCGCTCAGGAGCCGAGCTTCACCCGCTCGATGTCGTCGTGGTATCCTTCTTGCAGATGAGCGTATCTGCGCCTGGTGAAGTTTACATCGCTGTGCCCGCCCCACTGGCTGATCCGGGCCATGGAAGCGCCACCCTCTGCCAGCCGGGTGAACCAGGTGTGTCGGAGAAGATGCCAGCCGCGACCTGTGCATCGCCCCGGCAACTCGCGAAACTTCGGGATTGCCTCCTGGAGCGGCTTCAGGGCCGAAGTCCACCACTCATGCCCCCTCATGCCCGTCGCGCCCTTGCGGCAGCGACCTGGAAAGACATACCGGCAATGACCAGTGACCGCGGACTGACCAGCGAGCACATCCACCGCCGACTGGCAGAGCGCAACGTGCCGATAGTGTCGATTCTTGGCCTTCCGCACCACGAGCACGCGGCTGTCCAGGTGCACGTCGGCCCAAGCCAGCATGCGCAGCTCCGTCATGCGCAGGCCCGTGAGCAGGGCGGAGCGGACTTCCGCCCCGATCCCGTGCTTGTCGGCTACCTGAAGGGCCAGTTCGATCTCGGTATCGTCCAGAAACCGCGGGGCCGGTTCGTCATGCACCGGCTGGGGGATCTGCTGGCACGGGATGCACGGGAATTGCGGTACGAGGGCATTGAGCTCAACGCAGATGGAATAAACG
>ERZ795058.2114-NODE-2114-length-24459-cov-3.868054_pt1 | contig 24459 bp, 20 predicted proteins | sample MGYA00375142_ERZ795058 | MGnify/ENA primary metagenome ERZ795058 (study PRJEB30187, sample SAMN05720210) | activated sludge metagenome | isolation source: anaerobic digester from wastewater treatment plant | place: Japan | collected 2015-04-20 ... | reverse complement strand
CGTTGGCACAATTTTAGATGCAAGAAAATTAATCCTTGTCGCTAGCGGAGCTAAAAAAGCAGAAATTGTACAAAAAGCACTTGAAGGACCAATCACCGCCCAAATTACTTCTACTGCTATTCAGTTATATGCTGGCGAAGCAACAATTATTTTAGACGCTGATGCCGCAAGTATGTTATCAAATATTGAACACATTAAACATACCGAAGCAATGAGTAAAAAATACGGCTTCCGTGCCGAATAATACTTATTAATCATATTTTAAGAAATGACTAGGCCTCTTCTGGCCTAGTTTTTTTAACTTTTAATTCTTTACTAAAGCCACATTCATGCGACTTTCTTAATAAATAAAGCGCAGGTAATACGAATGTTAGTGAAGCCATAATACCTTCGCTTTTAAAAAGGAGAACTGCTAAAGATTCCATTTGACTCCGTAAAATAAAGACGCCCATACTAAGCAAGACAAAGAAAGTTAAACTGCGATTTGTCCTTGCTCTTCTAATTAGTAATATCGTTACAAGGAGAAAAACAAGGGCATATATTATTAATCCGCTTGCGCCAAAAGTATGCATTACTTCGACTAAGCCATTATGATAATCACCAAAGCCCGGTGTCATTACTCCTTCTATTTCAATTTGCATTCGTAAGTGATAGAAATAGCGCGAAAGATGTGGACCGTGACCAAAGACAAATATTATCGGATTAGCGACCATAAGACTAACTGCGTAATACCAAAGTTTCTTCCGTGAATCAAAAGAGCCAGGCACCCTTTCAAACATTTCATCAGGGAGTGTCCGATGTAAAAATAAAGAAATATTCGTCGTTTCTAATTTTGGCGAATAACGAAAGACAATAAATCCAATTACGAGTAAAAATGCTAAAAACACTTCAATACCAAAGCGAATAAACTTCTTGCGACCTAATAACCTAACCAGATGAAATAAAAAAGCAATAATAAGCAGTATATTAGCTAATAATAAATTTGTTTTAGAATAAGTGAAGTTAATAGCTAAAACAAGCGGAATTTGCAGTAAAATATAAAAGAAACGTCGTTTTTTATCAAGATTTTTATAATAGAGAAAAAAGAGCATTACCTGCGCATTCAGCAAAAACGACGCATAAGGATTTCTGTTATTAAAAAAACTAGCGGGCACTTGGTAAGTGCTCCCTGGACCCTCTTTTACAATTGCAACATATTTTTCCCATTCAGTAGCAAGACTGTACCCAATAGCAAAAAAAGCGATTAAGACAATTGCTATAGTAAAGAAAAGCACTAATTTTAAAAATGACACATGATTTGGTAACACAAGCACGACAAAGAAAATAAAACTAAAATTCACAACAAGCGTCATAATCGCTGTTAAACGCATCCTTGTTGGTAACACAAAGTTTATATCGTGATATGTTCCATCTAAAAAGCGAATTGAAAGCAATTGTTCTTTTGGCATTATTAGCAAGTTAACAAGTGCCATAGTAAATACTATAGTAAGTACAATACACAGGATAATACCGTTTACACTAAGACGAATCTTACGGATAACGAAAAAAGAAAAAATACTAACGAGTGTTACAATGATTCCTGTTACCATCATTTGATTAGAAAGTGTTAGCGGATCAAAGTAATATCCAGGAGTAACATCCGTAATTATTGACTGTTCTAAAAAGAAGAAAGTTAAGCCCACAATTAGAATTGTGGCCAAAAAGTATATAAACAGATTTGCTCTTTCCCTGACTTTACTCATTTTTTAATTATACAACTATTTGTTCCTAAATGTTAATGCAGATAATTGTGCGGTTAAAATGACACACATTTTATGTGTGTATTTTATTTGTGTTTTTTTGCTATAATTTTCTTTATTAACCGAATACATCATGCGCTAAAGATGGGAAGTCAATATACGGATTACGGTTGTTTTGATAACCTTGCACTAATCCGTTTCTCCTAAATTCAAATTCATCAACTGGGTCTTGTAAGTGCCATTCTAAAAGAGTAGATAAAATGCCAAATTTACCTACTCCAGTTGAACTACTTGTTGTATTATCGACAAGTGTTAATTGCGTTTGCGTATCATTATGGTAACGTGTTGCCATATAAAACATCGCACGCGCAACATCACCGCGATATTGTGGTAGTGGTTCATAAACGGTTCCACTTTTCCCGGTTTGCGTTCCCGTTTTACCAGAAGGCTTACCATCATAATCATTAATCGTAGATTTAACACTATTTGCCTTACCAAAGTCTAAATTACCACGGCTACCATTATTGCGCTTATCACTAGCGCGTAAGTGATGCATGTCACTTCCCGCTGGTGGGGTATTATCAAAGTTACCGTGAGACTTCGCCCAAATATGTTCTTTATCCCATACATCATTATTACGGGTAGAATATTTTTTAGGATTAGTATCATTATAACTAGCGTAAATTAGCACCATATATGGATCACTATCATTAGGGTCCGGTGATAAGTCCCAGTTACGATCAGTAATAGCCATTGTTGCGTTTAATTCGTTATAACTTGTACTTACATGCCCTTTAATTTTGTTATATAGTTCTAGTTTTAAATTGTTGCCTGTTTTATTAAAGTCTACACTTGCGTAATATTCAAACACACTTTGGGGGACTTCAATTTCCGCTGGTGTATCAGGATAATTAGTCGGGTTTTCACTGCTACTAGGCGGTTCTTCACTCGAAGGTTCTTCGCTTGAAAGTTCCTCACTACTTGGCAGCTCTTCGCTACTCGCAACACTTGATTCTTCACTTGTCGTTTCACTATTAACTTCACTAGTGGACACTTCTCCTTCACTGCTTACAGAAGGTGCGCTACTTGATTCATTACGCGAACAGCCCACTAACATTGCTAATAGTACTACAAGTGTAATTGCTTTCTTTTTCATACTTTTTTACCTATTTATTTTTAGACCTTTCTATTTATTTAACCACAATTTGTGCGGAATATGCTTGCCAATAAGGGCTATTTATATATGAGTTATATGCTGAGGAAGGCACATAATATTTCATCGTCGAAACAGTGCCTTCAAATGAATTAGCGAAACGTAATGGTGGTGTGGTTGATATTAAATTAACACTTAGTAAATTAGTGTTACCAGCAAAAGCACGTGAACTAATTTCAGTAACTAAACTAGGAATAGTCACTTCTGCAAAAGCGCTATTTTCAAAAGCGTTATTCCCAATAATTTTTAATTTGCTCGAAAGTGTTACTTGCGCTAGGCTTATTGTTCCGGCAAAAGCATCCGTTGCTAACTCAGTAACATTGCTTGGAATAACAATACTTTCTAAACTAACTGCATCTTTAAAAGCTTGCATCCCAATATAAGTTAATGTGGCAGGTAAAACGACAGACTTAATACTACCATTTTGATAGAAAAGCTTTTCACCTAGTCCCACGATAGGTTTATCATTATAAGTTGTGGGCACAACAACATTAATCGCATTACCACCGTAAGATGTAACAATATAACCATTATTATTAGGATGTAATTCAAAGGTAAAGTGTGCTGTTTCACCTTCGGTCCATTTCGCGTACAATGTCACATCACTAGTCACATAATAAGGAAAACTGACGATATTAATAAATGTTGCTTCTAAGTACCATCCTGCAAGAGTGTAGCCTTCTCTAAAAATAAGAGGCATATCATAAATTACATCGGTGTAGATTGTATCAAGCATTGTTTCACAATTTGTAACAAATGTAACATTATAGGGCACTCCTGGTTCGCTGCTTACAGAAACAGAAGATTCTTCACTACTTGCGATGCTTGAAGAGTCTTCGCTAGAAGTCGTCACACTTGTAGTTTCACTTGAAACAATTTCAGAACTAATACTTGTTCCTTCGCTTATACTTTTTTCGCTACTACTTAACTCAGTTCGACAACCACTAATAAGTAGTGACGCTAAAATAGGTAATAATTTTATAGAATTTCTTTTTCTCATAACCTTACTTAAATTATAATGTTTTTTTTCTTTTTTTAAGTGCAATATAAAAACAAACTGATAATGGTAATCCTAATCCCATTATTAGAATTGGTAGCTTGTTTTCGAAATTTTTAAGATCGCGACCTAGTCCCGTACCACCACTAACTAAGAAATTAGTGTACCCATAACCTGCAACAATAATGTTATAACGAGCATTAAACTCCACGCTAGCGGTCGTTCTAATTAAATTTTGAGCTTCAGGTAGCATCGCATCAAATTCAGTTTTTAAATGATTCCATGTTGTAAGTTTTACATCAGTGACAAGACACTCTTCGTGAGTTACAGCCATGAAATAATCTTCGTATGCCGCTGCTTGTTCTGCAGCTGTAAATGTGTATGTACTACCTGATTCAAAGGTAATCGTTATATTTGCTTGTAAGTTTTTGCTACTTACATCAATTCTAAAGTGTGTTGTACCCGCTGGAGCGTTTACCGTTGCGCTTGTGCCTCCAGCTGATGAAGTTAAAGTCGTGTGTGCTGCACCACTTGCACTTGTGATTTCAGTTGTACCAAATCTAAAAGCTTGTACTGAAGCACTACTTCCACCAGTTTTATAGTCTAATTTAAGTGATTTAATCGTTTCAAGTGCTGAAACATTGCGGAAGTGACCACTAGTGTAGACCATAATATACGAATCTAAATTACGTAATCCAACACCAGCAAAAGTATAACAGGATGCTGATAAACTACTATAATTTGTGCCCGTTGTTGTTGAAATTGCTGGAGCAAATGAATCACCTTTAATTGTTAGCGGATCTTTTGCAACGGCTCCAGTATAACTTCCGACATTAGTCACAGTTATATTAACACTTGCAGTAAGGCCATCATAACTAAAGTTAAGTGGCACAACACCTAATTCTTTAGTGGAACCACTAACAAGTGTTAAATCTGTACCTGTTAAGTTTGTAATCGTGCCATTACTTGCGCGATGTTCTGCCATAATTGAACTAAGCGCTAAAGCTTCACCGAAAATATAATTCTTTTTGAAGGCACTAAAATCAACATTTAAATATGGTTCATAAACTGGTGCTGGTGAAACTGTTAAACTTAAGTCATCAGTCTTATTACCATCTGAAGTAGTAACGCGAATTGTCGTACTCCCTTCGCTTACAGCAGTTATTAGACCATCACTCGTAACAGTAGCAACACTAGTGTTTAAGCTTGAAAATGTTACTTCTTTATTCGTAGCATTACTTGGTGCAATCGTAAATGTTGCTTGACTATTTTCGCCAACAGTTAATGACAATGTTTTTGGATTAATCGTCACACCAGTGACAGCGACTGGATCAGGTACTACTACTTGATAATCAATCTTAATATCATGAATATACACGCTATTTGTCGAACAAATCACTTCGAATTGAATAAAACCGCTATTATTTATACTTGGGACAATAGTTGGACTTTCACGCCTAGTTGTTCCGCCAGTACTACTTATCGTAAAACTACCTACTTCTGTTTTTGTAGTGGAAGTAGCTGTTTCTTTTAAATACACTTTAACAGTACCTGCGCCTTTGCTAGCGTTAGACGACACTCCAAAAGTAATACCCTGAATATTTGTAAAGCTTTTTGGTGATGTCGCGCTTGCTCCACTAGCGCCTTCAGTTACTTGTACACGATTTGTATCATAACCAAAAGCATCTTTAACACTTGTCCAATTAGCGGGAGTAGCGCCCCAATATTGATCTTTAAAATAATAAGTTTCTGTCGCATTGGTTATATTTAAAACATTAATAGTAACAGTATCACTCTTTGTTCCAACTTTAGCACTAGCGGTAATCGTAGCGATTCCGCTTTTAAGGGCGGTGACAACACCAGCACTACTTATAGTTGCAACGCTTTCATTATTACTAACAAAATTTAAGTCATTATAATTTGCATTGTTTGGAGTTAAATTAATATCTAGTGTTTTAGTCGCACCAACTCCTAAATTAATTGTTGTATCGACAATATCTAGACCTGTTATTTCTAGCGGTGTCCCAGCAGCAACAACAGTAACATCAGTGTAAGCTTCGAATAAGTCATCAGTAAGTACACCAATTCTTGTTGTTCCTACACTAATAGCGGTTACTACTCCAGTATCTTCGTTAACGGTTGCAATAGCATCATTTTCACTAATAAAGATATGGTTTTTATTACTAGCGTTTTCAGGAAGAATTGTTGCACTTACCTGACTAGTGTCACCAACTCTAAGTGTTAAACTTGTTGGATTAATTTCAACACCAGTAACTGGTACTTCATCAACAAGTAAGGCACTTAAATCAAGACGACCGTAACCAAAAGTAGCATCTGGTCCCGCTGCACCTAGGTCATAGGCCGTTTCTTTTAATCTTTGTTCAATTTTAGCAGGAGTCGCAGTCGGATATTTTCCCTTGTAAATAGCCGCTGCACTTGCCACAATTGGGGCTGCAAATCATGTGCCTTGTGTTTCAGTGTAAGCACTAACGAAACCAATATCAGCGACGTAAACACTTCCTGGACTAACTATATCAACATTATGTAAGCCAAAGTTTGAATAAGAAGCGATGGTTGTTGATGTATTACGACCAAGTGCACCAACACCAATAACATTATTATTACTCGCAGGATAAGAATAATGATCAGTCTTTTCATTTCCCGCTGCCGCAATTACTGTTACACCTTTATTGTAAGCATAATTAATCGCTGTTTGGAAGTAGGTAGAAGCACCTTCGATCCCAGTTTGTTGTTTCCCGTGGCCATCAATGAATGATTCTTCATATGCGCCTAGTGACATATTAATAATATCGGCACCATTATCAGCAGCGTAACGAATTGCCGCATTAATTTCAGTAAACATATAATTTGTCTTTAACACCAAGAGTGTTATATTTGCTGAAATACCCGCTGTTCCAACACCATTAACCATCGCACCAACTGTACTAGCGACATTCGTGCCGTGCCCCGCAGCTTCGGGATGAGTATCTTCAATGATACTTCGTCCATGCTCTTCTACAGATTGAATTTGTATATTTGAATAATAAGTTCCTGTTTCTTCAACATACGCTGATTTATTAGAAATATTCGTAGTAGCGCCATCTAAAAAATCTTCATGTGTTGTATTTAGTCCTGAGTCAATAATTGCTACTGTGACTCCTGCACCACGATAGTTATTAAGTACAGTGCCGCGATTAATATGATTAAAATGGAATTGACTAGAAAATTTTGGTTCACCATTTAAAGACGGATACACAAAAGGCATAGCCCGTGCTGTAATAAACGGATCTTTTTCTCTTTTTTCCCATTTAGTAAAACCAAGAATAAGTGGTAAGGCTAACAAAGTTAGGATTGTTATTTTGTGACGTTGTTTCATAGTAAAAATCTCCAGTAATTAAGATAATAACATGAAACTATTCAAAATATATAAATAATAAGTTTTTTGTGTAACAAAACATTATTTTCAACTTACCAAAATAATAATGTCATCCTTTGTTATAATGAAGTTAGCGTTGGAGAAACACTTATGAAAAAACGATTGTTATCTTTGTTTGTTATTAGTGTCCTTTTTAGTAATGTGCCAAGTACTTCCACTAAAATAGTGGAAACAAATGCACAAACAGGGATTACTGTTCATTATCGCGGTGACTACACTAATCCGCACATTTATTATTGGAATCCGCAGCCCGCTATTATTACTACACCAAGTTGGCCTGGTGAAAAGATGATAAAAGATGAAGGAAGTGATTGGTACACTAAATCGTGGCCCGAATTAACTGCTATTAACTTAATATTTAATAATGGTGGGCAACCACAAACTAGTGATTTATCACGCACTACTGGCGAATACTGGTGGGTCGGGCAAGGCACGGGTGGTAAATGGTACACAAGTGACCCCGATACCATTACCGAACCAGAATACACTGATACTGGTAAATTAGTAATCCATGTTAAGTCACCACACAGTGTACCTAAAATTAAGTATTATGACAGTGTCCCAAGCGGAATAAGTACACCAAATGCCATAAATATGACTGCTGAAAAAGAGGGATGGTACCGCTTTGGCTTTAATAAGATTTCAAGTATTAAAGCTAAATTCACAATTGATGGTAGTGAAAGTGCTGAGTACTTTTTCACTAATGGCGAATGGTATTTAGAAAACGGAGTACTCACTGACTTTAAACCAAAAGTAACAAGTGGTAAAAGTGATTTTAGAGAAGAAACAATTTACTTCTTGATGACAACAAGATTTTATGATGGTGACACATCTAATAATGTTCACTGTTGGGATGATGCTAAAGCAGGGAATTTAGCTAGTGATCCAGCGTGGCGCGGAGACTTTAAAGGCTTAATTCAAAAACTTGATTACATTAAAGCCCTTGGTTTTAGTGCAATTTGGATTACACCAATTGTCGAAAATGCTTCGGGCTATGATTATCACGGTTATCACGCTCTTGACTTTACTCAAGTTGATCCGCGCTTAGAAAGTCCAAACGCAACTTATCAAACTTTAATTAATGAAACACATGCACGCGGGATGAAAATCATCCAAGATGTTGTCTTTAACCACAGCGGGAACTTTGGAGAGAAAAACATCTTCCCACTATTTAAAAAAGATTACACAAAAGCTGACACCGTTAGTAACTTAATTAAAACTGACCCGCATAATTTACTTGGTAGTGACTACGACGCACTTGATGGTGGTAGACAATATAGTAGGCGTATTAATGCAATGAAGGAAGACGCTAATGACTTCCGCCATATTTATCACCATGAAAAAAGTCTTGGCTGGGAAGATTATAATGTGCAAACCGGACAAATTGCTGGAGACTGCGTTGATTTAAACACTGAAAATCCTTATGTTAGTGACTACTTAATCAATGCTTATAATCGCTATATTGATATGGGAGTTGATGCTTTTAGAGTTGATACTGTTAAACATATTTCACGCTTAACCTTTAATAATGTTTTTAATCCTGCTTTTCAAAATAGAGGGGGTGATGACTTCTTTATGTTTGGGGAAGTCGCCACTCGTTATCGCCAAGTATGGAATAATGGTAACCCCGCAATTAGCACACCGTTCTACACCTGGAAAGAAAGTAAAAGTTATCCGTGGGCAACACGAGAAGAGCGGGAAGCAAGTACATATCAGCACTGGCAAGATAACGCTAATCCAGCAACACAACCTAGCAGTAACAACCATCTGCTAGATGGTAATAATTATCGACAAGTTGATTACTCAAAGAAAAGTTACATGAATGTTATTGATTTCCCGATGCACTGGAACTTTAAGAACGCTAATGACGCCTTTAATGTCGCAGTCGGGAATGATTATACTTATGCTGATGCAACATGGAATGTAATGTATGTTGATTCGCATGACTATGCACCAGATGGCGCTCCTGAAGGACAACGCTTTGCCGAACCACAAAGTGTATGGGCGGAAAATTTAAGTCTGATGTTTACTTTTAGAGGTATCCCAACGATTTATTACGGAACAGAAATTGAATTCCAAAAAGGAAAACCAATTGATGTTGGACCAAATGCCCCACTTAGTGAAACAGGTCGCGCATATTTTGGTAATCATATTGAAGGCTCACTCACTGTGACTGATTTTGGTAAGTATACGAACGCAAATGGAGCAGTTGCAACAACATTAAATCACCCATTAGCGAAACATATTCGTAACTTAAACTTAATTAGAAGAAACATCCCCGCTTTACAAAAGGGACAATATAGTACTGCTGGTATTAATGGCGGTTTAGCGTTTAAACGCCGATTTACTGATAGCACCACTGACAGCTTCGCACTTGTCACAATTTCAAGTAGTGCTACATTTAATAATATTCCAAATGGTACTTATGTTGATGCTGTTACTGGTGAAGCAAAAGTTGTCACTAATGGTTCTTTATCCGTGAATGTATCTGGTAAAGGCAATTTAAGAGTGTTCGTTTTAACTACTTCTAAAACACCTGCACCAGGCAAAATAGCAGAAAGCGGCTTAACTTATATTAAATAATTATATTTACCAAATTACATGATCTGGATCAGGGGCTTTGCCCGCTTTTCCTTTTAATGAATTAATTAATTTAATATCTTCTTTACTTAACTTGAAATCAAAAACATCAAAGTTTTCACTAATGCGTGATGCGTTTGTGGATTTAGGTAACGGCAAATAACCATGTTCTAAACTCCATCTGATCGCTACTTGAGCGGGACGCTTATTGTATTTTGTTCCAACTTGATTAAGTTCATTTAACCCTAATAGTCGACCAGTGCCAAGTGGAGAATAGGCTACTGTCAAAATATTATGCTTCTCATTAAAGGCGACAACTTTAGGTTGTGTATCACTTGGACTTACATATATTTGATTTGTAGCGGGTTTTACTTTAATTGTTTTAAGTAATGCTTTTAAGTGATGGGGATGAAAGTTAATAACACCAATTGAGCGAATTTTCCCAGCAAAATAAGCTTCTTCCATCGCTCTATATACTTCTGCATTTCTCTTTTTATAAAAAGTACGAGCATTAATTGGATTTGGCCAGTGAATTAAATATTGGTCAACATAATCAAGCCCTAAGCGCTTTAAACTTGCATCAATCGCTTGCTTTGCGTCTTCATAAGTTAAATGAGTATTTGTTAATTTAGTGGTAACAAATATTTCTTCGCGCGGGATACCGCTATCACGAATAGCGCGCCCAACACTTTCTTCGTTATGATAAGCTTCGGCAGTGTCAATATGGCGATAACCAACACGCAGCGCTGCTTTTACGCTTTCATAAGCTTCTTCGCCGTCTTTTGCTTGCCAGGTGCCAAAACCGATGACGGGCATCTTCACTCCATTATTTAGTGTATAAACGCTATCCTTGTGTAAAAGGCTAGGATCAATTGCAAATTTTGATTTAAACATCTGACCCCTCCTATAAATATTTTAACAAATAAATTATACTTTTTTCAGAGAATGTGTGATTTTATAAGACAAAGTCTTAAGTTTGTTATAATAGTCGTGGAAAAAAATTTAAATATTACCAATAAAATGATGAACTTAATCGTATTAATAGTGAGGAAGTGCAAATGAGTGACCCAAAAGTCAGTCGTATTATTGCATTACTCAATGAATTAAAACGCGGGAATAATGATAACTTCGCGGAGTTTTACGAACTCACAAAGTATCAAATCTTCTATTCGCTATTATCGCTGACGAAAAATCACGAACTCGCGGAAGATATTCTCGCCGAAACTTATCTAAAGTTTTTAGACAATCTCAAACGCATTAAGGCCAATCAAAATCCTCTTGGCTTCTTGCTTGTGACCGCTAGAAACTTAGCCTACGACCACTTCAAAAAAGAAAATCGTGTTTCTTATATTGAAGATTATCTCCTTGAAAGCGATATTGGTGCGAGCACAACTGACAAGTATGACGATAGTGATCGCTTACTCGCCAGGATGCAAGAAATTCTAAACGAAACAGAATACCAGGTTGTCGTGCTTTATGTTTTAAGTGAATTAACACACAAAGAAATTGCCGAATACTTAGATAAACCATTAGGCACCATTACATGGACATATAGCAACGCTATTAAAAAATTACAGAAAGGATTAAGTGATTATGCACGGGATGAATGACGACAAAATTAAAAAAATCATTCAGGAAAATGTGACAAAACCTGAGATTAAGCTTTCCGCTGCTCAGATTTTAGCCATGCATGAAGAACGTAAACGCGCTAAAGAAAAGCCAAAACGCATTCCTTTCTTTAAACGTCCAACATTTAAATATAGCCTAGGTTTCTTAAGTGCAGCGCTTGTAATCGGGATTACAGTCTATGCTTTAAGAGACACTATTGTCCCCCCAATTATTAGCACAAGCGAAGGTGGCGAAACTTCGACCCCAAGCAGTGGTGAAGTCTCCACTCCTAGTGTACCAGTAAGTGAACATAATTCGGATAAAATCCCACATGGTAAAGAAGGTGAGTTTGTATTTATGACTTCTTCTGCCCTTAATTACGCCCCTGAAGGCTCAATTCCTGGTGGAATGGGATTAATTAAACCATGGTATAGTATCTCACTTAGTGATCCTGAAAAATTAGAACTAGAAGCAGCGCTAGATGAAACGCTACCCTTAGTGAGTGACTTCTTTAGTCTTGATAAAGGTTTTAATTATCAGAAGAATAAAGGGAATTATGCGGGAACATATGGTACATACACGCATGAATTTATTATTAATGAATACACACGCATTATTGGTAATGTTGAAATTGAAGAAGATGATACCGAAACGGAAACGGAACTTGAAGGTGAAATCATTATTCACGACACACATTTCCATTTTGAAGGCGAAACAGAAATTGATACTGCTGATAACGAAACAGATATTAGTTTAAAGATTGAATATAATGATGATTCATATTTAGAAATCGAGAGCGAAAACGAAGCTGATGAACAAACATTTAAATATAAACTATATCTTGATGGCGACGAAAAACTTAATGTTGAAATTAAAAGTTATAACACGCATGGTAATGGTAATGGTGGTCGTTGCGCAGAAGTAAAAACGAAATATAACAATGAAGATTATGAATTTTACATCACAAAAAAGAGCGGTAATTATGTCATTGAATATCTTGAAATGATTATTATTGCAACAGAAACTGAAGATAAAAAATTTATTTATTCTTATGAATAAAAAATAAAATAAAAATAATTTTTAAATAATTCCAATAAAAAAGAATTTTAATTCGTATTTATTGTGAACGGAAAAAAGGAGGAACTACTTATGAAAAAAACGTTTACACTCATGACTCTCGCTCTTGGAGCAACACTCGTGCTTGGTGGCTGTACAAAACCAAATACTGAAGCCACAGCCGTAATTAAAAGTCAAACAATGGCCTTTGAAGCCACGACCGCTCTCACACTAGTGGGCGGATTCGAAACTGTACCAGAGGTGAAAGCCTTACAAAAATCACTTGCCGCGGAAGGCGTTGCCGAACCTGATATCCCAGTTGCAACACTTGACATCTTATTCAATAATGGTGTTGACTTCCAAATTAATCGTGAAGATAGTGATTTAGCGGGTTATACCTATGTTGATACGATCTCCTTCAACATCGGAACAGATAGCCGCATTGAATACAAACTCTATTACAATTTAGAAACAGCGGAAGAAGAAATTGATGATGATAGTGACGATGACGAATTATTAAATAATGAAGTCGCAAGTAAAGCACGCTACGGCGAAAACAAACATAATGGCAAAGATGACGACGACGATGACACAGTCTGCAATGGCGGTGGCACATGCACTAACGACGGCGAAGAAGGCGACCATAATAAAGAACAAGATCGCAATCGTAATCGCAACAAAGACAAACACTACCGCGTTACTGGCTTAGCGCTCGTTGGCGAAGAAGAATATAAATTCATGTCTAAAACAACAAGTGAAGTTGACGCTGACGAAACCGAAACAAAATTACGCTTTATGCTCTGGAAAGATGACAACAACTTCATCAGCATTAAACAAGAAATCGAAGTTGAAGGCACTCCAGGAACCCCAGATTATGAATACGAAGAAGAATTCAAATACTTAGTCGTAGAAAACGGCGAAGTCGTGAAAAGCTTCAAACTTGAACTTGAAAACGAAGATAATGAATTAAAACTCGAAGTTAGAATCGATGGCGTTAAATACGAAGTTGAATATGAAGTAATTGATGATCGGACATTCATCCACGTCAAAGTTCAAGGCACTGAATACACCTACGAAAAAGTTATTACCACGAACGAAGAAACTGGTGAAGTAACTGTTAGTTACGTTCTCCAATAAGCAAAGTCATTAATAGAGCCATAGTAATAATCGGACCATGGCAACATGGTCCTTTTTAATTTATTAATATGTTCTATTATTTAGAACATATACTAGGTTCCGGCCTTCGCCTTCAGTTTTTAATGCTTTATCATCAATTAAAAAGTCATCTAAACGATAATCCGCTGAAGGTTTAAGGGTAGCATTAATTATATTTTCAATTCGTAATTTCTCTTTTACTACATTAGCAGCACCAATAGCACCTTTTTTCATCATAACCAATAATAATTTCGCCACCATCAAAATTAGCGAACGCACTAATAGTTTTTAAGAGTGTGTCTGAATATTGGCTTTTTAATTCTAACTTTTTAGTTTATTTATGTTGTTGTTTCATAGCACTTCACCTTCTAGGCTAATTAGAATCTAAAACAACTATGTTTGCAACGAATAATTTTCTCTCGTTGCAAATATTTGTAAATGAAACGACCTGTGGTCGTGTTAAATGATAAAAATAGGAGCTTTGTCCGCTATTCTTTTGTTTTTTTTAGAATTTATTATTTAATAGCTATTTCTCCATTTTAAAATTGAGGTATCTCTTTAATAAAAACATACAAAAATGCGGGAATGTATAAATATTATCTTTATAACCAATATTACTTTTAGCAAATTTAATGCCGTATTTTATATCTTCATATTTGTCACTGCTAATAAGAGTATCAAGGGATTTTGATGTCCCTCCATTAGCCTTAACTTCAAGTGGGATTAAACTATCAATATCGCGTACAAAGAAGTCTTGTTCTAAAGTAGCGTCATTACGCTTATAATAATATAATTCATAACTTTGTTTAACTAATGCTTCGGCGGCGATATTTTCATATAATGCACCCTTATAGACACCTAAATTTTTATTAGCGCGTAAGTCAAGTTGTGCTTCTTCATCTAATTGTGCAACAAGTAGTCCAGTATCAAAGAAATATATTTTATATTTATTAAGATCATAATTGCCTTTAAGCGGAAGTTCTGGATAATTTAACCCATAGCATACATTAATAACCCCCGAATCTTTTAACCATTCAATACAGCCGCGGTAATCAGCAAAACGGGCATTTTTGCCAACTTTTGTAATTTGAAATTTTTTATTGTCTTTCGCTAATTGTGGTGCAATATGATTAAAAACATTCAAAATGCGTGTTTGATCTAAACCAACAACATATTTGCGGACATCTTCTTTATAATCCAAAATAAGTTGTTTTTGTAATTCAAGTGTTTTTTCAAATGTACCATTTTCAATATAAAGTCTGACAACCGCAGGCATCCCCCCAAGAATAGCGTAATCTAAAAATAAATCATTAAAGATTTTCATATCAACGTCATTAAATGGCTTCAACTCACACATATGTTTTAGCATGTCACGCACAACATCATCACTATAGCCTTTGGCCCACAAAAATTCTTCAAAATCGAGTGAATTCATTTCATAATCTACTTTATAGCCAACGCTATTACTCTCAATTATCCTATAATTAATACCAAGCAGTGAACCGCTACAGATGACATCAAAGCGACCATCTAATTTAAAAAACTTCAACGCAGTGGTGATATCAGGAAAATCTTGTAATTCATCAAAAAAGATTAGTGTTTTATATGGGGTAAATACTTTAAGCGGATCAATCCGTGACATAATTTTAATAATCGCATCTGTTTTATACCCATCCGCAGTAATACCTTTATATATTGGTTCTTCCACGAAATTAATATAAATGACATTTTCATAATTATTTTCGGCAAATTTTTTAATTGACTCAGTCTTACCAACTTGTCGTGCACCTTTAACAATTAAAGGCATTTTGTTATTATCCTTTTTCCAATTAACTAAATACTCATCAATTTTACGTTTAAGATAAATCATAATCATCCCTCATCATCATTAAATTTGTAATTCAATATTAACACTATAATCTATATATAACAAGCCTTTTTACAAAAAAAGGAGCGAGATTTTTCCAAAATTTACAAAAAAAGGAGCGACTTTTTGGCAGAATTTACAAAAAAATGAGGGAGTTTTATATTTAAAAACATGTAAACATTCATATAATCAATATTTTTCGTCGCTTATCTAATTAATGACACAATTTTATAAATTTTGCTTCTTTTTTGGTTTTCAAAATAAATGGTTTTTGTTATTAATAAATAAAAAAATAGCTCCCTGAGCGGAAGCTAATACTTTTACTTTGGTGGAGCCGACGAGGATCGAACTCGCTACCTCATCGTTGCGAACGATGCGCTCTCCCAGATGAGCTACGGCCCCAAGTCTAACTAAAAGTTTATCAAACTAGTAAATAATTGCAAGGGCTATCGCTTATCAATTTTAATGGTGAAAATCTTTTACTAACTTTGTTCATCCTTCTGTCTAAAAATTAAAGTGTCCTCTTGTATAATTATGGTAATGGAAAAAGTATATGCCGTTATCGATTTAAAAAGTTTCTACGCATGCGTAGAATGTGCAGAGCGTGGTCTTGATCCCTTTACCACTCCTTTAGTGGTGTGCGATGAGCGGCGCGGAGACGGCACTATTATTATGGCTGTTACCCCGTACTTAAAAGCAAAAGGTTTAAGTAATGTAATGCGGAAGTTTGAACTTCCGAGAGGTATCCCTTATATCTTTGCTAAACCGCGTATGGAACTATATGTACAAAAATCAACTGAATTTAATGCCCTCCTACTTAATTATTTTGCAAAGGAAGACTGGTATCCTTATTCGATTGATGAAACTTTTATTCATTTAACACCGTACTTAGAACTTTATAAGAAAACACCAGAAGAACTTATTGAATTTATTATTAAAGAAATATATGATCACTTAAAACTCTATGTCACCGTCGGTATAGCGCCAAATATGTTTTTAGCTAAATGCGCACTTGATTTAGAAGCCAAAAAAGACCCGCGCTATTACGCAAGATGGACAATGGAAGATGTTAAAACTAAATTGTGGCAAATTAAACCACTGCATAAAATATGGGGTATTGGTAAACGCTATGAAAGAAGACTCCATAAATTAGGGCTTTTTACAATGGGGGACATTGCTAAGTGTCCGAAAGCGAAGTTAAAAGAAGAATTTGGGATTATGGGTGAAGAGCTTTGGGAACACGCTAACGGGATTGATAACACCGACTTAAGTGAAAAGTATGTCCCACTTGATAAGTCACTAACAAGTGGACAAGTGTTATTCCGTGATTACGAAGTTAACGAAGCACCCGTTTTAATTCGTGAAATGACTGATGAATTATGTATGCGCATGCGTAAAAATAATTTAAAAGCTAAAAAAGTTGGTTTAAGTATTATGACTAGTAAGCCAGAAAGTAGTACATACAGTAAATCAATGTCACTTCTTCTTCCAACATGCTCCAATACTGAACTATTTAGAGCTTTCATGGAAGTATTTAATAAGTTTCCTTTAGAAGGTGCTAAAATACGCTCTCTTCATCTTAGCGTCAGCGGACTTTCAAGCGACCCTTATGAGCAACTTAGTCTCATTGAGGATTATGTAACACAAAACACTAAAGAGCAAAGAATGTGGGAAACACTTGATGAACTTCACGCGCGTTACGGGAAAGATAAAATAATGCGCGCGAACGCACTCACGCGTGCGAGCACTTATTTACGACGCACTAAACAAATTGGAGGTCACAATAAATGAGTCGCGGGATGAAAAAGTTTTTACCGTTTGCAAGTCTAAAAGAACAGGCACTTTTCCTAGCGGAAATGCAGCAGCAAAAAAAGCGTGTTGAAAAGCCCACACTCAGTGAAGACCAATGCGCAGAAATTAATCGTGTTTTAAGCGAATACACCGGCGAAACCGTATTAATTTATTATTATAACTGCGGTTTTATTAAGACGCATCAAGCCAAAATAAAAAAGATTGATACTTTATATAAACGCTTAGTGTTTACTGACCTAACCGTTTCATTTACCAATCTTTTACATATTGAAATTATTTAATTACGCTTGTAATTTAAAACTCATAAGCACAGGGTTATGATCACTATAAACAAACCCTAACCCGTGACGCGGGTCGCTTTCGGGTAAGTTTTCTTTTTGGAGACCAGGGCCACTACCAATCGTTTTAATTTCAGCTACCGCGATATTATCACTAACAAGGAAACCATCAATTGTGACCATTGCATTATCAACAATCCCGTTATTATTTTTATCAATAAATTTAATTGAGGCGTCGCGACATGTGGCAATATTTACCGGGCCGTGACTAGATAGCGCCATATCATAAAAGTCATGCGTATAATCTTCTTCTAAACCGGTAATAATGTTTGGGACTCTTGTTCCGTGCTTTCCTGAGTCAAGGCGAAAATAGTTATACCAATTCGCTTCAAGAATTTCTGTTTCTTGTTTATTAAAGATATTTGCTTTATATTCTTCGTTAACAAGCGGGTTATCAAGCACTAAGTCATGATTAAAGTCGCCACCAACGACAACATAGTTATTATCTCCATCATAATCACGCGCTACTCTAATTGCCGCTTTAAGTTGTTCAAGTTGTACTTTACGAATGACACCACCTTTATCATAAGCGCTCATATGCACATTAAATACATAAAGCTTTTTAACTGAACCTTCAATTGGTATTTCACTAATAGTGAAAGCACGATCTAAATCAAAGAATTTACCAAAGAAGGCATCCGTAATTTCAAATTCACGGCGTTCAGCTTTAGCGATATGATATTTAGAGTATGTCGAAATACCTGAATTTGATTTACCAATTGGTTCATGCAGTGGGTACATTAAATAAGCAGAGTGATAGTTAATACCGTAAATTGTTGCGTAATCAACGTGTTTTTTATTACCAATTTCATATTGATTAACTTTATAAGACTTTGTTGAACTTGTGTCAACTTCTTGATAAAGCATAAAGTCTAAATCACCTAAAGCTGCAATTGTGTCATAAGCACCGTTAATATTCCTTAGCACTTGTGCTTTACTTGTACCACGCGCACGATCACCAGTGTTACTTTTATTACCTTGCGAATGAATATATTCATCTTTAAAAACACTCGTGTCCATAAAGAAACTGTAATCTCTGTCATATGCCCCAAAACCAACATTATATGTTGTAATCTTAAATTCTTTTGTACCAATATCAGCGACACTTAATTTCGCTGTTTGATTGTTTAATACTTGAAGACTAGTGTCACCAATGCGGTAGTAAGAGAGGCTAACATAACCTATATAACCACCTAAGACAAGCACCACGACACCTAAAAGCACAAACACTGCCTTTAAGATAAAGCATAACGGTCTACATTTTCTTTTATTTTTTGCCATTAAATTGCCCAGGTTCCTTCGTTAAAGATTACTACTTCTTGACCGTATTTTGTTGTACCGACAATCCGTAAATCATCAACGCCAATCATAAAATCAACATGAATCATTGAGTTATTAATTCCCATTTCACGAAGTTCTTCAAGAGAGTACTTTTCAAAATCACGAATACAATTACTAAACCCAAGACCTAGCGCTAAGTGGCACGAAGCATTTTCATCATAAAGCGTTGAATAAAATAAGAGCCCTAATTGATTAATTGGTGATTCTTTCGGGACGAGCGCTACTTCACCAAGATAACGAGCGCCTTCATCCATATCTAACATTTGTTTTAATAATTCTTCATTTTGTTTAGCGCCAAAGTCGACAACTTTACCGTCTTTAAACTCAAACCAAAAGCCATCAATTAATTCACCTTGATAACTAAGCGGCATCGTCGCTACGACCTTGCCTTCAGCTTCTCCGCGCTTTGGTGTTGTAAAACATTCTTCAGTCGGAATATTAGGATTATAGAAAATATTACTACCTAAAGTTGTTTCACCACCCGCTAAAAAGAGTGCATTAGGAATAAGGCCAACTTTAAAATTAGTGCCGTTTTTGCTAGTGTAATGTAGTGAAATGAGTCCTAATTCGTTAAGCTTGCGAGACTTTTCGCTCATACTTCGATTATGTTCATTCCAATTAGCAATCGGGTCGCCATAAGCACGGCTCGTCGTTAATATTGCGTCCCATAATTTATTGCGGGCTTGTTTTGCGGTTAAGTCTGGAAATAATTTCTTCGCCCACTTTGTACCAGCAGCACCGGCAATTGTCCATTGATACTTATTTTCCATCTCATCACGATAAGGTTTAATAACGGGGTAAATATTTTGCATTACTTGCGCACGCTTTTCTTGATTAATCCCTTTTTCACCATCAGGGTCTTCGCTTGTAATATAAATTCTAACGGGATTCTTATCAACATAATATTGATAGCGTTCTAACTCCCACTTTTCAAAATGTGACATTGATTTAACAGTGCGGTATTTATTATGGAGTTTACTAATGTCGTCATCAATCCAGTCAAGCGTCACGCGGTTTGCTTTAGCGCGATAAGCCTCTTCAATAAGCATTAACACAAATTCGCGTTGTTCAAGTTCCGCAGTTATAATAACATCTTGTCCTTTTTGTACATTCGCTCCGACTCTAACAATAAGCCGCGCATATTTTTTAAGATCGCTTTTTTTCATACATTTATTTTCCTTCTTTAATTACAAACTCTTTAAAGTGTGGCAAAGTTAAACACCAATCACAAAAAGTATGCCACTCTTTAAGTTTGTGATTACGACGTTGGAAGTACATCGTTTTAAGTTGTTGATAGTTCGTCGTCATTGTCGCCGCAAGACAAAAACCGCTTGGTAAAGTCGCAACAATCTTACGCCACGCCTTAACTTTTGCATCTTTATCTTCTTCACTTATGGCGTTATAATCATTTACTAGTTCTTCTAAAATAGGGAAAACACGCTTATCAGTTTCGGGGACACAGCGTTCATCAATCTTAAATTTTAACAGCATATGCATTGTTGATTGACTACTAATAAAGTCAAACCAGTGGTAGCGTTGTGCTTCTTTCCACCAGTAAAAAGGAGCGGTAATATCAACATGCACTAAGATCCCTTTTAAAAAATTATCATGACCTTCGCCACCTTTAGTCGTTCCGAGTAGCACTGCTCGCTTGATATCTTTTTCATGTAGCGCGCCACCTTCAATTTCGGTCCGCATCGGATTTCCGCTCGCTTTAACGGCGCGCTCTAAACCGTAGACAACACTGTTTTCAATTTTAAATTCCATGTAAATAAGCCTCCATTACATTTTCTAATAAAGTTAATCTAGTTAATAACCCAACGCCACCTGGCACTGGAGTTTGTAAATAAACATCACGCCCTGGTTTAATGTCACCAGTTAATTTTCCCTCTTCATCACGATTAATCCCAACATCTACAAGAACTGCACTCTTTTTAAGTGTATGTTCGTCATTAATAAAGTGTTTACGCCCTACGGCGACAACCATAATATCCGCATTAGCGACATAATTTTTAAGGTCTTCTCTACTTGTCTTTGAATGTAATACTGTTACATTACCGTCTTCTTCTAAAAAGAGCATAGCAGCAGGTTTACCAACAATATTGCTGCGCCCAATAATCACCACATTCTTCCCGCGGATTTCAACACCTTCATCTTTTAAATAATTAATGATACCTAGTGGCGTACACGCTTTAAAGCGAGAAAGCGGATGAAAGCCGTCCACATCTTTAGCGGGATTAATAGCTTCTTTAACGATATTTTCATCAATATGTTTTGGCAGCGGTAATTGCACAATAATGCCGTTAACATGTGGATCTTTATTAAGTTTTTTTATTTTCTTAAGCAATTCATCAAGTCTTGTTGTTTCGGGCATTTTAATAAGCTTTGCGCTGATGCCTACTTCACGGGCGTCATTAATCTTACCTGCAACATATTTATTGCTCGCAAAATCATCATTTACTTGAATGATAACTAAACTTGGGGTGCCCCCATCTTTTAGTATTCGTTCTTTTAAATTTTGTTTACGTTTTAAAACATAAGTTTTAATATCCATAAATGCACCTCATAAAATAAATTATAACACGAGAGCAAAAGCCTAGATATCTAAGACAATAAAAAAGATGAGTTTGCACGATTAAGCTAATTCTAAAGACTCTAAAATTTAATAGTCGCTTAGTAAATTAGTTTTAAATTGTTTGTTACATATTTTTCAATGATGATTACCATTTAATAAATCATCAATCTGATCTTCAACTGTTGTAAATCCGCAATAGTTTGCAAATGCTAAGAAAAATATTGCTTTTTGTAAATTTCCGCCTCTATTTTGTAATTCTGTTATCACCGTGTTCGTTCCTTTTACATTATCTTTCCTATTTGCAAGTAATTTTTTTATTGTTTTTGGTAGTTGCACACAAAATTTATAAAAGGCATTTTCTTCACCCGTAACAATTTTGTAAAATTCGTCAATTGAAACTCGACGTATACGCTCATCATAGCAGGGTTCATTATCTAATTTAACACTCCATACAATATTTCTACTTTGTTGTGCTATAACTTCAACTAAAAAACATTTATCATTTGGGTTTTCTTTTATGTGGTTATGCATCATTCGGTAAGTTTGTTCCGCTGATTTTGAATTCATTGTATTATGTTTATTTTTAGTTCTACATATATTTTTTGTCCCGCTTCGTTAGTGTAAATAATATCAAACCCAGTTTTAGGAACTTCACAACGGTCAATATATTTAAAAATATTTTGATGAAAATCACCAAGAGCATTCGTAATTGTTTTATCACGTTGTCTATTAATTTCAGTGTCGATAATTTCTTTCCAAGTTCTGTCTAATAAATACTTGTCAATTGATAATTTTATTGGATCTATAAGGTTTGAATTGAAACGTTTTAAATCATAATCACTAAGTATTTCATAGTATTTATCAATTAATTCATTTACATGTTTTTCAAAATTTTCTTGAGTAATAAAAGTTAGAGTATAGTCATCATTCACCTTTTCGTCGATAGTCATTATTCATTTATCCTTTCAAGCGTTTTAATTAATTCTAAACCTATTTCTTTCGCTAAGTTGACTGGTACAGCATTTCCAATTTGTTTATATTTTGAACTAAGCGTGCCAGAAAAAACCCAATCGTCAGGAAAAGTTTGAAATCTAGCATTTTCACGATAGGAAAAAGGTCTAACTTCTAAAGGATGACATCTGTCGGTTTGTTTCATAAATGGACTTGTGAGTACAGTGAGTGATGGCTCATCTAAACTTAGTCTACGTAATATGCCTGTTCTTCCTCCACCCATATCCCAACACGACTTCATATACTCTTTGGCAGTTTCTGGTTCAATATCTCGCCAATAGCCACCAGGAGGAACAAGTTTAAATATCTCTTCCTTGTATTTTGAATAGCGTTTACAATGTTCTTTATCAGGATTTACATCAAGTTTAACATCTTTAATGGTCGGCTTATATTTATGCTTTTTCGGGAACTCGAAAATTCCTTCTTCAAATAAATCTTTTCTAATCCCAATCGTAATTAATCTTTCTCTTTTTTGTGGAACACTATAATCCCAAGCATTTAACACCTCATAAAGTGTAATATATCCTTGTTCTTCAAAAATATCGAGAATAGTTTTATATGTTCTTCCTTTATCATGGGATAATAAACCACGTACATTTTCAAATAAAAATAATTTTGGTTGTAATTTTCGCAGAAATGTCGCGTAATAATAAAACATCGTTCCGCGTACATCTTCTAACCCAAGTCGATTACCAGCGTAGCTAAATGATTGACATGGTGCCCCTCCGGAAATTAAATCAAGTTCACCTTTTTTTATATTAAATTCTTGCTCTAAATCACGTTCACACACCTCGCGAATATCTTCAAGAAGAACATTCCATTCTGGTCTATTAATTTTTAGAGTATCAACAGCATTTTTCTCAAATTCCACTAGACCAATATGATCAAAACCTGCTTGTTCAAGCCCAAGCGCTAATCCACCCGCTCCTGCGAATAATTCAATTGACTTATATTTTTCTTGTTTTGCAATTGGTTTAATTTTAACTTGATCAAATAATTCATCAAGTTTTACTTTTGCGATAATTGTTGGCTCATAATGACCATTTTCCCACCGGTTAACCGATGAAAAAGAAACATTTAAAATATTTGCTAATTGTTGTTGTGAAACATTAAGTGTTCTTCTTAATTTATGAAGGCTTTTTGGGTAATCAATTTGTATCATATAACTTATCTCGCTTCCAAAAATAATATAGCACTTTATTTCACTTTTATAATTTTAATACTTTCCTTATTTATTTATAAATAAGTTTTTGCTGTGGTTTATTACAACTACTAATAAATACAATAAATTTAATAAAAACTTCTCAATATTATACATAATAAAAAAACACCCTGCCGGGTGTTAATTTAATAGTTTTAATAATCTTAACCTAAAGCTTTAACAAGGATTGCAAGGAGAAAGAACAAAATAGCAAGGCCGTAAGTAATATAAGAAATTACTTTTTCACTTCCTCTTTCTTTTGTTTTGACGAAAATATTAAGGCCGCCACCAGTGATAGCGCCAGATGCCCCTTCACTTTTACCACCTTGCATAAGCGAGATAATAATAAGTAAGATTGATACGATAATGAAGATAATATCTAATGTTCCCATAGTCTTCCTCCAGTTCTTTATTAATATACACTATTTATAAATTAATTCAAGAAAACATTATTTAAATATACATATATTTATGTTTTTTGTTAGATGACATACTTATCTTTACAAATAAAGATTAGGAAACTTTTAAAT
>ERZ795058.2092-NODE-2092-length-24638-cov-16.571004_pt1 | contig 24638 bp, 20 predicted proteins | sample MGYA00375142_ERZ795058 | MGnify/ENA primary metagenome ERZ795058 (study PRJEB30187, sample SAMN05720210) | activated sludge metagenome | isolation source: anaerobic digester from wastewater treatment plant | place: Japan | collected 2015-04-20 ... | reverse complement strand
CGTGGTTCTGCTCTTAACCATCCCCGCTGTCCAACTTTCGGGGGCCACCTCACTTCCGTCCGGCAATCAGTAACCAAAGTGACGAGAGACGCTGAAGGGCAAAAGGCGAGACGAATTGCCTTTCTCACCTGCCTTCTTCTCAAAATCACCGCCGATCCTAATCAAAGTTAGCCTTCAGTCGCGATTCCCGGGATTAACTCACGCATTCCCATTCGCCTAAAGATTCTTCCGCAGTAGCAATTGATCCAGAAATTATTTTCTCTGTTATGCATCCGTTTAGAATTCTGAAATGTGCACAGCCACCATAAAACGCAGAGACCGAAAAAAACAAATCTCCTTGCTTTTAATGCGTATTAGGGAAGAGCGCTACTCGAAATGCCCACTATTGCGACCGACTGGGCTGAAAATCGGGAAAAGAACCCTCCTCCGAGCGGACTTGGATTTCAGCTCCGTCACCGACGACGTCATACGGGCTTGTTATCATCATGAACTCGACCGCCAGCTAATGCTAGATAACTGGGGATGGTGGCGACGGCGCGCAAAAGAAAACAACGAGCACGATGTCATTTTGCCACGTCCATTTCCATTCGAAGATCGCGACACCAACTCGTATGTTCAGGCCTTTGCCCCTAAGCCTAAACCCTTCATCATTTTTTCGGGGGAAAGACCTCCTGTAGTCCCGATATATCGCCGGCTATACTTTGGAATCGCATGCGGCCAATCATACCGAAAAAAAGACCTACTCGACTGGTGGAATTTTTATGGGCAAAGAGAAGTCGGCCAATGGCTAAAGAACGAGGCAAACAGCTACATTGCAGTCATTGGCGCGCAACAGGGTAAAAGGACAGAGAGTCCTCTCTACTACTGGGGGAAACTATTTAACCTAATATGCTATCGGCTCGCAAAAGCAGGTCTAGATGCCGACCAAGCTAAGAAAATGATCACGGATTGGTACAAGGCTGAGCCGTTATCCCATTGGGTTTCTGATATAAACCAGGATTCGCGAACGTATGGAAGGCGCATATCGGCCGCCCATCAAGCGATCACAGCGAACTGGAAGGAAATGGACAGATATCCCAAATCGAAACCCGTCGTGGCTCCTCGACGGCGACGCGCGAAGTCCGTGTAAGTTATTTTTCGGTTTTTCGCGTGCTATTATCGCACCGATGAAAAACCACCTTAGACCGCCCACACCCCGAAATACATGCACATGCAATACGTTCTCAGAAAATGATATCAGGCTTTCCGATTCGAGGCACCCCGCCGATATACTCGAGCCCGAGACTCGTGATGACAATGTGCTACAAGCGGCGGAAGCCTTTAACGCTGTCTCGCATTGGGTATTGGGAATTCACGACCCTTCAGTGATCGGCCGGCGTGCGCTCTGCATCCTCCTGTGCGCCAGACGAGAAAGCCTACCGCGGAGCGGACTATTCCGGGCGATCGAAACCGAGACGGCCGAGCAACTGGTCAAAACAGCTCTCGTCGAGATTCTCGATATAATAGTCGACCCCAGAGACTTAAAATGCACTGGAAGAAAAGTGGTCGCAGCATTCTCCTGGATTCGCACAGAAATCATGGGCACCAAAACCCTCAGCGATCTCGGCCAAATCCTCGGCTGCAAAAAACAAGCCGTCTCGCAAAATCAGGCCCGGTTCGCCCTCGCCCTAAAAAGGAAGTTCTTCGCTCAGCGCACCAGGTAAGCGCACATGTCGTTTTCGCCGGAGGGGGATCCCCAAAACGGCTACTGCAGGACCACGATCAAACCAGCGGTTGACGCCGTACCATAGGCATCTGGAGCCAATACTCGTTCCAGCCGAACCTATGAAGTCTACCGCTCGCATCCTCTCCAACCTTGCGCTGGCCTGGCTCGTCCTCCTCGGACTGCATTCGTCCGCTTGGCTGCTGCAAATACTGTTCCCGGACTGCCGTTGGGGCCTGAAACTAGACGAACTGCCGCTACCGCCCCCTTCGTCCACAGCGCACTGGCCGTTGCTATTGGGTATTGGTGGCCTACTCCTCGCGCTCGCCCTGTCGAGCCGGGCAGAGCGGCTGGAGAAATTGCGTCGCGAAAGGAGTGAGGCATGAGCGCTCAATTCACGCACCGACTGATCTTGCCGCTCCAAAAACGAGGCAACTTGGGGAAGTCGACCACGGTGGCTTTAGTTTCTCAATACTGCGACCAGCGCAATGTCTCCTGGCGGGGCTTCGACCTCGATCCAGATCACCGAAGCTTTTCGAGGCTCTTTCCCGACAACATCGTCCTTCGTGAAGTGTCAGAGGAACCAGAAACAGAGGTGCTCAAAATCGCCCGTGTCTGCGCAGAAAGCCCAGTCGTGCTCGTGGACCCGCGAGCACATTTGGCCGACGCGTTGATCCGCGGATTGGAAATCATCCGGCTGCCGGAACAGTTCGCATCCGCAGGTGGAAGAATAACGGTTCCCCTGTTCCCTGGCGACGACCTCGAAATTCTGAACGATATCGACCATTTGGTCACCCTCCTCGGCAACCGGGTCGACTACGTGATTCTTCGGAATCCGGCACGACAACCGCACACGCGAATGTTCACGGGCTCTGCGCTCGAAGCGGATTTGTTGGGGCTCGGGGCTGTTGCCATCGAACTCCCTGCCCTCCTCGGAGTCGCGCGTAATCACCTCGCGGCGCTGGAAGCCGACCTCGGTCACGGGGTGACGCATCTCGAAGCAGTCGCAAATCCATCGATCGGCCTCGACGGCATGGTGCGGCTCATCGTCGAGGACTGGCTGCGAACCGTGTTCCGCCGATTTGACACCATCGCAGGGAAGCTACTCCCAGCCGCGGACGCCGCAAAAGTGACGGCAGTTGACAGCGCTGCACTTGATGGAGCCCCACGTCCGACGCGTGGCGCGAAAATCAACCGCAATAACCTCTAACGCTATGGACGAATCGTATCTCGAAAAATGTATCCAAGCCCTCCCGCCGGCCGAACAACCGGCAGCGCGGGCTGCCTTCAAGTCGATAACCGAAGCCGGAGACGACAATCTGATCTCCAAACTTCTGGTCACCCTACGCGCCACCGGCGCCTATGCTGCGACCATTCCGACAGAGATGACCCGCGCGGGCGAAACTCTCTTGCACGAGCTCGACGAGCGAAATGATCGCACCGCTCGTGCGCAGGCAGAAACAGAGAAGCAACGCGAGGAGCGCCTGCGCCAGCTCATCGCCGCACAGGTGCCGCAGCTCGGCAAAACACTCGCGCTCGACAAGGTCGTTGTCGGGCTCACCGCGCAAACCGCGGAGCTGGGGCGCATCCATCGCCAGCTGGTCCGGCTCCGCCAAGCGCGGCTCGGCGGTCTTTTGTTCGTCCTGTTGCTTGGTGCCGCGTTGGGCGCCATCGGTGTCATTGGCGGCTTCTGGAATCAGTATCACCTAAGACAACAGGCTGGACGTTTCGTGGACCGCCTCAACTCCGCCGGCATCCACACGAAAGTGCAGTCCACCGATGACGGGGTGCGGTTCATCGTCGAGGGTGCCCCGGTTCTGCGTGGGACCAATTGGCTCAAGAATAAGCAGGGCTACATCACCGGCGCCGATTTCCTCTTCCCTGCCGGAGGTGCACGATGAACCCAATCGCCTCGATGCTCGAACGCGTCGCCATTGGGCCCGCAGTGGATCCGGCCGACGAGCCGGTGCTCGGTCTAGGCGGGGGAAATTTACTCACCCGAAGGGACCTGACCGAAGCTCTCGCCGAGATAACCTCCACAGGAAAAGGCAAGACCACGCACATCCGAACCATCGGCCGGGCGTTGTTGCGCAATCGCTACGGGGGGCTCGTCCTCACGGTGAAGCAATCGCAGATCGGGGAATTTCAGGCCCTGTGCCGGGCCGAGGAACGCGAAGGGGATTGTTTTGTCATCGCTCCCGGCGGAGCGCATGCCTTCAACCCACTCGAAGGCGAAACCAGTGCATCGGAAGCGGCGGCACTGGTGGCCGAGTTGGCCGAGGTGTTGGCCAACCGCGTGCGAGACGGCGGCGAGAACGAAGCGTTCTGGCGGACACAGTTGCAGATCATTCTTCGCAACCTCTTCGAACTTTCCCTGGTCGCGTACGGCCGTCTCGACCTCGTGCTGGCGGCGGAGCTATTCGACAGCCGCGCGAATTCTCTCGCGGAAGTGGCCGACCCCAACTGGTTGCGCCAAAGTCCTCTTGCTGCCGCCATCGCCGCCGCCCGGCGGCACCCGGAATGCGGCGAAGCCGGTCTTGCTGCCGACTACTTCGCCAAGACCTTCCCCGCGCACGGCGACCGCCTGCAAGGGTCGCTGTCTGCGACCGTCAGCGGTGTCTTCGATCAGCTGCGCCGCTCCCCGTTGCGCGAACTCTTCGCCGGCCGCTCGACCTTCTCGATGGAGGATTTACTCGATCATGGGAAGGTATGCGTCGTTGGTCTCCCGGTGCTCGATTCCGACGCCGGTCGGATCGCCAATGCTCTCCTGCAATACTGCTTCTGTCGCGCTGCCACGCGCCGGCCCCGTGCTCAATACTCGTTTCTGCTTTCGGACGAGTGCCAGGAAACGGTGAGCCGGGCGCTCATGCAGAAACTAGCGGTACTGAGAGAATTCAAGGTCACCACGATCCTGCTGACGCAGAACTTGGCGGTGTTAGACGAGAGGATCGGTGAGACCGCGCGCGAGGGTTTGCTCGGACTTATGGGAACAAAACTGTTCGGGCCGCAAGGGCACGCTGCGACCCGCCAGTGGGCCGCCGAACAGATCGGCAAGCGCAAGGTTGCGGTCGAGACAACCACCAAGGGGCGGACATCAGGCGGCCCGTCCAACTCAAGCACGTCAGTTCATACGCAATGGGACTACCGCGTTCCGCCCTCACGTTTCGCCGAACTCGCCATCGGCGAAACGATTTGTCTGCGAGACGGCAAGGTGTGGTTGACTAGGTGGCACAAGAGCAAACCGGGGAAGCGCGGGACGGTGCGAATAGTCGACTGATGGATTTCGCTCGGAGCGGACGAGTAAACCAAACACGATCAAAGACGGGGGGCGCCAAAGCGCCCCGTCTTTGCTGTAGACAGGTGTACAACCCTCTCACGGATCCAGATTGAAGCGTGGGCGCTTGACCGATGCGGAGGTCCCGACCCGAGATCCCGATAAATCGGGCGAAGGCATCGCAATCGCCCCTTTACCTTTACCAGCACGAGCTTTCACGAATGCGTGTATCGTCGTCCGGTGTGCGCATAGACCGAAATTATCGTGTAGTGCCTGCGCGATCTGGTCGTACGTCCAGCGCCGTTGGCGCAGTTGGCGGATCAATTCGGCGTATGGCTCAAGTTTGCTACGGGCTGCCTTGGCGTCGGCAGTCGCGAGGAATGCGGTGATCTTGTCGTCGAGGTTCACACCCCGGTGCCGACGTCAACGTCGGGGCTCATCGGAGCCGAATCGGAGCATTTCGGAGCAAATCGGAGACCATCGGTACCTCAGCGGCCGACGGGCTCCGACAACCTCCGATCCCAACCGACACCGTCAGAACCCGTCGGAGGAAATCTAACGACGCAATTTCGTCGCTAGACATATTGCGTCTCGATTCATAACAGGGCCGCACCAGCCCGAGACTGAACGTACCGTTTTCGCGACACGCCCAAGTCTAGAAGTGGATTTGAACGCGCACGGGGCTAGGCCGGGCGCAATAGCGGCACAGCCGCTGGGCGTCTCGTGACGCAAACGCGGCGCGAGTCGTAGGCCCGCAGAAAAGCCGCAACAGGTGTGCTCCGATGGCGCAGGCGCTCCGCGCCGAAGCAAGCGGAGCACGCTGGTCGCGGCCGCTGCCCTCCCCCGGTTGACGCACCGCTCTCTGTATCACCGGTCCTCCTTCCATGTTCACAATGGCGAAAATCCGCGATGGCTCGACCTACTTGAGCCATCATTTGGCAGCCAATGATTACTACTGTGAGAAGGAAACCATCTCTGGTCAGTGGCAGGGACGTGGCGCCGAGATGCTGAACCTAAACGGCGATATCCTTGCAGGAGACACCGCCTTCGAACGCCTCAGAAATAACCGGCATCCTGAAACCGGCGAAAAGCTCACACCACGAGATGGCGACGGTCGTGTGCGTTTCTTCGACTTTCAGTGCAGCGCCCAGAAGTCCGTTTCCATCATGGCCGTGACGATAGGCGACGGCCGCCTGATTGAAGCGCACGACCAAGCCGCACGCATTGCATTTGCCGAGCTGGAGCGTTTCGCGGCAACACAGGCGAATTCAGCCTTAACGCGGAACAATCGAATGACAGGCAACGTCGTCGCTGCCGTCTTCCGTCACACAGCAAGCCGAGCCCTTGATCCACAGGTCCACACCCATCACGTCATCGCCAACGCAACCTGGGATGAGAAGACCAACTCATGGCGCGCACTGACTGAATTCGAGATGGTGCGGGCCATAAGATACGCCGGTAAGGTCTACCAAAACGAGCTGGCCAAGGCCTGTCTCCAGCTCGGCTATTCCATTGACATCGCCCAGGACGACAAAGGCCACACAACCGGCTTCGAGATCTCAGGCATATCGGCCGAACTCAGGGAACGATTCTCCAAACGCCGGGCCGAGGTGGAACAGGGCATAGAGGACTTTCGCCAGAAACACGGCCGCATGCCAACGCCCGCAGAGGTCCATCAGATCACCTGTGACAGTCGCAACGCGAAGCTCACAGAAATCACCACACCCGAAGTGATCCAGGCACAACGTCGACAGCTTTCGCCCGCTGAGGCGACGACCTTGGAGGGACTAAAAGCCGTGGCGGAGCGGGGCGAGAACGCACAGCTCCATGAACCAGGCTTCGCCAGAGAGTCCGAATGTCTCCGGCACGCCGCCTCGCATCTCTACGAACGCAAAAGCGTATGCGCCGGGCACGAACTCCTCGCTGAAGCGCTCAATATGGGCCTTGGCCATATTCACCTGCCTGATCTGAAGGCCAAGGCCGAGGACTCTCGGCTGATCAAGGTCAACGACAGCCCCTGGCTACAAGCGGCGCTGGTATCAGAGCGGGGGGTCAAGATGGAGGCGTGGGCCATCGACTACATTGCGCGCACACAAGGTCTGCACACGCCCCTCGCGCAAGTCGACCGCTCGCGGTTGCCCAGACTGTCGGAGTCCCAAGCGAAGGCACTCCAAGATCTGCTTGCGAGCACCGACCAAGTCGTGTGTCTGCGTGGTGCGGCGGGCGTAGGGAAGACCACCATGGTTCAGTCCATGCACCCGCTCCTCGAGTCGCCAGAACACGCGGTGTTCTACTGCACGCCGACGAGTTCAGCAGCCCAGACCATGCGCGAAGATGGAATGAGCAATGCAACCACAGTCTCCGACTTCATTCAAAACGTGTCTGTCCGCGATCACCAGTTGCTCGACCACGGCATCTTTGTGGTGGACGAGGCCGGACTAGCATCGAACAGCCAAGGCACCCAGATTCTGCGCCTTGCTGAGAAACATCAGGCGCGAGTGATCTTCCTTGGCGACAGCCAACAGCACACCTCTGTCGAACAAGGCGACTTCCTCCGAATCCTCGAAACGTTCGCCCCGCTGCATAAAGTCGAACTCACCGACATTCGACGGCAGAGGTCTACGGATTACCGAGACGCGATCAAACTCATGGCAATGGGAGCCTGCAAAGCAGGCATGCAGCGAATCGACGACATGGGCTGCATCAAGGAAGGTAAAGCCGACTACATTCGAAATGCAGTGGAGGACTTTCTCACAAAGATCCCTGAAACCGGTGATCTATCCCGGGTACTCGCAGTCACGCCAACTTGGGTGGAGAACCATGCCTTCAGTGCACACCTGCGCGACGGTCTGAAAAGCAAGTCGATCCTTGGTTCGGGGGAGCTGGTTCGGCTCTCCGAATCGCTCCAATGGACTAAGGCACAAAAGGCCACGCCCTCACGCTACCAACCAGGCATGGTGGTGAAGATTGGATCAAGGACCGACGGTCTCAAAACCGGAAAGGAGTACGAGGTCGCCCGAGTCGACGACCGCAACGTGTGGCTTGCGACACCGGGAGGGGAACAAAAGCTCCCATTGAGAAAAGGTTCCTTCGATGTGCTGCGGATAAAAAACCAGGAGATCTGCGAGGGAGAGCGACTGCTGGTTCTCTCAAATGACAGACACCAGGGGCTCACGAACGGCGAACTCATCAACGTCCGGAAAATCAGCAGTGGGATCATCACGACCACAGACGGAAGGAAAATCGACACTCAGACATTCTCGACCCTTTGCTACGGCTACGCAGTGACCAGCCACAAATCGCAAAGCAAGACCGTGGAGCACGTGGTCGTGGCAGCCGAGCGACTGGACGCCAAGTCGGCCTATGTCGCGTGTTCGCGAGGCAGAGCATCGTGCTCGGTGCACACACCAGACCGATTGCACCTGCTGAGCCACCTTCCTGACGGGAACCGCACCGCTGCCCTCGAAGCTCTCGGTGCGTCGAAGCAACCGCCAAGCAGGAACGAGCGCCCCGACGCGCCCCCCAGCAAATCCAACCACCGCACGACAGAAAGGTGGATCATGGCAGATTGGCTAAAGGACATGACGCAGGGACTGCGAGAGCTCTGTCAGCGGCTCATTCCCGGCCATTCGGTTGACGCCAGTTCTCAAGGTAGAGGCGCCAGAGAGCGTACATAAAACCGAACTATGAACACCAGCCAACCCTACGAACTACACACCCATGGCGGAGGCGCCTTTGTCTCCTTTGATTCAATGCAAGGAGACGTGCTTTCGCTGCCCCTCATCTCGCTTAATCGGGCAATTCTTAGAACTCGAGGACAAGGAAGTGAGCTCGTTCTCGAATTCGAAGCCAACCTGGTGAGCGTATTCGGCAACAACCTCGCTTCACTGAGGGACCACCTGCTGGCGGGCCGGCTCAAGGTAATCAGAGTTGGGCAATTCGAAGAATGCTCAGTGACTGGCATTCGAGTCTCGGACTCGTAACGCCCCTCCATAATCATGATCAGGCGAAAAAAGGGGCCGAAGCCCCCGAGCTCAGTCCTCAGAAGGGAGCATGAGCGTGAGAACCGGGGCCGGATCGTCACCAGGCCCGATGTGCAGCTTGAGGCCGCGATGGGTCGAGGCGATTATCACCGAGAAGAGCAGCGTGTCACGCCCCTGGCCCTTGCGGATCGCGAGCTTCGCCATGGTGTAAATGTCGTGCAGCGTCCCGGCGTAGTCCTGACCGTGGTTGTGCACCGCATCCTCGATGATGTTCCAGACCGTGTCCGTGCAGGCCATGGGGAATTTCCAGTGTTCGCGCGTGATGCCGAACTGGCCGAGATCGACAAGGACTCCGTCCTCGATGGCCTGACTGCGGGAATAGGAGAACACGACGTCACCAAACGGATTATTGGAAGCAGACATGGGATTGTGCCGTTCGGCCTGTAACCCGTGTGCTCAACATGAGCCTTATCGGGAACTGCCGATTGGCGGTTTCCCCCACGCGAGGAAAAGTCAAAGCACTGTCTGAGAGCGCCGAGGAGAGCGCAGCGGCGAGCCGAAGGCTCGCGACGAGGGGCAAGCGGAGTACCTGCCTTGTGCGTGGTGGAGACCGCGCAGCGGTACTACCTTGACCCGAGCTAAAATTAGGAAACCAGCGGCTGGCAGTAGCTGGAAGAAAACCGAGCAAAGCGAGCGTCGGATCGAAAAGCCGAGCCGATCTAGAAGGAGCGGCGACCACCGAGAGCCGGCAGCCCAGCCGTGGCTCGAAATAACTGGGAGCAAAAAAGGGGCCGAAGCCCCTAGCCTCACATGAGGCCTGCCATGCGGAACGAGTAGTAACCCCGACCCGAGGGATCAATCTCGGGCCTGCCGAGGATGATGTGGTCGCAGACCTCGATGCCGAGGATGCGCCCGGCCTCGCGCAGCTGGCGGGTGATCTGGATATCGGCACTGGAGGGCTCCGGATCGCCTGATGGGTGGTTGTGGGCAACGATGATCGAGACCGCGCCTGCGAGGATGGCACCCTTGAACACCTCGCGCGGGTGAGCCAAGGAGGCGGTGGCGGTGCCAATCGTCACCAACAGGCGAGCGATCGGATGGCGCCGGGTGGTCAGGAAGACCACCCAGAACGTCTCCTGGACGGGATAGAGCTCGTTGATGTCCTTTAGGTACTCGTACACCTTCTCGGGCTCATTCAGGCTTCGCCCATCAACTTCATTAAGGGTGGCTTTATAGGAGATTTCGGCTTCGTAGACACGCATGTGCTTTCTCAGGCGTGGCGAAATCACCGTATGACCGAGACTCGGTCACTTATCGGGTCTTGCCCGCTTGAGCGCAGCGACCCATTGGGAGGAAAAGCAAAGCCCTGCCGTGAGCGCCGAGGAGAGTACAGCGGCGAGCCGAAGGCTCGCGACGAGGGGGAAGCGGAAGCCTGCCTTGGGCGTGGTGGAGACCGCGCAGCGGTACTACCTTGCCCGACCCAAAATGGGAAGAACAGCGGACGGGCAGTCGCTAAAAGAATTCGGCCAAAGGCCGCGTCGCGACGCGTCGAAAACAACTATCACGAATCACATCAGCAAGACGCTGAAAGGCTCAGACTAAATAAAAGAGCCCCGTTAGGGGCTCTCAATCTATCGAGTCGGGACCAGTAATTTGGTCATGATGTGTTCGGCTACCTCCGTCGGGTCATAGTACACAAAATGTCCAAGTCGGTGATGGGGGATGCGGCGCATCTTAGTCCATTCACGTAGAGTATGAACAGAGGGCTCTCGGCCTTCGGGGAAGATCCCGCAAAACCGCAGACCCTCGATATCGGTCAGGTTAAGTTTAACCCTCGGTGTAGGTGAGTTTGTTTCGGTATTCATAAGTTGAATGGCCCTCAGCGGTCATTGCATTGGGCCTATCATCAAGGGATGGGCGTCAACTTGCTTTGAGCTCCTCAAACGATGCTCCTGGCATCGATACGAATGCCGTTGGCAAACACTCGCCCGTATCCTTCGGCAGAATTCCGAAGAATTCATCGGCCTCCTCCTTGCTCTTTAGATCCAGATAGTGCTTCCGAATGATCACCTCGGAATTTCCGGCCTGTAGGGCGGCTTCGCCGATTGATCTAAACTTTGCGACAAACATGGAAATGAAGGTGTGACGCATCACATCATGCGTGAGGTGAAAGCGGTCCTTGAACGTCTGCCGGCGCTTCTTGAAGTCAGCCACAATGACTGGGTATTTGGTGATCGGGTATGCTCGGAGCCAGGCCGCCAGGTTTGGCTGAATGGTAATCTTGCGAGGCTCACGCACCTTCGATATCTCGCAAGTAATGTGAATGAATCCCGCATCCAAGCGGATCGCCTCCGGAGTGATTTTCGTAATCTCTCCATCCGGCACACCCGGCCGAATCCCCGCGAAAAGGCAGAGGGCGAAGTATGGAATCCAACGCCCTCCCTCAAAGGTCTCAAAATAGGTCATCAACTCCCGGGCTTGGGCTGCGGTGAAGGTCTTCGCCATACCCCGGGTCTTACGCAGTCGGTGGCTGGGAACTCGCAAAACTGGATTCTCCGCCACCCAACCACGGTAGAAGGCGTACTTGAAGAAGGTCGAATAGACGCCTCGGCGGTTATTGTAGGTCTTGAGGGTGCACCGACCGAGCTCGAGGAATGAGATGAGCTTGGTTGGCGATATCTCGTCCAGGCGGTGGCCAGCGAAGTGCCTTTGCAGGCGAGCGAGCTCCCAATCGATGCGCTTGTACTGCGGTCGGGAGATGTATCCCTGCCGGAATTCGTGCTCTTTGGCCGCGACGTATTCCCGGATAGCGTCTGGAAGGGGTTTCCGCTGCTCCGGCTCCAGATAATTCGTCAGGGCAAAGTCCACATAGAAGGACAGCGGCTGCGACTTGCCCTCCATTCGTTTGAATAAAGCCTCTGCCTCACGGAGTTGGTCCTCCTTTAAGGAAGTGGCCACGACACGCAGGCCAGAGGTGGCATGCAGCGCCTTTAGCTCAAGGCTGGCCTTCTCAGCCGCCGCCTCCTCTCGAGTCTTAAAGTTGCGGCGGATGCGCACGCCATTGAGCCAACCGGAAAGCCGCCAAGATTGGGATCCGGCGCGATTATCGAAGGGAACGAGGGTAAAACTCGTCTGGTTCATGCAAAGGTTGCCACGTCAACTGGCAACCGAGCCTCTAAAGCAAAACGGGGAACACTCATCTGATAGAGTATTCCCCGTATTTTCAGCCACTTGCGTAACTGAAAAAATTGGCGTCCCCACGGGGATTCGAACCCCGGTTCTCACCGTGAAAGGGTGGTGTCCTAACCGGGCTAGACGATGGGGACTAGTCCGAAAGAGGCGCGAACGTACGAGGCACATTGCCTCATGCAAGCGTTTTTTCATGCCGGGGAACTACGCACCACGCTTTTTCCGCCAGACAACGCGTTTTCGAGATTTTGCGGCTTTGCAGTTTTCGTCCGACCGCTTTTGTGTCCCAGCCTCTCGCTCATGAAATTCGCCGACATCGCCGCCGCACTGCCCAAACAGGCCGTCACCTCGATCGCCCAACTTCCCTTCCCGAAAATCGCCTCGGGCAAGGTCCGCGAAATTTACGACCTCGGCGATGCCCTCCTGCTCGTTGCCACGGACCGTTTGTCCGCCTTCGACGTCATCCTGCCCGATGGCATTCCAGGCAAGGGCATCATCCTCACCCAGATGAGCCACATCTGGTTCGAGCTGAGCAAAGGCATCATCGCCAACCATCTCCTGCCCGACCAGATCGGCGAGATGGTGCGCCGTGGCATCACGGACCGCGACCTGCAGCTGCGCAGCATGGTTGTGCGCAAGCTCAAGCCCCTCGCCATCGAGTGCATCGTCCGCGGCTACCTCGTCGGCAGCGGCTGGAGCTCCTACCAGAAGACCGGCGAAGTCTGCGGCATCAAGCTCCCCGCCGGCCTCCGCCAGGCCGACCGCCTGCCCGCTCCGCTTTTCACGCCCACCACCAAGGCCCCCAAGGGCGAGCACGATGCGCCGATCAACGACGCTCAGGGCGCCCAGATCGTCGGCGCCGCACTCTACGAGCAGGTCAAAGTCGCCAGCCTCGCGCTCTACCAACTCGGTCACGACCGCGCGGCCAAGGCCGGCATGATCCTCGCCGACACCAAATTTGAATTCGGCACCGATGCCGCCGGCAACCTCGTCCTCATCGACGAAGTGCTCACGCCGGACTCTTCGCGCTACTGGCCAGCCGACAGCTACGCGCCCAATCAATCGCCGCCGAGCTACGACAAACAATTCGTGCGCGACCACCTGATCGCGATCAACTGGAACCAGCAGCCGCCGGCCCCGCGCCTGCCCGCCGAGATCATCCAGCGCACGCAGGAAAAGTACCTGACGGCGCTGCAGAATCTGCTGCGTTAACGCGGGCAACAGCCTTCTCGAAGCCACCCACGCCGCGCGGGTGGCTTTTTTGCGCCAGCGCGCACCCTCACTGCATCGCCCCTTGCGTGAGCGGGCCGGCACACGAGCAGGCCTTGCTGCGCGCCAGTTCCCGCCGCAGCCAATCGAGCGCAGCAGTGATCGCACGCGGCTTCACTTGAGTACGCGCCCCGGGCAGGTGCAGTTTCTTCGCCCACACGCCATGCGGCGCGGACAATGCGAGGTAGATGTCGCCCGTCAGATTTTCCGGCACGCCGCCACACGAGCCCGAAGTGGCACCGGCGATGGCCAAACCGTACGAAGCACACAGACGCTCAGCCACGCCAGTCGCCATCGCGACCGCGCTCTCGGCGCTCACCGCGCCATGCTGGAGCACGATCTCCTCGGGCACATCGAGGAGCTGCACCTTCGCATCGATGGAGCTGCAGATGCAGCCTCCGGCGAAAAACTTTCCCGAGCCGCATAGGCCGGAAAACGCGTTGGCCAGCAACCCGCCGGTGATCGTCTCGGCGACCGCCACCATGGCGCCATGCGCACGCAACTGGTCGGCGCAGACCTGCACCAGCGAGTCGTGCCCGAAGCACAAAAAGTCTTCGCCCAATACGACCGCACACTCGGCGGCGATCTGGAGCAGCTTGTCATGGCTGAGCTCTCCCGTCGGAGAACTGACCCGGCAATCGACCTGGCCCGGGTGCGCACAAAACGCGACGCTCAGCCCCGACCCGTGCGCCTTGAAAATCGGCTGCAATTTCTGCTCCAACGCACTTTCGCCGATGCCCGCCGTGCGCACCTGCACGAACGACTCGCGCGGTTCGACGAGCCCGAGCTTTGCCAGTTTCGGAATCACCTGCTCGGTCAAAATCGGCTGCATCTCGTTGGGCGGCCCCGGCAGCAGGCAGAGGACGCGGCCCTCTTGCTCGACCCAAAGACCGGGAGCAGTGCCATTCCCATTGGCAAGCACTTCGCATCGGGCAAACCGGTACGCCTGCCGGCAGAGGTTCGGCGTCGCCTTCCATCCACCCTTCGTGAGGCGCGCGATAAGCGCGGCCTCCAGCTCCTTGTCGTAAACAAGTTCCTGGCCGATGGCCTTGGCGGCGGCTTCGCGAGTGCGGTCGTCGCAAGTCGGCCCCAGCCCGCCGGTCACGATCACCACGTCTGCGCGGGCCCAACAGGCCCGGATGCACGACTCGATCTCCGATTCGTCGTCGGTGACCGTAAAGTGCCGGCGAAGCGTCACGCCATGCCGGCCCAGTTCCTGACCGATAAACGTCAGATGGGAGTTCTGGGTAAGGCCGAGGAGCAATTCGTCGCCAGACGTGATCAACTCGTAGCAGAGTTGCGTGACAGACTTGCGAGCCGCTCCCTGGGCCGTCGTGTTCTTGGAAACCATACTTGCGATACGTGAAATTAGGCTAATCTCGGTCAAAATGCCAGTGAGCCCTTCCGATAACAACACCCCACTTTCCCTCAAGGAGAAGGTCCGCCGTCTCCCCGAGAAACCGGGCGTGTATCTGATGAAGGACCGGCTGGGTCGCATCATCTACGTGGGCAAGGCCAAGTGCCTGAAGCGCCGCGTCTCATCCTACTTCACGCCCTCGCGCGCCCTCACGCGCCAGCCGAAAATCCGCGCGCTCATCGAGCTCATCGCCGACCTCGACACCATCGAGGTGAAGTCCGAGCCCGAGGCGCTGCTGCTCGAAGGCAAACTCATCAAGCAGTACAAGCCGCGCTACAACACCGACTTTACCGACGACAAACGCTTCCTGCTCGTACGCGTCGACCCGGCGGAGGAGCTGCCGCGCTTCCGCCTCACGCGCATCAAAAAGGACGAGCGCTCGCGCTACTTCGGTCCCTTCGCCCACAGCGGACTGCTCCGCAAAACGCTCGCGCAGATGCGCCGCCAGTTCGGCATCCTGCTCGCCGACGCCACGCCGCAGCGCCAGCCCGACGGCACCTGGCAGCTCTACGACGACGTGCGCAGCGAGCTCTACGGTTTCCCCAACAACGTCTCGGCGGCCGACTATCGCCGACGCGTGGACGAAGCGTGTGCGTTTCTCGACGGCAAATCCCGCGAGTGGCTCGAAACGCTGCGCAACGAGATGAAGACCGCCGCGCAAAAGCAGGAGTTCGAAAAAGCCGCCGAGCTGCGCGACATCGTCCTCGCCCTCGAAAAGACGCTGGAGCGCACGCGCAAATTCGAGCGCGACCACCCGGTCGTCACGCCCGATGCCGATGCGCTGCGCCAGATCGGCGAGGCGCTCGGCCTGCGCACGCCACCGCGCACCATGGAGTGCTTCGATATCTCGCACATCTCGGGCACCTTCGTCGTCGCCTCGATGGTCCACTTCGCCGACGGCCGCCCCGACAAAAACGAGTACCGCCGTTTCCGCATCAAGAGCTTCGTAGGCAACGATGATTTCCGCGCGATGGAGGAAGTCGTGGGCCGCCGCTACCGGCGCCTGCGCGACGAGCAGCGCCCTATGCCCGACCTCATCGTGATCGACGGCGGCCGCGGGCAGATCGCCTCCGCGCTCAAGTCCTTCGCCGCACTCGAAATCGATCCGCCCGCGCTCGTCGGCCTGGCGAAGGAGCACGAGACGATCATCTTCGCCGACGAGCGGCCGCCGCTCAATCTGCCGCTCACGCATCCCGGCCTGCAACTGCTCCAGCGGCTGCGCGACGAGGCGCACCGTTTCGCCAACACCTACAACGCCGACCTGCGCTCGAAGAAAATCCGCGAGTCGATCCTCGACGATTTTCCGGGGCTGGGCGCCGTCCGGCGTGCCGCGCTGCTGGAACATTTCGGCGACATCGACCGGCTGCGCGCCGCCTCCGCCGTCGAGATCACCGAGGTCGATGGCTTCGGCGACGTACTCGCGCGCGAGTTGCACGATTTCCTGCACCGGCCCAAGCCCGACGCGAGTTAACCGCGCGCGGCCTGTCGGCGAAATCCGGGCACAAAAAAACCGGCGCCTTGGGAAAGGCGCCGGCTGAAGTGTGTTCGGCAGGACCGAATCAGATCTGGTAAGCAGGGAGCTGCTTATCGATGCGGTTCTTGTCGAGGTGAGCGAAGACCGGCACGCCGTTTTCGAACGGCACGGCGACTTCACCCTGCACGAGCGGCTGCACGTAGCGCACGAACTGGTGGCTCATGCTGACGCCGTCCTCGTTGATCCACTCGCGGGGCAGCGGCTTGACGCCGTTGGCGATCTCGGAGAGGGGCGCGAGGCCGGTTTCGCAGGTATAGTGATCGGTCTCACCGCGGACGAGCGTGACCATCTTGTCGGTCTCGGCTTCCTCGACGGCGTAGCGGACGGCCGCCTGGCCGGCCATGAACGACTCGTCGTTGTCGGCCTTGGAGGAGCAGTGAGCGGCGGCGCGCTGGGCCATGCCGAGGGTGACGAGGCGGGCCTTGGTGCCGGGCATCTGAGCCTCGATGAGGCCTTGCAGGTAGGAGCCGGCGCCACCGAGCTGGGCGTGGCCAAAAGCATCGGTCTTGTCGCTGGCGGAGACGTAGTTGCCATCGGCGTCGACGAGGCCTTCGCCCACGACGACGGTGCAGAACTTCTCACGGGCGAGCACGCGTTTGACGTTCTCGATGAACTTCTCGGAGGAGAAGGCGACCTCGGGCAGGCAGATGATGTGCGGCGGGTCGTTCGGGCAGTCGCGGCGCTTGGCGAGGGCGGAACCGGCGGCGATCCAGCCGGCGCTGCGGCCCATGACCTCGATGATCTGCACGAGGTCGTGCTGGCCCATCGCGGCGTTGTCGCAGGAGATTTCGCGGACCGTGGTAGAGATGTACTTGATCACGCTGCCGTAGCCGGGGCAGTGGTCGGTGATCGGAAGGTCGTTGTCGATGGTCTTCGGGATGCCGATGACGCGCAGCTCGTAGCCCTGTTGCTGGGCGAGCTTGGAGATCTTGTCGGCGGTATCCTGGGAATCATTGCCACCGGCGTAGAAGAAATAGCGGATGTTGTGGGCCTTGAAGACTTCGAGGACGCGATTGTAGTCCTCCTGCTTCTTGAGCTTGTAACGGCAGGTGCCGAGCGCGGCGCCCGGCGTGTGGCGGAGGGCGCGGATGGTCTGCTGCGACTCGGCGGCGAGATCGATCAGATCTTCCTGAAGGATGCCCAGGACGCCGTTGAGCGTGCCATAGATTTCCTCGATGCACGAGTGATTGAGGGCCTCGGTGATGACGCCAGCGACGCTCGCGTTGATAACCGACGTGGGGCCGCCGGATTGGCCTACCAGGACATTTCCTACGAGTTCAGGCATGATGATAAAGGTCGATGGTTGAAGAAATCAGAGGGTTCAGGGAAACGAAGCGCCGGGGGCAGTGGCAACCGAAATTTCCCTTTCGGGAAGAAAAAGAAATCCGGTTTTTTCTGTGCGGCAAAGCTTCGTTTTAGAGCAACTTGCCCGGACGATACTCGGCGGCGCCGCGGTAGCGGCGGGCGAGCGGCTGCACGTCGCGGACCATGGCATCGACCTGCTCGGGCGCGGCACCGACGAAACGGCTGCTTTCAGAGAGGATCGACTGGAGTTGTTTTTTGGCGAGGCCGATGCGCTTGTCGCCGGCGAGGCGGCCGAGCAGATCGGGTTCCTGGCCGGAGCGCAGGGCCTTGGCGGCGGCGAGCGCGTGCTCCTTGATCGCCTCGTGGGCGGTCTCGCGGCCGGCGCCGTGTTTCACGGCCTCCATGAGGATCGTCGTGGTGGAGAGGAAAGGCAGGTTGCGCTCCGCCTCGGCGGCAATGACGGCGGCAAACACGTCCATCTGGCGCAGCACGGTGAGGAAGGTCTCCAGCAGGCCGTCGATCGCAAAGAACGCATCGGGCAACGCCACGCGGCGCACGACGGAGCAGGACACGTCGCCCTCGTTCCACTGGTGACCGGCGAGCCCGGCGGTCATCGCGACATAGCCGTTGAGGATCGTGGCAAAGCCGCAGATGCGCTCGCAGTTGCGGGCATTCATCTTGTGCGGCATCGCAGAGGAGCCGACCTGGCCCTCTTGGAAACCCTCGGTGAGCAGCCCCTGCCCCGCCATGAGGCGCATCGTCGTCGCGAAACTGGCGGCCGACGCGGCGATCTGGTACAGCGCCGACACGACCTCAAAGTCGAGACTGCGCGGGTAAACCTGGCCGACGGAGCCGAGCGAGGCGTGGAAGCCAAGGTGCTTGAGCACGCGCGATTCGAGCTGGGCCACCTTCTCGGCGTTGCCGCCGAGCAGCGTGAGCTGGTCGAGCTGCGTGCCGACGGCGCCCTTCAGGCCGCGCACCGGATAGCGGCGCGTGAGATCTTCGAGGCGGGTGAAGGCCTGCAACAACTCCTGGCCGAACATCGCCAGGCGCTTGCCGAGGGTCGTCGGCTGCGCGGGCACGTTGTGCGTGCGGCCGGTGAGCATCAGGTCGCGGTGCGTCTGCGCCTGGCGGCCGAGCGCGAGCAGCGCCGCGGCGGTCTTAAACTGCACCAGTTCCAACCCGCGCTGCACCTGGAGTTGCTCCACGTTCTCCGTGAGATCGCGGCTCGTCAGCCCGAGGTGGATGAACTGGCGGTTGGCCAGATCGGAAAATTCTTCGATGCGCGCCTTCACATCGTGCAACGTCACGCGCTCGCGGCGGTCGATGGAGGCGATGTCCACCTGCCCCTTCACGCGCTCGTAGTCCTTGATGGCCTCAGCCGGGATCGGCACGCCGAGGTCGCGCTGCGCCTTCATCACCGCGATCCAGAAATCGCGCTCCAGCAGGATGCGGCCGTGCTGCGACCAGATGTCCTTCATCGCCAGCGACGCGTAGCGCTCGGCAAGGACGTTGGTGATGGGCGACGACGCCTGGACGGGAGCTTCGGCGGCGGTGGACGAGACGGCGGAGGATTTTTTGGACTTCTTCACGGGACGAAGCCGTCTGACTAAACGGGTCGCGCGCGCCAAGGCCAACGGAAAGTGCGCCCGCGCCGCCTTCCACGTCCGCCCGGATCAGTCGGCCGACACCTGTTCGGCGCGCAACTCCTTCAGAAACGCGCGATCCAGCGCCAGTTGAAACGCCCAGCGCAAGGCCAGCATCGCGACCAAAAACAACGCGCCCCAGCGCACTTCCGTGCTCATGAGATAGTCGCCCTCGACCAGAAAGATCGCCAGCGACAGCCCAAAGACGTCGAGCATGTCCCAGCGGCGCAACAAGCGCATGAGGCCGTGCGAGGCCTCGACGTCGCCCCCACGGCGCTGCCGTCGCCACCACAAAAAACTCACCCACCACGCCGCCGCCGGCGTGATCACCAAAAACAGCGAGGTGATCGCCACCGTGAAGTACGCGCCCTGAGCCCAGAGCGCCGGTGCGAGCGTGAGGATGCTGTAGCTGCGATCGGCCAGCAGCCAGTCGTTAATCCGCAAAAACGGCAGGCTCACCGTGCCCACCAGCGCCACACCGGAGAGCGCCAGCCAGAGCCCGGCCACCGCCGGCACCCGGACCACGCGCGGTGAAGCAGGACCATGCAACGCCGCCGAAATCAACTCGCCCGCCGTCATGCTCAGCAACACCGCCACGGTAAACACCGGGATGCCCGCCAGCGGCCGCGCGCCCACGAGCAGTTGCCCCGAGGTCAGCGTGAGTATGAGGCAGACCAGCAGCACATCGAGCATCGACCACTTGCCGAGACTCTCGACCGCAGCCAGCCAGCGCATCCGGCGCGCATCGACCTGCCGCGCCGCGCACACCCACGCCAGCACCCCAAGTTTTCCAAAGGGAAAAATCAGCGAAAAGCCCACGACCAGTATCGCCAGCACGTACAGCTCCGATTCCCAAAGCATCCGCACGGAGCGCAGCAGCGAATAAGGCGTCGTCACCAGCCCCACACGCAGATCCATGAACGGTAGAAACAGCATGGTGACGTTGCAGACCAGCGCGGCCACGAGCAGCCACGCGACCAGTTGGCGGCGGCGCGTCGGGATGGCAACCGGCGCACAGACGGACGCCGAGGCGGAAAAACCGTTCTCCATAGCAATCACGCGCTCAGGCAGCGCACGGCCATGTCGCGCAACACTTCCTCCTGCTCGGAGGGCCGGCGCACGATTTCCTCAAACGCGTTGAGAAACTCGCGCTGGTTGTCGATCAGGCGGCGCAGCGTCGGCAGCCGGCCCGCATTGGCCAGTTTGCCCACGTACCACGCATTCTGGCTGAAAAGATTGTAGGCGGTTTTCTCCGCCAGCGCCTCGCCGAAACGCGCGCCGTACGAGGCCGCGCCTTTTTGCAGGCCGTCGAGCCCGCGCGGACCAAGCTTCGCGTCGCCGCTGTCGAGCAGCGCCCGTACCTGGATGAGGATGCGGTTGCGATTTTGGAGCGCGCTGATCACCGGGCGCGCATCGCCGCCGGAGAAGAAATGCCGATGCAGCGCCGCGAGCGTCCACTTCAGATCGCCGGCGAAAAACGCCTCCGCAGTCTCGAAGAAATCCCCCTCGGCGACGTTGGGCGTGAGCTCCGCCACATGCGCCTCCTCGATGGTCGAGCCCTCGCCCGCGTACAGCGCGAGTTTGCTCACTTCCTCGACGAGCAGGCGCGTGTTTTGCCCGACCTTGGCGAGCAACAGCTCCGTCGCGCCCGGCGCAAACTTGGCGCCGAGCCGCTTCGCCTCCGCCAGCGCCACGCCGGCGAGCGCCTCGCCCGCCCGGTCGCCGTCGCCACCGATCAGCAGAAAATCGCTATGTTTCTCGCACCACTTCGGAAACGCCCGCCGCCGGTCGATCGGCGCCGCCGTCACCAACACCGCCACCTCCGCCGGGTTGACCGTCTCCAGCAGCGCCTGCAAATCCTCCACGAGCTTCAGCGTGCTGTCGGCGCGGCCCGTGACGCTATCCGCCAGGAAATTCACATCCTTCAGCCAGACGACGCGTTTGCCGCCGAACATCGATACCGTCTGCACCGCCTCGCGGAAACGATTGATGGCGGTCTCCACCTCGCCGACGTTGCCGGCGAAGCCGCTGATCACGTCGCGCGCAAATTCGTCGGCCTGCGATTCGGCCACCAGCGCGTCGAAACGCTCCCGCCCCGCGCGCCCCACGAGGAAATCGTCGGGCCCGCAGACCATGGAGAAACGGGAGGCAGCGTCGGACATGCCTGCCCACGATGCGGCCCGGCCTCCGGCAAACAAGAACGAAGAACGCCCCGCCCCGCTCCACCGGGAGATTTCCCGAAGTAATCGCCGCCACGGCGGTGTTGTACCGCCAAAGGTCCTCAGCCCCATGCTCCTCTTCCGCCTGTTCGCCACACTCCTTTGCCTCGCCGCGTTTTCAATGGCCGCCCCAGCCGGCACCGACGCGCCCACCCACAACGGCGACGCGTGCCGCTACGAGACATTACAGGTCCCCGCGCTCTCGCTCGCGGGCAACAAAACCGGCGAGGCCACGCGCCAGCCGGTGTACGTTTACCTGCCGCCCTCCTACGCAGAATCGGGCACGCAGCGCTACCCCGTCCTCTACTTTTTCGCCGGCTATTACGAGAGCAGCGACATCGCCTACCTCGCGCGCGGCGTCGAGGCCACCCTGCGCCAGCACGAGTTCATCGTTGTCAGCATCAACGACGTCAACTCGCTCCACGGCACCTTCGGCGCCAACTCGCCCGTCACCGGCCACTGGCGCGACTTTTTCCTCACGGAAGCCATTCCCTACATCGACGCCCATTACCGCACGCTCGCGACCGCCGACGGTCGCGCCGTGGGCGGCTTCTCGATGGGCGGCCACGTCGCGCTGCGACTGGCCTTCGAGCACCCGGAGATTTTCGCCACGTTGTACGCCGTCTCGCCGGGCGTCTTCGACGAGCACGGACTCGAAAACGCCATGAAGACGTGGGACCAGACCTTCCTCAACGCGTACGGTGCCGCCTACTCGCCAAACCTGCAAAAGCCATTCCCCCACGCAGACTATCCCAGCATGGACGGATCGCCCGAAGACCTCGCCATCCGTGCCAAGTGGAAGAAGGGCTTCGGCGAACTTCCCCAACTGATCGACGCCTACCTCGCACAGCCCGTGCGGCTCAAAGCCATCGCGCTGGAAGTCGGCATGAAGGACGAATACCCGTGGATTCCCGACGGCTGCGTCTATCTCAACGACCTGCTCCGCACCCAGGGGCTCGCGCACACGTTTGTCCTCACGGATAACCACCACGAGTTCGACGCCGCAGTCTTCGAAGCGGGCATGGGCGCCTTCGTCGCGCGCAAATTCGCCAAACTCGCGAAGCCCGCCGCGGCCGCCAAAGCCCCGTGATCAGGACGCCGCGTCCGGCGTCTCGGCCGCGCCGCCATGCCGCTGCTGACGCTTCGTCGTGCGGTTGGCTTCGCGGCGCGCCTTCGGGTCGTCGAGCACCACCGGCGGCAGGTGCGGTTTGAGAAACGGCGGACACTCCACGCGCCCCGCCCGCTTGAAATCCTCCCAGAGTGCGAGCGCCGCCACCTCGGGCGACACGCGCCCCTGCGCCAGCAGCCACTCGAACACGCGCTCCATCAGCCGCGCCAGCGAGATGCCATGGTGTTTCCCTTCTCGGGTAAACAGCCACTCGCTCAGGCTCATAAATTCGGCGAAGGGCGACACGGCCCCGCCCGCCCACATCAGCGGCGTCGTCGCCACGAAGTTGCCGCTGTTGCCGATCAGGTCCCAGAAGCGGGCGAAGCGCCGCATGCGCTGCATCGCGTCGAAGCCGATCAGCCGGTTTTGCAACAACTCGTAGGGCGGCAGCGGCGAGTAAACCATGCCGCACTCCACGGTGTGCCGTGCGATCGGCGCACCGCGCAGCCGTTTCAAAATGCCCACCTGGATCTCCTGCGGACGCAGCGCCACCATCCGGTCGAAGCCCGCCGCGAAACTCTCCAGCGTCTCACCGGGCAGTCCGGCGATCAGATCGGCATGCACATGCACGCCGGTGTGCTCGCGCAGGAAGCGGAAGTTCTCCGCCATCTTTTCGTAGTCCTGCCGCCGGCTGATGGCCGCCGCCACGTCGGGGCGAAAGGTCTGCACGCCGATCTCGAACTGGAGCACGCCAGGCGGGAAACGCACGATCAGCTCGCGCAGCCCCTCCGGCAGGCGGTCCGGCACCATCTCAAAGTGCAAAAACAAATCCGGGCAGAGCCGCTCCAGGAAAAACTCCAGGATGCGCCGGCTCGCCGCGAGGTTCAGGTTGAAGGTGCGGTCGACGAATTTGAAATGCCGCAGCCCGCGAGCCAGCAGCCGCTCCATCGCCGCGAGGAACGGCTCCAGCGGAAACTGCCTCACGGGAATCTCCAGCGACGAGAGGCAAAACTCACAGGTAAACGGGCAGCCGCGCGACGCCTCCACATAGACGAGCCGGTGCGCGATGTCCTCGTCGGTGTACTCGTCGTAGGGCAACGTCACCTGCGCGAGATCGGGCACCGGTGCGGCGACGATCCGCTGCGCCGGCCGCTCGCCCGCGAGCAGTTGCCGCACGAGCGGCGCAAACACGAGGTCGCCCTCGCCAGTCACCACATAGTCGGCCAGTTGCACGATGGCCTGGCCAGCCGTCTCGTGACTCACCTCCGGGCCGCCGAGCACCACGGGCAGATCCGGGCGCAACTGCTTGAGCACGGCGACGAGCTCGGTGGTCGGCGCAACATTCCAGACGTACACGCCCAGCGCGATGACCTTGGGCTCCAGCGCCAGCAGGCGCTCCGCCATGTCGAGCGGGCGATGGTCCAGTGTGAACTCGACCAGCGACGCGCGCGGCCGCAGCTCGCCGAGGTTGGCCAGCAGGTAGCGCAGGCCAAACGAGGCGTGGATGTATTTCGCGTTGAGCGTCGCCAGGACGATATCCGACATCCGCGGCAGCGTACGGCCGGGCGCCGCCATGCAAAGCCGCAAAACACGCACGCCGCCGGCGATTCACCGGCGGCGGCGCAGGATCACGTCACTTGACGAGCTCGCCGACCGGCGTCTTCGAGATCGGGCCGGGCGTGAGATCGGGCGTCATGCGACAGACGGTTTTGTCCACGCAGCGCTGCATCACGATGTGCACCATCAGCGTCTCGTTGGGGCGGAGGAACTGCTCGACCTGCGCGACAGTGGCGCGGAAATCGAGCTGCCGGTAAAACGCCAGCGCCTCCGGGCCGGCCTCGGGCCGCGCCTTCACGCGGAATCCGAGATGGCCGCCGAGCGAGGCTGTCTTGAGGCCGGTGTCCATCACGTCGTAATCGAGATAGTAGGTGAGTTTTCCGGGATTGCGCTGGTTGCGCTGGCGGTCGACGAAGAAGCCCTCGGGCAGCTCGT
>ERZ795058.2072-NODE-2072-length-24813-cov-20.254423_pt1 | contig 24813 bp, 18 predicted proteins | sample MGYA00375142_ERZ795058 | MGnify/ENA primary metagenome ERZ795058 (study PRJEB30187, sample SAMN05720210) | activated sludge metagenome | isolation source: anaerobic digester from wastewater treatment plant | place: Japan | collected 2015-04-20 ... | reverse complement strand
ACCTTTCTACCTGCATGGCATTGTTGATCAGCACTCGCATCAGCTCCGGGATTGCACCCAGCCCTTTTTCTACTAATTCGCCTGCAAAGGGATTTTCATTTTTCAGAATGAATGCTGCATCAACCAGTCCCTCCCCCAAAAAAACAACTGTCGGCACGAATAATGCCGGCAGTTGTTCAAATTGATTCTTTTTTTGCAGTGTCTTATTCGGCTTCCACCCTCACCAGCACTGCCCGAACAGCAACACGATACAGGTAGTCTCCCCGCGTCTCACTGTAACCCTTGCAGGTGAACAAGGTCAGCCAGGAGTATTTTTCATGCCTCAGGATGGAAGTATCTCCAGGGAGTATCATTTGGTTCGAGCGCACCTCATAAATATACCGCTGACCCTGATTGTGCAGGATGACCTGGTCACCCCAGCGCAGGTTGCCAAGGTTAACAAACGGACCGGAGCTGCCATCGGCTTTATATACGTGAGCGGTCAGCACTGAATTACCAACTGCACCCGGGAAAGCGGTGCCTTCCAGGTAACCCGCCTGGTTCGATAACCAGGTCAAGTCCCAGGTGGTTTCCTTTGCTGGAATACCTAAGATCGGAATCTGGACATTGAGCTTGGGTATTTCCAGCCATAAATTCCCCAGGCTATTGTAGGCTGCTTGTGCGGGTTGCGAAGGGAGCACCGTTACACGTCCTGGCGCGAAACCAGAAGAAGGCAAGGTCTTCCGCATGACGGTGATGGTTGCACTGCTGCTGACACCGTACACATTCACCGGGCTGCCCGGGTCGTAATTGCGTTCCACAGAATAATCATTGTACGGAGATTGCGGGTCGGTTACATCTCCAGGCAGGCTGGACCAGCTCAGATAAGCCGTGTTGGTCACTGTTGTCCCGCTTGGAAGGTTGGCGAGCGTTCCCTTGAACTCCAAAATAGTGGGTACCCCGGTGTTCTGGAAGGTAGCCCAAGTGGCTTTCAACGTTGGTGCGCTACTATCATCAAGAACAGGTGCCTGTCCGCTCAAGAATCTAAATGAGCCGGGTTCGTAAGTAATACCATTCGGCACTTTGTCCATCAGCAGCGCATCGTATGCCGGAGATCCATCGCCGACGTAGGTTACTTCCAGTCTGAAGGTGATGCTTGAGCCAGGCATCGCCATGGCAACATTTGCGGATTTATTAAGCGCCAAATGCGGCTCGACAACCTCCAGGGTTGGGTTGTTTGTGGTTAAGCTACCACCGGTCCAATCCCAGCGCACGCCGTTACTAAGGTTGACTCCTTGGACCACGCTGGCGATATCCAACAACACCACACGGTAGCGGATTGTGATCAACCGCGCTACATTATCGCTGTTCGCCACCGTCCCAAAATTGAAGACAATCTGCCGCCCGGCGTCGCTTGGATCAGAACCAATACCAGTCACAACCGGATTATTACAAACTTGGCTGAAATCGCTCGAAGAGTCTCCGGTGATATCTGTCGTCACCGTGTCAGTTTCGGGTATGATGCTTTCGCAGTCAACGAAAGCCAGCCCATGATCCAGTTCGTCGGTGAGCGTCATGTCAGACATGAGCCCGCCAGCAGGTATGCTTAAAGTGACAGCGTATGTTACGATCTCGCCGACTGTTGCCTTCGGATTAATCGTGGTCCAAAGGCTGTCTGCCACCAGGTTTTTCGTCAAGTCGGTGAGGATGGAGACTGTAACATCCGCCTCGTCGTCATCAGTCACTATCTCTCCCACCGGGGGTGTCCCGGTCACACTTACTGTATTGGTGAATGCTCCCGTTACATTATTCACCGTACAAGCATAAACCCAGGTTTCCGTGGTCTCGAGTATGTTGTTGCTGTTCTCATCACCCACTGGTCCGGTGAGTGTATCGCAGGCCAGATCGGTGAGCGTTACATCAGATAGTGGCACATCGCCGGTGTTAGTTACGGTCAGGGTGAAGCTCACATCTTCCCCGCTGACCACAGTCTGTGCTTTTGGTGTTTTTGTAACCTCAATGGATGGGTGGATCGCGGTTATCTCTATCTGTTCGTTCACATCCCCGCATTTGGTCGTGAAAGCATTATTGTTTGCATCACCCGGATAACTGGCAACCCAGTTATAAATTCCAGGCGCCGTCGGAGTCCAGGTATTAGACCAAGAGGCTGCTCCATTGGCTATTACCCCGCTGCCGCTCATCCCCGGAACCGGGATGGTGCACTGTTCATCACTGTACAGCGTGAAAGTTACCGAGCCAGTCGGGTTGTTGGCTCCACTCAGATTGATGCTATCCCCCGCTGTGATCGTCTCCCCCACAGTGCCTGTGGTTGGGCTGGCAGTCGTTGAGATCACTAAAAGAGCTGCAGTGGCAGGATCAGGATTGGTAATATTTTGGTCAGAGATGAGCGTACCTGCCAAGATCAGGTTTTCATAATTTCCGGGCGTTTCGCTGGTGACGGGAATGGTGACGAAACAAGATGAGTTTCTCAATAGCGTAGCGCCAGAAAGCTCGATGTGTTGAGTCCCGGGTACCGCAGTGAGCGTCCCCAGGCTGCAGGTAGTGGATGGCGCTGGCGCAGGTGCACCCGCGATCACCAATCCGGCCGGAGGTGTTCCAGGGAGGGTGTCCACCAGTCCCATACCGGTCAAGTCCAGGCCCGAGGTGTTGGTGATCGTGATGGTCAGGGTTGAATAGTTATCATTGCCTGCCAGCACCGGGTTTGGAGAGAACCCTTTGCTGATGCTTGCCCCCGCCAAGTTGGACAAGGTTGCCTGGATGGGGTTGGGATTGGTGACTCCGTTGAATGTAGTTACCGCGCCAGCTGGGATGGTGTTGGTCAGGTTGCCATTAACGTTCATGGTGACCCGCAAGCTCATCACGCAACTCCTGCTTGGAGGTAGTTCGCCATCGCTGAAGGTGAATGAGTCTGAACCTGAAACCCCGGTCAGTTTTGCGTTTGGTCCGCACAACGGGCCCGGATTCAAGTCCGCTGGAGTGGCAATGATCATGCCGGCTGGCAGGAAATCAGTGAAAGTGATTCCGGTAAGGGGAGAACTATTCGGGTTTGAGATCGTGACGCTTAATGTAGACGCCGCACCACCATAGACGAGGATCGGATCAAATTTCTTGTTGATATCGATGGAAAGGCTACCGATGGTCAGGGTGGCAGTCGCTGGAGCCCGTGGACCAACCGTGGTGTTAGAGATCGTCCCGCTCGCATTTGCCACCGGAATGGTATTCGTACGTGTTGCCCCCGCGCCTCTACCCTGCACATCTATGGAGATCGTGCAGGCGCCATCAGTTGTCCCGACTCTTGGAGGGATTGTCCCACCTGTCATGCGGATGGTACGCTCATTGGGGCCGAGAGCGTTATCCGCGCCATCGGGGTAGTCGATCACCCCGCCGGCGCAGGTGACAACAGGGTTGGGATTGTCGGCTATATAGACTCCGCTGGTTGGTGGCGTTCCTCCCATGGTCGAGAGTGAATCAGTCAGTGTTACATTGGTGATCGGTGTTGTGGTGCTGTTCACCAAGGTGATCGTTAGGGTGGAAAAACCATTAGGGTTGACCACATCAGGATAGAACTTTTTGCTCATGGTGAAGCCAGAAACGACCAGTGTCGCAGAAGCTGCGCTGATGTTCGACCTTAATTCCGCGGTCGTGATGGCTCCTACCGGGATGGTGTTCGTATATGACATGGAATCATCTGCGGTCACATAAACATCAATATTACAAGCAGTATCAGGAGCCTCAATCGCTCCATTTGTCAGAGTGATCTGATTTGTGCCGGTGATTGCTGTGAGAGTCCCACCACAGGCGTTGCTGGCAGGTGTGCTGTTCGTGATGCGCATGCCAGCTGGAAGGGTATCGGTGAAATTAATCCCTGAAATACCAATATCCGTGGGAGAGGTGAGTCTGATCCTTAATCTCACATTGGCTCCCGGTGCAATGGGGCTGGTTTGAAAATTCTTGCTTACCCTCACCGGTCCGCCGCCGGTTATGGAACTTAGGTTATTGGAAGTGATGAGAACGTTGCTCGCGCCCTGCCCTGTACTGATATCCCCTGCTGGAATGGTGTTGCTGTACGTGCCATTGGCAGAAGTGGTCACCTGAAAGACGATGGTGCAACTGGAATTCCTTGGGATCGACCCTCCAACCAATGTCACCGTTGTAGCAGTATATGAAACTGTACCTCCGCACAGCGGGGTAGCCGGCACGCCTGAAACAGTCACGTTGGCAGGCAGGGTGTCTGTAAACGTAACATCTGTCAGGTCACCGTTTACATCCGTGCGATTGTTCCTCAGGGTGATGGTGACAGTGGACGTACCGCCTGTTGGTATGGATGCAGGATTGAAAGCCTTTGTACCTGTCAGCCAGCGGGTAATCGCTAGGTTGGCTGTTACAGCAGAAGGGTTGGTGATCCCCTGGTCAGTGGTCAGAGAATTTGGTGGAATGGTGTTCGTCAAGGTCGCTGCCGGGGCATCGGGCAAGGTGGTGACCGCCACCGTGATGGTACAGGTACCGTAAGGTGTTGGCGGAGTAGGGCTGGCGGGGATGGTGCCGCCAGTGAGGCGAATGGTTCTTTCATTGGCACCCAGCGTGTTGTCAGCCCCATCGGGGTAGTCGATAGTCCCCCCCCGCAGGTGGTAGACCCTCCTGCCGGGGCGATGATCAGCCCTGCCGGCAGGGTGTCTGAAATAGACGCCCCAGTGTAGGCTGTGCCCGTTGGATTGCGCAAGGTGATGGTAAGCGTGCTGGTTGCGCCGGCAACAATAGAAGTCGGTGAGAATGACTTTGCGATACCCACATTTTGAACATATAATGAGGCGCTTGCCGCCGTCGCGTTGGTCACGCCCTCTCGTGTGCTGATCGCTCCGCTTCCTGGTCCTGCTGGAATGGTATTCACATAGGGAGTGTCACTTTGGGTGCTCGAGGTAACATTGACAGCAACTGTACAAGTGCTGTTCCTGGCAACAGTAGCGTTGTTCAGCGTAATGGTGTTCGTCCCCGAAACGGCGGTCACCGTGCCGGCTCCACAACCTGTCAGCACCGGGTTCACGGTCGGTGCCAGCACAACTCCTGCAGGCAGGGTATCAGTGAAGGTGGTTTCGTGCAGATCATTGAGAAGATCATTATTGCGGATGGTGATGGTCAGGCGGCTTACTTCACCCACGAAGATCGTGGTCGGATTGAAGATTTTGCTCAATGAAGGCGGTTGAACAACGAGCACCTGTAAGGTAGCGCTGGCAGGGTACTCATTATGCAAAACGGGCAGTGCCCGATCCGCATCCCGGGCTGAGAGATCACCAGCGTGGATTGTGTTGATATGGGTACCTGCCACGGTCGAGGTCACGTTCAAGACGAGAGAACATTCCGCCGGGACTGATGTCGTTTTTGCAGAGATAGAACCCCCGCTGATGGAAAATGTATTCGTACCGGGAACAGCGGTGACCGTACCCCCGCAGGAGTTGCTCACCACTGCCGGGTTCACGATCTTAATATTCGGCGGCATGACATCCGTATAGGCGATATCCACCAGACCGAATGGGTTTTCATTAAATACTTTCACAGTCAGCTGGGTGGTCACCCCGGGGACGATGACAATATCAGAAAATGTCTTATTGATCGCCGGCTGGGTGTATGGATCATCTGCATGCGCTGGATTCCATGTAAAGGCAGCCACGATGATGACCAATATCATTAGAGCAATATTCATTCGAAATGATGGTCGCATAATTTTCCTCTCTAATAAAAGAACTTATTTATGTAGTGTTCTTTCTCATAAACATAGAATCGCTTATCAAAGCGGGTGAGTTAAAAGTATTTTTCGGCTAATAAAACTTAGCCAGGGAACGAGAACTAATTCAAACAATTATATCTATTCTGGCAGATTATGCAACTCGCTCGTTGTACTCGTTGTACTCGTTCAATTGCAAGAGGGTCTGCGCGGAGCAACACGAAAAACGAAGATACACCTGAAGGATGATTGATTAAAGGAAATGTTTCTTTACGGAAATTAAAAAGCGCCCTCCATCTCTGGAAGGCGACTTACTCTTATCACAATTTCACTATCCTTGCATCACCGGTCGGAACTTATACCCATACATACGACTCGGTCCGCGTTGGAGAAATGAGAGTGCTGATATAAATTTCTTTCCCGGTGGAAGTATTTACTACCTTTAAATGCTTGCGCAGCACCATTATAGTAGTAGGTATTCCATCCATAATAATTTCAAGGTCACTCCCCTTTTGCGTAGTTCCAGTTGGATTACTTGCCAGTCTGGTATATAGGCTGCCTTTGGATTTAGTTGTATTGTTCTGGGGAAAAGACGTTCGTAGTGTTGGTTATCTGTTATCTCTTCTGAGATGGGCCACTTCAACCCTGCTGGTTCAGCTCGTTTGAGATATTCAATGACGGTACTGCGTGATATTCGGCAGCTTCGGGCTATTGATCGCTCGCTGATTTAGCACTCCCATTTCTGATGGAGTAGTTCTTTGGTTTTTCGCACGATAAACCTTTCCTGTGACATTTTTCTTCTCCTTCTCCCGGAAGATTAAAATGTTACATCTTAAAAGATTGACCAGTCCTGTTTAGACCCCTTTTTATTTCTGATTCCAATCGATGTCGGCCACTCATTCCGATTTTCCTAAAAAATGCCGCAATGGTTCGGAATTATTGGCCGTATTGTTCCGGATTATGCAACGAGGTAAAATCCTGTAAAGAATTTGATGTGCAAATTCAAGTAAAAATATTTATCAAATCAATTAATTAATGAGGTGTATAATTTAAACCACTCTGCGGAATTTTAATAAAAAGTAAATTCAGGGAAACCTTCTTACATGGATAAATACAAAAAAGTCCTCTTGCCCAAAAATAATTACAAGCCCTGGTTAGTATCAATTATTCTTTTTGTTTCCGACCTAATTTCAATTTCCTTATCATTTTTTGCAGCCTATTTGTTACGTGGTGCATTAATTCCTTCGTTGGGGGGAAATGTAAATTTTAAAACACTAGCTCCTATTTTGTATTTTTTATATATCGTTATATTAGGACTTTTTGTTGCTTATGGTTTTTATCCCGGATCCAAAAAGTCTGGGGTGATCGAATTACAGCAAACCATCTTACTCGTTTCTGTTTCTTTTGTGATTATTGGATTAGCAATTTATATTTTTGGATTTGGAAGTCAGATTTCCAGATTCGTTTTTATTTCAGCCTGGATTATTTCCTGTATAATCATCTCATTGTTCAGATTATTTATTCATAACCGCGGGTCATTGTATTCATGGTGGGGCCAACCTATCGTTGTAATTGGCAAGGAAAAAGATGTCACAAAGATAATCTCCAGGTTCAGACATGCAAGACGGTTCGCTTTAAAACCCGTTATCGCATTATTGCTCGATGAGGATTACATTTCTGGGTATATCGATGGAATTCCTGCTTTTTCCAATTCGGGTATATTACAACAAGAAATTCGGGGTTATGGTATTACTTTAGCTGTCTTTGTGACAAATACAAATGAAATAAATAGGAAACAAAAGAAACAAATCTATGAATTGAGTCTTTCGTTTCCAGATTTAATTTATGTGATGGGTGAATCAACATTAAGCTCATTATCGATGAAACCTCTCGATCTGGCTGGAAGTCCTGCGATCCAAGTCAAATACAACCTTTTAAACAACTGGTCAAGGTTGATGAAAAGATTTGCTGATTTGGTAATCTGCTTATTAAGTATCATTATTACCCTTCCGTTTTTTCTATTATTGGCAGCTTTTATTTACTTAGATTCTCCCGGTCCTGTAATATTTGTTCAAAAAAGGATTGGCAAAGATAAGAAGTATTTTAATCTGTATAAATTCCGTACAATGGTTACGAATGCTGACGAAAAATTACTTGAACTCCTGAAGAATGACGAGACTATTCGAAATGAATACAAAAAGTATCATAAAATCCACAATGACCCCAGAGTTACACGGATGGGTAGATTTTTACGAAAAACCAGTCTGGATGAATTTCCTCAGATTTGGAATGTCGTACGAGGAGAAATGAGTTTAGTAGGCCCAAGAGCATATCTGCCAAACGAATTAGATGAGATGGGGGATTTCACCAGTTTAATCGTTAGAGTATCACCAGGATTAACCGGTTGGTGGCAGGTTATGGGAAGGCACGATGTTTCTTTTCAGCAAAGATTAAAAATGGATGAATATTACATTATTAATTTTTCTCTTTGGATGGATGTATATATAATGGTAAAAACAGTTTGGATAATTATTAGTGGCCAGGGAGAATGATATTTCGAAAATTATTTTCCTGGTGAAACGAAATAAATACTAAGTTCTCCATTGGACCCCAAATACATGATGTTTTCCGGAAGGCCTCCGTCTATTTTGTAGCTTGTCAAATAATAACCTGATTCAACTTCAGTTACATTTGTGACGGGGAATAAGTCCCTACTCTTGTTTTTTCCAAAAAGCCCATATTCCAACATAATGCTATTTGTTGTGATATACAGGGGTTCATCCTCTGGTACCAATGAATTAATCCATAAAATCTCTTCACCTGTGACTGGATTTGCGAAATATACCTGGTGGATGTAGTCATAATGATAAATGCTCCACCCGGGATGGGCCATTGGGGCAATTAGTCCAAGAGGGATATGTTTCTTCACATATTTCTGAGCTTTTGTAGTATCAGGCAATTTATCCACGAATTCACGCTGTAGATACTCATATGTTTTTACGGTAATGATTGGTTTTGAATCGTTTGAAACAAAGGTATTAAGTGAAATGAAGGCGCTAAAAATGAAAACAATCCAGATCAATAGCGATTGAATTATTTTATTTCGAGGGATAAGAATGGATACCAGTGGCACTAAGGGAATAATTGCCAAAAGAAAATACCTGCCCTGATAAGGATCCCAACCTGGTCGCTGTAGTAATACTAGCATAAAGAAAGAAATGAAGAGCGAGAAAGCGAACAAAGCATAATTTCTTCGTTGTTTTTGTTTGCTAAACAAAGAAACGACCAAGGCAGGAATAATTAACAAGAATGCTAATGGGCCAAACCATGATTGATCATCACTAAGTACTGGTTTTGCCGAGTAGGAAAAAAACTCAAGGTCATTAGCGCCAGGTTGAAGATATAGTTCACTCTCAAGGTCAATATTCAAAGGAGATATGGCAAATTTAAAAATGCTGGCTTTTGTTTGATTCAACTCATTTTGGATAACTCTCGGTAGTCCATCGAATCCGATAAATGTATATATAGCGGGGTATGTTATATTCGGACTTTTCAAGCATATGGTTGCTTAACGCAGGATCCGCCATAATATTCTTTACACCAAAGATATATCCGGTTTCTTTTATGTTCTTAATGAAATGAAATCCTGTGGTAAGAATGAGAATTAATAAGCCCGCTCCGACCCAGGGAAGTGTTTTTTTGAACTCCCGAGTCTTTATTAAATACACAATGACCGACAGGCCAATGACAGGCAATGTCAAGAATGCTGTATTCTTGGTTCCCAGGGCGAGGCTCAATGCCAAAATGGCACCAATGATATCCACCCATCTTTTTTGAGCATTGTATGAAAGTGCTAACGAAATACTGGTGATTATTAGAGCTGCTACAGTTAAATCTCCTTGGGATGAATAGGTCTGCAAAAGTGCAATTGGGAAGGAGATGCAGACAATTGAGCTAACTAACGATTGAGTTGAAGAAAAACCCAGTGATCTGGCGATGTCGTAAACCGAAACAATGACAACGATCAATGAGAACCATTGCACCAAAAAGAATAGATTTTCCGACCCTCCAATCAAGAACAACCACAACCCCTGTAGGTGAACATTTATGGGTTTGGTGAGATTTGCTATGTTATTCAATGATGTAGAGTCTATCGAATGTTGTTGAATCCAGTAAAAAATTCGAGTGAGGTGTGTTGGATCAAGGCTATCAGAATTATTCGGAGGAGTGGTAATACCTACTACAAAGAAAGCACATAACACGATTCCAATTAAAATGATCATGGCACGATCTATTCGCTTGCTCGGAAATTGAATAGATTTTATTTTGATCCATAGAGAAGGAAGGGATACTTTACTTTTCTTTAACAAGAGGAAAGAAATAACCCCACAAATAATCATCTGGATACACATGAATATCCACCTGATCGATAGAACATGGAAAAGACTCATTCCTTCAAGGATTAACACGTTCGAAGTGATTGTAATTATGAAAAAGAATTGAATAAATTTTGAAAATCTCAGGTTTTCGTAAGTACAACCATAAATAATTAGAGAGAAAATTATGTAGAGAACAATTGAGATAATTATCATTTTTTTCCATTATTCCAACAAAAATTGTTGAGCAAGAATTATTATATTGCAAAAAGAAAAACACAGCTGAATTTTGAAGATAAGGATTTAAAAAATTCTAGTTACCCCTTAAATTACTCAGGTATAATAACAAAAATAAACACATCATGTTATTGAACGAATAAATTCACACAATCTTGTCTGAAATACCGATACATCAAAACGCATGGCTAATTGGCGAATCTTTTTTGCATCAAATTTGCGTTTTTCAAATTGAAATAGTGTTGCAATTAGGTTTGCAACGGTTTGACTTTGGAAAAATAAGCCTGTCACATTTTCGATAACGGTTTCAATCGCCCCGCCGGCATGGAAAGCAATGACCGGGCAGCCGCTGGCCTGGGCTTCTATCGGTGTCATACCAAAATCATCCACCCCGGGGAAGATCAATCCGCGGGCTTCCGAATATAGTTTCTTCAATTCTTCATCGCCAACTTTGCCAAGAAAACTGGTGTATTTCCCGGCGATCTTCTGTAATGACTCATGTTCAGGCCCGTCGCCAACAATCAATAATTTCCTGTGTGTTTGTTCACATGCCTGGATGGCCAGGTCAACACGCTTGTAAGATATCAACCTGCTGACAACAAGGTAAAAGTCTTTTCGCTCAGTAGTGATTTCATACTGATTTACCTCAACTGGGGGATAAATTACTTCGGCGTCGCGGCCATAAACCTTGCGAATAAAGCTGGCTGTATTCTGGCTATTGGTAATAAGGTATGAGATCTGATCGGTAAAGTGTTTGTCAAGCCGTTGAATTATCGGGCTGACCAGATCAATTGCTTTCATTAGCAGGCGGTTGAAAGGTAAGCTATCGGCAGAATAGGATTCTCGTTTCCACAAAAAACGGAAAGGGCTATGCAGATAGCATATGTGTTTCCCATTTTTTAGGGGGTGAATGAATTTTGCGAGATATGTAGAGGAGGAAATCACAAGATCGTATCGTGATAAGTCCAGCCCGCGGAAACCTAAGAACCATAGCGGGAAAAGTTGTTTGAATTGACGTTCGTTCTTTACGATCCGGGCGCCAGGTAATGTATGGATCTTTTGGGATTTGAAATAAGGATAGGTCTTCTCGGGCACGTAGGCAGAGGTGTAAATATCGGCCTCCGGGAATGTTTGACTTAGGTAAACAGTCAAACGTTCTGCACCTCCAGCGACCATAAGGGCGTCGTGGACAATGGCGATTCGCCTGGGAAAATCATCCACCTGCGTCAGCAAATTACCTTTGGAATTCATTTTTCAGCCTTAATTCTCTCATTTATATGTAATACCCGGATTCCACGTCGAATAAATTTTGCCACCATTTTCACCCTGGAGGCGTGATGGTTGTGGTTGAACGCGCTTAAGTTGAGCATGGTTTCCTTTATTGTACAGCATTTTTAGGGATCCATTTCATAAATTTAGGCATTTGAAATGGTTATTTCAAGTCCAACTTAAATGGAAATAACGGTTTGAGATAAGAAAATGGGAGTTTTTTCAGGGAAGGCTTTTTGCATAGATCTCTTGATAAGGGTATTTTTTTGAGAGTTTCAATACAACGCTTCTTGCCATTCTGATGATCTTCCCGGCCAGAAATATGTACTTCAAGCGAAAGGTTTTGATTTGCTGCCGGTATTCCGTTCCATTTGCAAAGTCCATTTTGAACAGCAGAAAAAGATTGTAGGCCAGCATCATCAACTGAAAGATGGCTTCATTGGCCCAAAAAGATTGAAGCAGGAGATGTCCAACGGCCATATCATACTTGGCTTCCTTGATGTAATTTTCAGCGTTGCCGCGTTTTTCATATGCAATAACTGCTTTTTCTGAAGGCATTTCGGTATTGGTCACAAAGTAGAAGTACTCGTATTCATCACCTTCCAGCAGGGATAATTGCAACCTGTCTTTTTCTGGTTTCAATACCCGTGAGACAACAAACCTTCGGTTTTTGTCCCAGGTATCCAGTTTGGTAACAAGCTGGGTCGTTTCCCGACCTTTATCACCTTTCGTAAATGAAATGGTTGGTGCTGTAACTTGAGAGGCGAGTGTTGGATACTCCTTTCCCTTTATCAAATACTTGCAACCAGCTGATTCGATCACTTCAATAATTTCCTCGTCGAAATAGCCGCTGTCCATGCGAAATAGGATTTCTAAATCATCGGTTTTAATATGAGCAATGATTTCTTTGATCATTTCAGCCGCTCCGTTTGAAGTATATGTGTTGCCGCTGCGTACAAATCCAGTGATATAAGCCTTCAACTCATCGCAGAAGGCGAACTGTATGTTGTAACAGTTGCTCCCAGGCTTTTTGGGATTGTATCCTCTGACAGCACCTTCCTGGTGGCCTTCCACGTTGACCACGCTGCTGTCGATATCAATGGTAATAGATTTTAGTTTTTTCTTTCTCAACAGCTTTTTGAAGACCTTGAAAGTGATTTCTCGCAGCATGTGGGTGGTTTTGTAACTAAAATTCCCTAAAAATCTTGATACTGTTTCCGGTTCTTTGATCGAGATGGCAAATTCATTGATCAACGGATCGCTTTGCAGCAATTTCAATCGTTCCAGCTTATCAATCCCAATGAAATTACCACAGAGCATGGTCTTGATGTGGTTCATTTTAATTTTGTTGGTGGAGGCATTCTCAAAAACAAGATCGTGATCAATCAGGTCAAAAATCCCGTTCTTGTTGGTGTGTTCGAGCAGTAAAAATAACCCGGCATTGGAAGTAAGATTTTTGGCAGAGAATTCGATTTTATTGATCACGGTAGTATCCTCACAGCAGGTTTTCTTATCCTAAAAAATTTTAACATGGTATCTCTACCAAAAATATCCGATTCACTTTTTTAGTGAAATCTTGTTTAGTGCGATTTACCGAAAAAAACATCGAAAGTGGGAGAAAAGTGGTTATTTTGGTTGTAAATTCATGTAATATTGATTCAAAACGCCTGTTATTTCACCTAAAGTGGGGGTTTTATCCAAATTCTCCAATTTGACTGATTTGGCGACGTGGAATCCGGGTAATACTCAACAAATGTCTGGGGTTATTTCTGAACAAGGAACAACCTTGCTTCAATTTAAGATTATTACTTATCATTATTCGAATTGAAACCTTTCGTAATTAAGTATTTTAGGTAGGCCAGTCGACCAATAAAATCCATTCGGAGTACCGACTTGCCGGCCTGTTTATAAGGTGCGTCATGGGTGACCGTGCAATAAGGATTTAGAGCAATGCGAATCCCTTCTTTCTTTAGACGGTCACTGAAATCCACATCCTCTCCTTCGTAGTAACCTAAATTGTTGTCCATCTGCACTTTTTCAAAAACCCACTGCTTTAAAATGTAGATGCCGCTAGATAGTGAGATATCTGGGCTTGTTTCAGTATAATCAATCAGATAGTTTTTGCCACCAATATGAATTTTCCAATCATAGAACCGAGATCCATCAGGGTTTAGTATCTTACAAGCCATAACATCATAATCTTCACCAAATTTTACCAGCCCCAAGTAGAAGTCTTCATGGAAGAGAATATCATCGTCTGCAATAATAAGATGATCGTATTTGGCCATGCGGCTGACCTTATTTCTTAATGCGCCAGTTCTAAAGTGCCGGTTGCCAAACTTATATTTCAAGTTCGCATGTTTATCAAATATCATCAGTGCACTCTTCCCTTTTAGCTACCCCATAAAACTCGATATGCTGATCTTGGGCGGGATGCTTACCAACATGTGTACGTGATCCACCATCAGGTGCCCCTCTATTATCTCTACTCCCTTGTAGCCGCATAACTTCCTCAGGATCTGGCCTATGCTCTCTTTGTACTGGCTGTAGATCGCTTTCCGCCGGTATTTGGGTGTAAATACGATATGATATTTGCACATCCACTTCGTATGCGCTAAACTATTGGTGCTTGTTGTTCCCATCAAATCACCTCCCTTTGCTATCTTTAGTGGCCTGAACAATCACTATTCTAGCTTCCCTAGGTGATTTGTGGTTTAACCTTCTGTCTCCACCCGCTTAGCGGGTGGTTTATTGTCTCGCATAAACCGCTCGACAGGCTAAAGCCCATTAATTAAAACTGCTGCTGTTTGTATTCTAAAATAGAATATGCTTCATGAAACCTAACTTTTTTCCAATCTTTATCCAACGCGAGCTCTTTAATTGTTGAAATAATTCTTGGTAATGACTCTCCTCAACCTTATCAAACAAATTATGAACTAAAGCCTCCTGGTCAAGATGTGAATAGTCAATTTTCTCAATCCCCAACCAGTCCAAGAGATCAAGTTTTAACTGTGCTAATACAATTTCTCCCTCGTTGGAATTTTTCTTTGTGGCATTACTCTTATGAATTCTATACAAAAGTAATTTCTGGTCAACATTGTAAAAATCTGTTACTCTAATTGCCCTATACCATAACTCCTGATCTTCTGCCGAATGCAAATCTTCATTATAGTAAAGTCCATATTTGTCAACTATAGATCTTCTAAGAAAAACTGTGGGATGACAGAAAACTACAGGGCCAAGCAAATCAATTACCTTTGGTGTAGTTTTAATCCAACCTCCCCAACTGGAATCATAAAAAGCTTGATCACTTATTGGACTCACCTTTGTTCCGCACACTCCTACTTGTGGATTTTCTTCCAAGAATTCCACTTGCGCCTCGAATCTGGTTGGCAGAGAAATATCGTCTGCATCCATACGAGCAATGTATTTTCCGATTGAACATTTTATACCTTGATTCAGTGCTGCAGAAATTCCCATATTACTTCCAGAAAAAAAACGTATTCTTGAATCTGAATAACTTTTGATTATACTGACCGTATGATCTGTCGATTGGTCATCAACTATGATGAATTCAAAATCCGAAAAAGTTTGATTCAAAATACTATTTATTGCCTCTTTAATATATCGTTCGGAATTTTTAGTCGGCATCACAACCGAAACAATTGGAGCAGAAATCATTTTTGTACATTCCTTAATTACGAATATTTTAATGAATCAGCAGATCATTTTGATAACATGCCATGAACTCTTCCGCGAAACATTGCCCATTTAAACCGAGCCAGGTAAATATCCCCGATTAAAACAGAATAAATGGTATTCAGAAAAGGTCTAGCCAAATATTCCAATTTAACAAACATAGAATAGTCATTTATGCGAAGCACATATCCCATGCCGGATGCATAAGAATATGCTTTTTTAATGGCCAAATTATCACCTTTCGGAAAAGAGTTTTCATGGAAAACGATGAACGAAGGATCATAAAATATTTGTCCACCTTTTTTTAGGATCTGCAGTAAAAAATCTATTTCTTCACCAGAACCCCATGAAGTTCCTGAACCAACCCCAAGTTTTTCATTAAATGAAATCCCTTTTTTTATAGTTTCAAAACGAGTAAATATTGAATTGGAATTCGCTCTTTTCCACACGTTTATCTTATCAATCTTTCCGCTTTGTTTATCCCATTTCCACAAATTACCTCCTGTTTCACCAGTACTTTTCCCAGCCAGAGCTTCAAATTCCGGATGCGTGCCAAAAAAATCGTTTACTTTTTTCAGGACATTCTTATCGTACCAGCAATCGTCATCAGGAAAGCCAATTATTTCCCCACTTGCGTGTTTCAGCCCAACATTCCTTGCTTTTGAAAGTCCTGGAGCGGAGTGAAAATAGAGGATATTAAGATGGGGCTTTTTGTCAACAATGTTTTTTACCCTATCATCAGTATTCTGGTCAACTATAATCAATTCATAATTCGTATAAGATTGAGCCTGTAAATGATCAAGGAAATTCATCAATTCTATATCTCTATCTTTTGTTGCTAAAACCAAACTGATCTGGTAGTTTTCAAGACTCACTTTCGAATCCTCCCCTTGTCAATCAGAATAAATTTATCTTTCATCATGAACTTCAGACAAGACACATAATAATTGTCTGGCAGATCTTGTCCATGTATATTCCTGCGCATGAAGGAAACCGCTTTGCCTACACTCTTCGCGTAAATCCACGGAACTCAAAAAACGGAGCAACACAGACTGGATATCTTCCACACTCTGGGGATTAAAATACAATGCTGCTTCACCAAAAATTTCAGGAAGCGAGGCTTTATTTGAACACAACACAGGACACCCGCAAATCATCGCTTCAAGTGGAGGCAACCCAAACCCTTCATACAGCGAGGGAAATACAAAACCTATGGCATGTTCATAAAGAGATCGCAGTTGTTCATCGGTAACAAAGCCAAGTGACTTAACATTTTCGCTTATTACTTTTTCGCCACCCACAAAAACCTTAGAAAAATCCCCCCCAACAATCACCAGTTGTGGTATTTCATTGTTAATTGATAGCCCCTTAAGTGCCTGAATAAGAATTTCCAGGTTCTTATGCCGGCTGTTACTTCCCACAGATAGAAAAAATGGCCGGTGTGTTTGGATAATTGTATCAAGGATAGTGTCATCTCGTGAAATTCGAAGAATATGCTCACAACCTTCGGAAATGACCGCTATCTCTTTTTTTGAGAGCTGAAGACATCTTGATATCTCATCTTTTGAAAAATTGGAGACAGTTATTATTTTGCGCGCTGTTCGAGCAAGAATATAATAGCTCACTCGATATGTCAATCTAAACAAAAAAGAATAAGCTTCTGGAACAGAAAAAATAGAAGCATCATGAATTACAACATAATGCCGTCTATGGAATAATGGCCCTCTATTACATAAGCTGATTAAAATCCCGGTTCTAGCATAAATAGGAAGATCAATTTGCTCCCAAAAGTTTCCATGAAGACTTCCACATTCTCGAAGATGAATATATCTCCAGTCAGGCAAAGCCTCTTCCACTTCTTTTGGAGGGACTAAGCACGTAATACTAAGGTCAAGATTATCCTCTTCAATCAGTTTGTCTAATGCCGAAAGAAGTTCAAACGCAAATCTTTGAACCCCTGTCTGTGCCTGGGTAAGAAACCTTCCATTTATAAATATTTCTGGCATATTCTCTTATTAAATATTTTTTTCTGAAAGAAATTCCTGATAACGATCGCATATTTCTGCTGCGTTACCAAAAGCGACCTGTTTTCCATGATCCAACCACAACACTTTATTGCATAATCCGCGTATTTGTTGAAGTGAATGCGAAACAAAAATGGTCACTGCCCCTCCATGGATGATCTCACGCATTTTAGCTGCACTTTTAGCTTGAAAAGCACCATCGCCAACCGACAATACTTCATCCAGAATTAATATTTCGGGCTGTACCAGGGAAGCTATTGAAAAAGCCAAGCGCGATTGCATGCCGGAAGAAAGTTGTTTAAATGGCCGATCTTGAAATTTTTCCAGTTCGGCAAAAGAAATGATCTGGTCAAAAGTCTGATTCATAAATTTCCGTGAATAGCCAAGCATGGCGCCTCGCAGATAAGCGTTCTCTTTGACAGTCAAATCGCCGTCAAAACCAGACCCAAGCTCAAGTAAGGCGGAAATATTGCCATTCGCCTCTACAGATCCACAGGTAGGCACCATGATGCCCGCAATTACTTTTAATAGAGTAGATTTTCCTGCCCCATTCGGGCCCACAATACCCAGCAGATCTCCTTCTTTTAGTTCAAAAGAGACACCATCCACTGCCATAAACCGCTCTACATGAAATTTATGGGTTAAATGGCGCATGGTCCACTCTTTTAAACCAATATCTTTAAAATCACCGAGTTTATAGGCAATCGAAATATTTTCGACTTTTAATATACTTCCCATTTTCAACACCTTTAAACGTAATACAAGAATTCATGGTTATATTTCTTGTAAATCCAGGCGCCAATGCCCAGAGCAATCAACGCGTAAGCAGCCGCCAGCAAATGAAATTGCAGCGTGGGGACCGTCGCATCAATGACAATCTTTCTAAAATAACGGATATACAAATAAATGGGGTTCAGAAGGAACAAATTTTGAATCGTCTGACTGTAACTATCAATTGTATAAAAGATAGCAGATACCCACATGATTAATTGAGAAATGACTCCCCATAAGTATTGCATATCCCGAAAAAACACCTGCAACGCAGAAAGGATCAACCCCATGCCGATATTGAAGAGGACCAGGCAAATGATCGGATAAATCAACAGAAGGAACTTCCACGAGAAAGCCACGCCATCGATGGCGACAAAGCCAAAGAATATGATCAAAGTCAGGCCAAAGTTTATCAGAGATGAAACATTTGCCGAAAGCAGAAACATATATTTAGGAACATTCACTTTGGTAAAAATTGCCGCATTACTCAACAAAGAGTTCATGCCCAAATTGGTGGCATCAGAAAAATAAGAAAACACCAGGTTGCCGGCAAACAAATAGATCAAGTAATGAGCCATGTTGCTGCCAAAAAACTTGCTCATGACCAACCACATGATCAACAGCGTCAGCAACGGGTTCAAAACGCTCCAGGCCATCCCCAAAATGGTGCGTTTATATTTCTTGGTAAAATCTCTCTTCACCAATTCTTCAAAAAGGAAATGATATTTTCTAATTTTTTGCATTGTAACTAAGTCACCTCTATGGTTGGCTATTCATTCATAAAGTTAATTAATAAGATCTACACTTAATTTGAAAAGCCTTGACTATTTTTTGTAAAAAAAACTGTTTCACACAATCATACATTAGTCATTTTCTTAAGAATCAAGCTTTTTAATTAATTGAGCCATTTTTGACTGAAATCTAGCAATAAGTTGTCACTCATATCAATCCACAACACGAAAAAGTTTTTTGTGAGCTCTAAATGTTTTTTTCCTTCACTTACAGAAGTTTATCATTTTTAAGAAAAATCTGAATAAGTATGAGCGGTTATCGAAATTTTTTTTGAAACTCTTAGAAATAAGATTTATGTCATCATAATAATAATCAAAATTTTCACTAAACTTGTCCTCGAATATTTTGTCAAGACTATTTTGTGAAAATTGATGTGACTTAATTGCGTTATTATATAAATTCTCGAAAAATAAATAACTTTTGGCCAATTTAAACTTGCTTCTTGGTTGAGCATATTTATTAAAATTGCAAAGAACAAAACCGAAAATATCTTCTCTTTTAGCCCCTTTATAGAAGTTCGCAATCATCTTTTGGGAAATTTTAACGCGCTCAATTTTTTCCTCTTCTATAACTCTTATATTTAATGAGGCATTGCTTTCGTGAATCAAATATTTCACCAGCGCGCCATCGATGTTTGTAAATCGAAATTTACCATATGAATTTACTAACATATCATAGTCTTCACAAGTATTAAAAGTCGAGTAAAGCATAAATTTATCAAAGTACTTTTTTCTAAAAACCATTGATGAAACCCAACACGGGCTCATAAAAAGAAGAGCAACCTTACAATCCTCCTCATTTACGGGATGCCATGATGTCGTTTGAAGAAAATCTGTGCCGTTGTACATTTGCATTTGACAACCACATCCGCCGAACTCCTCATTCTCATTGAGAAATTTTATTTGCCTCTCCAATTTTTCCGGTAAGAAAGAATCGTCAGAATCCAAAAAGGCAACAAACTCACCTTGCGCTTCTCTAATTCCCACATTTCTAGATTCAACTCTTCCAAGCCTTTTTTTATTCTGAATCACCCTAATTGGATAATAATTCAGATAAGGCTCAACGATTTTTAAGATGTTATCAGAGCTGTCAAATTCATTTACAAGTATTACTTCCCAAGTTTTATATGTTTGTGAAATAATGCTTTTGATACAATTTTCGATATATTTGCTGGAATTGTATGTAGGAATTATAATGGACACCAAATCACTTTTCATCATCAAACAAAGACTTCCTAATTATTTTTTGGGGGATATTTTTCACTTAGCAAGCTATTCACAAGATCTTCCTTAATTCTATAGCCAGCCTTACCATCGAACAGAGGGACACACTGTTTAAATGTTGTCTCCCTCTGTTCTTTTTGGGGATCTCTGCCTTCTCTACACATAAAAAGGAACTGCTCTATATCTTTATATCCAGTGCCCTGATAATAACTATTTATCAAAGGCTCAACAGCCTCCACTAATGGCTCGTTAAAATCAGCATTATGAAGATAGAGAATTGGAACATCTAGAGCCCCAGCTTCTACTAATGCTGCGCTTCTATCAATAATCATCGCATTTGCTGTAAACAATGCCGGACGGTAATCCAATTCCTTATAAATCTCGGCATTACTAGTATTTTCTATATTTTTCATAATTTCATTAACTTGACTAGCTAACTTTTCGGCGAACTGTGGAATAGGGTTTTGCAAATAAACTTTGTCAAAAATTTTGGGGTGAGGTAAAACTAAAAAGAAGAAATCACTAAACTCACAAAGATTACGAGAAAATCGGACATATTCCTCCAAATTAGGAGTGATCAGACGCTCTGAACCGTTATCATCAGGCAATACTAAAGGGAAATGAATTTTCCAGACAATGATCTTTTTTCCGCCGGATTTATTAAGAATATTTTGAGGTAAGTCGAGATCCCTTGTATAGTATTTGTCAAATTTTGGATGTCCTAGCACACGAACATTCTCACCACCAACCAATGAGTACTTATGATATTCCCTTTTCATACCATTAGAAATGGTAAATACTCTCCAAGCGGTATTAATTACATTAGTATTAAATTGGTGCTGTTTCGAATAATTCGTCGCACCTATTTCTATTCCATAAGGTATATATAATATTCGAAAACCGTTCCGCGATAAAGACTCTGATTTAAAATAGGTCAGACGGTGCCATTCATCAAAAGGTGTCTGAATAACAACAACGTGTGGTTTGAAATCCTCAAAACTAAAATCAAGATAATCTACATACTTTATCCCTTTTTCCAGCAAAAATTGCTCCGCCCCCAGCAATTGAGAACGTTCTCCCACTATTTCCGGATAAAGAACAACCTTAACATCAATTCGGCTGTCAATCAAACAAGAATTTACAAAAGTATCCCAAGAGGGCCAAAACGATGGTATTTGAAATAGAAAAACAACGCGAATCTTCTCTCCAACTACATAAGGAACTCGATTCTTGAAATTATTTAATTGATTCTCTATTCCATTGACTGTTTCATTTGTGAGTGAATCCTTTCTCTCTATTTCATGTAATAAATCTTTTATTCCATTGACTACTTCATTTGTATGTGAATCCCTTTTCTCTATTTCATGTAATAAATCTTTTATTCCATTGACTACTTCATTTGTATGTGAATCCCTTTTCTCTATTTCATATAATAAATCTTTTATTTGAGATGTATCATTTTTTATCCCACTTGATTGATCTTCCAATAAATTTATATGATTATGAAAAGATTTAGAGGACGGAGGCAGAATACGCATTTTAATCATGTAAAAAATCGAGATACTATTACCCTTGTTCCCTTCTTTTTTACTTGCCAAGTCGGTAAATTTTTTATAAACATTTTTGACCAATTTATATAGAAGGTGGTGATTTATAAGTCGCGTTTTAACCTTCATTTTCACATCTGTCGGGGAACTGAAACCTAGATATTTTATTAGCAAATCATTGTCGTAAATATGTCGCTTTTTGTTAGCATCGATAATTCTCCTTATGACAGAGACCCGTAAATTATATGCGTCTGCAGAATTGTAACATTCATTAATTATTTGAGGGAATCTAAGAAGCATCATTTCGTCATTTGAGAATTCCAGACCCAATTTGTCTCTAAATGTGCGTTTCATAATTGAAATATGTGAGTTCAAAACTTCTTGCTGTTTTACAGCAGTAACATTTTGTCCAGAAGCTCTAAACTTATAAAGATATTCCTGAATATTTGCTATCTTTAGCTTATCAACAAGACGACTCCAAAGTTCATAGTCTTCTGCAAAATATGATGGATTGTAACGAAATCCATATTTATCTAGATCCAATTTCCGCATCATTACTGTAGGATGATATAGCGGAGTTTCTTTAAGAGCCCAAACAAGCAATTCACTATGAGATTCTGGCACTTGACATTTTTGCTCGCTCTGACCAAACATTTTCATCCAAGTTCCAACAACAGAAATATCAGAGTGATTATCTAGGTACTCGACCTGTTTATAGAGCCGTCCAACCTCCGAAATATCATCATCATCCATGCGAGCAATGTACTTTCCCCGGGCAGTATCAATACCCACATTCAAGGACGCCGGGAAGCCCAATCGCACTTCATTGCAAATAGCAACTATCCTGTTGTCTCTGATATTACTCACCATTCGGTATATTTCATCTTGTTTTTCTGATTTTTCGATAACTATAATTAACTCAAAATCAATAAACGTTTGATCCAAGATACTTAATATTGAATCATTCAAATAATCTGTTCGATTAAAAACTGACATTATTACTGAAACAGTTGGCTTTCTTTCCTCATTTTTAATCTTGTGTGACCGTATAATTTCGCCCCATTCCCTATTGTTTTCCCCCCATTCAGGAAATTGCGATTTCAGTTTAGCTGAATTCCAAAATTTGTTAACACCATATGCATGAATAATTACTGCATCGGTACAATTCTGTGAAGTCGGATGGCAACAATATTTATCCAAATCAATATGTTCCACTTTAATTTGATAATCTTGAATCATCATATTCAATACTGACTGATCGTTATACCGCAATCTATCTGAATACTTGTTGAACATGTCATAACAATAATGGTGTAATACATTTGGATTTGGCAATTTATCAGTTAAAACTAATATTCCTGCATTGTACAACAAACTAAACATGTCGTAGCCAGGTAACAAGCCGAAAAAGTTTTGTTCTACACGAAAAGTCGGGCTTTGTGTTGCTGCAAAACCAGATTCTTCTCCATATTGCAACAAACCTGAAAAGTCACTTTGCACTAAGATATCAACATCATGCCAAATAACCTTGTGATAATTCTCTAATAATGAAAAACACTCAAATCGCGCCAATGTTAAGAGACTATAATTTACTAATCCTCTTGAGTATATTGCTTTATTGACAAAAACCGTTTCATCAAAAACTATGAACTCACAAGGTAGTATGGCATTTAGGCATGCTTGTTCATTCTCGGTAATTCCATCATGATAAACTATAATGGTGTCCCAAAAGAATCTACAGTGTTTTCTCATGCCAATAAGTACATTCGCTAATGCAAATGTAAAATCTTTTGTAACGCCAAAAACAATAGCCACATTTTTTTTCATATGTTATCTTTCTATAAATAACTCAAGTTGCTGCCAAAGGAAATTAAGACTGGCAGCCAGAATGAATAAGCTAAGTTTTAATTCAAAACCTACAGCAGTAATTGCATGAATGGGTTTAGGCAACAACAGTTGAATCAAACAGCCCGTGGTTTCAACGATCTTCCGATAAGTAGATTGAAGATAGAAGATCAACGGTGGGACAGGCCGTTTCGAGTTGTTCTTTTGCAATGGGCTCATTCTCATGCCTGTTTCATTGATCGCATCTTCCACATCATAATCCGTGTAAGCTTTGTCTGCCGTGATCCAGGCTTGTTGTGGAAGATCAAAATCGTAGAATCGATAGGCTGAAGCATCATTGTAACTTCCCGGAGTGAGAAAGGATTCAACTGGCTGGCCTTTTTCTGTGACCATGATGTGAATCTTAAGACCATAGAAGAAATGTTTTTTACTAGCTTGCCGACCGCACCAGACCTCACCTTTATATAATCGTGAGAGACATATATTATCACAGTAGGCAATGGGGTAACTATCGATTACATAAATTAATTGGCTGTTGAGGTCTTTCCAGGTTTCACACAACAAGCGAAACAGGGTCAGAAATAACTCTTGAACTCGGTGCAAACGACGATTAAAGCGACTTTTACTCAACATGTGTGGAAATACCTTCTTCTTGAAGAAAGCTCCGGGCTAACTCGTAGTTCCCGCGAAAACGTAAGACAGCAATAATGGCTGTGGTCATCATTTCTGAATCTATCATTTGACATTGAGGGTATGATGCAATCTCTTCAACCTATCATCACGCAAACAAAATACTGAAACAACTTGGGGGCCATGAGATTCTCCGGTGTGCGTTTGACTTTAGCAACCTAAACTTTACCGGATTCCACATGGACTTTCTTTTTCTCTTCTCCCCAGGTAACAACTTGGGTTATATATAGCAGCGGAAAACATCAAATTAAAAAGCTGCAATTCTATTATTAAAGAGGTGTCTCCTCAGAAAAATAAACTTTTTCAGTATGCAAACTCCACATGATATTTCGTTTTTTTACAGTACCAGGTATTCCAGCAATCAAAACATGTTCTTCGCTAAAAGCTTTGTTAATTAAGGTGCGTTCCGAAATAACACACCCATTCAAAACATTAGAGCGAGGGAGAAAAAGGACATTTTCGCAAACCCAATTCTTATTACCAAGGATCAAATCAGTATCTTCGTTGAGCCTATTTAATGACTTCAAGTCAAATACGGCATGATCATTTCTGCCACGAAACAATACATGACTTTACTGAAAATACTCGTTTTTAAAAAGCATAACTTACCGGATTAAACGT
>ERZ795058.2071-NODE-2071-length-24820-cov-13.807712_pt1 | contig 24820 bp, 19 predicted proteins | sample MGYA00375142_ERZ795058 | MGnify/ENA primary metagenome ERZ795058 (study PRJEB30187, sample SAMN05720210) | activated sludge metagenome | isolation source: anaerobic digester from wastewater treatment plant | place: Japan | collected 2015-04-20 ... | reverse complement strand
ATGCCCTTGGGCTCGGGCTGCACTTTGTAGTAAAGTCGGATGCCCCAGCGTTTGCCGTCGCCCAACAGGGCTTCGAACCGCGGCGTGTCCTGCGGCGTGGAGATGATGAGAATGTCCTGAATGCCCGCCGTCATGAGCGTTGCCAGCGGATAGTAAATCATCGGTTTGTCATACACCGGCTGCAACTGTTTGCTGGCCACCAGGGTCAGGGGATAAAGCCTGCTGCCCGCGCCGCCGGCCAGAATGATGCCTTTTTTGATGCCTGCCATTTTGTTACCTCGCCATTGGTTGATGGTTGATGGTTAAAAAATAGTTTTAAGTTTTACGTGTTATGTTTTACGCAGATAACGTAAAAAGCGAAACACCGCTGTCATTCCCGCATGCGCGGGCTATTTACAGCTCCGCCCTCTCAGTTACATCGGCAAGCTCGATATAACCTCCGGAAAAAGATTAAATATGTAATCAAATTGATATTATAATGTCAATTGCTAAGTTCCCGTAGCGGTGGGCGCTCCGGCGGAAATTACCTGTTTATATTCAAAATTATTTATGTTAAATGCCCGGATATACATGACGGCGCCTGCATTACTTTTTTAAATCAATTGATTTCCCGGTGACGGTATATTCAGGACCGTCGTAAATTGAAATATTTCTCACCCGTCCTGTTTGCAGAATGCCGCTGACGGGAAAAAGAGCATGATATGTCTGACAACCGAAATCCGGATCTGCTGATATTCGAGCCGCAAATTGCCGGGCACCGCCTGACGTGGCTTCAGTATATTACCGAAGATTTTCTTCACGCGGGATACCGCGTTGCCTGGGCGATCGACTCGCGAAACGGCGCGAAACGCGCGATTCAGGAACGTCTCGCTTCCGCGTTTGACGATATTGAGGCGATTTCTGTTTTGGATGAGAAAAACGGCTGGCGGGGCGGCAGTAAGATCAATGCCATCGCGGAATGTCTCGAGCTCAGCGGGGCTAAACATGTTTTTGTCAACGAACTCGATGAGGTGGCCTCCAATATCTTCCGAAAAGCGGCAGTGGGCGTTTACCCGCCGGAAAATCTCAAGGGCAGACTCAGCGGGGTTTATTTCCGTCCACGCTTTTTGACCGACCCGGTCTGGCCGCCGGGCAACATGATCAAGGCCGCCGGCTTCCGGAAACTCCTGGAGCAGGAATGGTTTGAAAATATTTATCTGGTGGATGAGTATCTGATGGCGTCTTCCCGGATACGGTCTGCCGGCCATTTTCATTTTCTGCCGGATCCCTGGTCGGGAGAGTATTTTTGTTCTTCTCCAAACGCAAGACGAGATATCCAGATTCCCGCAGACAAGTTTGTGTTTCTGCACTACGGCATCGGAGACCGGCGCAAAGGCCTGCATCTGGCCGCGGCGGCCATGGAGAAAACGCCCTCCGACTCCCGCCTGTTTTTATTATGCGCCGGACAGATTGATCTGGAACATTCCCTGCTTAACCATATCGCCGCACTGGAGAAAAAAGGGAAGGCCCGACTGATCAATCGCTATGTGTCCGATGAGGAAGAACGCATGATTTTCGCCGCAACGGACGCGGTTTTGCTGCCCTATATTCATCATTACGGATCAAGCGGCGTCCTGTCCAGAGCGGCGGCCGCCGGGAAATTGGTGATCGCCTCCGACGAAGGCCTGCTGGCCAGGCGTGTGCGGGATCATGGCCTGGGCCTGCTTTTTCCGACCAACGATGTTCCCGCCCTGCAGCAGCGCATGACGGAAGCGGCGGCGTTGAGCCGCGAGCAGCGAGCCGGGTATCAGGAAAAGCTGCTGCATTATGCCGGGACGTGTTCGCGGAAAAATTTTCGTCAGGCATTGATTGCGCCCTGGGTCCGTACGGGAAAGACAGATATGTAAAAACGATGAAGAACAGTCCCTTGTTATCAAAAGCGCCGAAAAAAATTCTGTTAATCACGACCAGACGCATCGGCGACGTTTTTCTGACGGCGCCGCTGATTGCCTCGTTGCGCGAGGCCTACCCGGATGCCAAAATCGATATGCTGGTTTTCAAAGGAACGGAAGGTGCTGTTTTTGCAAACAGCGCGCTCAGCAGGATTGTCACGGTAGAGGAAGGCGCCGCGCTCCCGAAACAAATCAAAACCGTTTGCCGGATGTTCAGGAAATACGATCTGGCCTTAACGACGCTTACGGGAGACCGGCCGGTTTTCTATGCCCGCATCGCCGGAAAAAAATCGGTCGGGTTTGTGGAAAACGGAATAAAGCATTTCTGGAAACGGCTGCTTTTGAACCGCTATGAGTTGTTCGATAACGATGACACGCATACCGTCATTATGAATCTTTCTCTTCTAAAGCATCTGGGGATCGAGCCGGTTTGTCAACTCGCCGCTGTGTGGACCAACGCGGATGAATCGGCGGTCAGAAAACTTCTGCCCTTCGATCCGGCGCAAAAACGGTACGCCGTGGTTCATTGTTATCCCATGTTTCCCTATAAGATGTGGACGTTCGAGGGATGGAAAGATATCATTTTCCGGCTGAGCGATTCGCTGGGGCTGCCGGTGATACTAACCGGCGGCAATGCCGCAGATGAACGTGACTATATTTCCGACCTTCATCGGGAAACCGCCGGCAGAAGTATAGATGTCGCCGGCAAAATCAGCCTGGGCGGCGTTGCTTTTTTGTTGAGCAAAGCCGCCGTCTATGTTGGTCTCGATACGGCGGTCACGCATATGGCCGCGGCACTGGGCGTTCCGACGGTCGCGCTCTACGGGCCGACGAATCCCGTCAAATGGGGACCGATGCCCGGCAATCATGTCTTCCCCGGCAAGAGTCCTTACCGCATGAAAGGATCTCAGGTTGTCAAAAATGTTTTTCTTTTGCAGGGGTATGGGGATTGCGTTCCGTGCCGCAAGGAAGGGTGCGAAAGGAACATCCGAAGTTCAAGCAAATGCCTTCAGGAAATACCGGCGGATGCGGTGATGCAGGCGGTGGAAGAAAGGCTGGCCGGCAACGTCAAAAAAATGGTTTGAGACGTTGTGCTCCAAAATAAGCGATAACTCCCTATGGCACAATCCCTCTTTTGTCATTTCAGGGGACAAAGCGTTGCGAAATTTTAGAGCCTTTTAACATTGAACGTAGAACATTGACGGTTGAACTTCTTAACCATCAACCATGAACCGGTGTCGCAACAACTTATCGCCTGTCCTTATCCAACATCATCAGTTTTAAATATTTGTAGTAGGTGCATTCCGCATTGTAAACGGCAAGGATAAATCCCATGCGGCCGTCCAGAAAACCGCCGCGGGCTATGTAGGTGTAAAAGAAACTCCACAAACCGTGGGAGAGGGCTTTGAATAAGGAGGATTTTTTGCCCTTGGAAAACATCAGTTCAGAGCCGTAGGCCGAATACCGGTTGAGTTTGGTCAGAACCTGCTCGAGGTCCTTGTAGGAGGTGTGCATGATGCTGTTGGATAAACGGCCGGTCCGTCCGTCGACAATCATCCTCTCATGAACCAGCCGGTCATTGAACCGGACCTTGCCCCTCCGGCCGAGACGGGTCACGTAATCGGGGCGCCAGCCGCTGTGATGAATATACTGCCCGCAGTAACTCGACAACCGGGGGATCTCAAACGCGACATAAATGCCGGGATCCTTGACGACCCGCAGAATCTCTTCCTTGAGCGCGGGCGTTACCCATTCGTCGGCGTCCAGCGCCAGCACCCAATCGCCCTGCGCCATGTTCAGGGCCCGGTTTTTTTGAGGCCCGAAACCGATCCAGTCGGTCTCATGAACCTTGTCGGTATATTCCCGGCAGATGGCCACAGTGGCATCGGTGCTGCCCGAATCCAGAACGATGATTTCGTCAACCCACTTGATCGACTCCAGACACGTCCGGATATTGGCTTCTTCGTTTTTGGTGATGATGATGGCTGATAGTTGCATACCGGCATTTTGTGAGAAACTATGGTTTCAACTTTTCTTTTCTATTTTCGTTGACATCGCGCAGCCGAATCCAGGGTGTTTCGCATCAGCATGGCAATGGTCATCGGCCCGACGCCGCCGGGAACCGGCGTGATGAAAGATGCCTTGGGCGCCACGTCGTCGAAAGCCACGTCTCCGGCTAGTTTGCCGTTTTCCAAACGGTTGACGCCGACATCGATGACAACGGCGCCTTCTTTCACCATATCGGCTTTGATCATGTGCGGCTTGCCGACGGCGGCGATCAGGACATCGGCGCGCCGGGTCACGGCCGGCAGATCTCCGGTTCTGGAATGACACATTGTCACCGTCGCATGCTGCGCCAGAAGCAGCATCGCCATGGGTTTGCCGACAATGTTGCTGCGCCCGACAACGACGGCTTCCTTCCCCTTGAGATCGATTCCGGAACGGGCAATCAATTCCATGATCCCGCGGGGCGTGCAGGGAACAAAAAGCGGCGTGCCGGTCATCAGGCCGCCGACGTTGTACGGATGAAAGCCATCCACGTCCTTGTCGGGATCGATGGCGGCAATGATGTTTTCCGTGGAAATATGTCCGGGCAGGGGAAGTTGTACCAGAATGCCGTGAATCTGGTCATCCTTGTTCAGCTTTTTGATGATTTTCAGCAGCTTTTTTTCTTCCGTCTCCGCGGGCAGTTTGTATTCACGGGAAAGGAAACCGACTTCCGCACAGGCCTTGGCCTTTCTGCCGACATACACCTGCGATGCGGGATCGTCTCCGACGAGTATGACGGCCAGTCCGGGAATGATACCCGTCTGCCGCCGGAGCTCCAGGGTTTTCAGCCGCACCTCGTTGCGGATTTCCTGTGCGATTTTATTGCCATCGATAATGTTGCCCATGAACGGTGTCTCCTCTATGACCTACAGAAGCAAACGCTGACCGGATATCCATCAGGCTGCCTTCCACCCTGCCAAATGCCGTGTCATGATGATGCCGGGCGACCGGCACGGATGTTGCGCTGTAATCATGCGTTTTGGTAATTCAGGTTATATGATTCGCTTGCAGAACCGGAATCGATCTCCCCCGGATCGCGCGAAGCGTCCGGGGGAGAAATGACTTTTAAGCGTCAGATCCTTTATTCAGAATATTGTTTAATCAACTCGACAATTTTCGGAATATTTGCCGCCGGTGTCTTTCCGGAATAAATGTAACGGACGATTCTGTTTTTATCCACCAGGACGGAAACGGCGCCTTTGTTCGGCGACGCCAGCCCCAGGACCTTGCCGATGGTGAAATCGGGATCCAGGAGAATAATGGCGCCGCTGCTTTTCTGTTTGCGCTTGGAAATCTGCTTGATGATAAAGTTCGGCACGGGACTGTCCTTCTGATTGCCGATGCCCAGACCGACATACTTATTTGCGCTCTTCAGGTTCATGATGTCCTGGTTGGCGTTGAGCGCGGCGGTAACATGATCATTATCGTCCGCAGAGCTTGAGCTGGCATATACGATGTAAACGACTTTGCCGGCAAATTCCGGCGAGGCGAGATTGTAGGCTTTATTATCCAACGCATCGTTAAGTTTGAAATCACCTAATTTGTCACCCACTTTCAACGTGGCGGCATAAGACGTAAAAACCCCCAACGACAACACCAGCAATAAAGCGACGATAATTTTTTTCATTTCCTCCTCCTTTTTAATCCCCACATAATGATTCCTTTTGGCAACATAAAAATATGTAAGTTATGGAGATTTTAAAAATTTGGCGCAATTATAGAGTAAAAAAATAGCACGGGCAAGCAAAAAGAAATATTTGTCCAAGGGGCTGTTATTATTTGAATTAACGTTTCCCAAACACGGCTTGCCGTTTTCGGGAAAGTTCAGCGCCGGCCCGAAGGGCATCCGTCTCAGGTCACGATGATGTCTTTCAGCGCCTGATCAATTCCCGGATGTGTAAATTTGTATCCGGCATCCAGCAGACGTTTCGGGATTACTCTCTGGCCTTCGAGCAGAACGGAACCGAATTCGCCCAGAATCAGTTTAATCATAAAGCCGGGCGCCGGCAGAAATGACGGGCGGTGCAGCACCCGTCCGATGGCATGGCCCAGTTCCAGGTTGCGCACCGGCTGCGGAGAGCAGATATTCACCGGTCCGGAGATGTCTTTTTTTGCCAGCAGAAAAATAAAGGCTTCGGCCAGATCGCGCATGTGAATCCAGGAAAACCACTGGCGGCCGCTGCCCAGCGGACCTCCCAGAAAAAATTTAAACAGCGGAATCATCTGCCCCAGCGCGCCGCCGTTTTTCCCCAGCACGATGCCGAAGCGGGTGATGATCACGCGGGCGCCTTTTTGCTGCGCCTTCAGGGCTTCGCGTTCCCAGTCATCGGCCAGCCGCGCGAGAAAATCGGCGCCGGCGGGCGACGCTTCCGTCAGTTCTTCATCCTGATGAAAACCGTAATAACCGACGGCGGAGGTGCTGAAAAACGTGATGTACCCGGCGTCTTTCGGCAACGCGTCCACCAGATTCCGGGTGGTCAAGATGCGGCTGGAGAGCAGAATGTTTTTCTGCCGGTCCGTCCAGCGGCTGAAGATGGACGCGCCGGCAAGATTGACGATCACATCGTAGGCGGGCACTTTGGTCTGCCAGTTTCCCGCCACGGTGGGGTTGCCTTCCAGATAGTCCAGGCCGTCCATTTTTAATGTCGCCGATGCGTTGTCGTGCGTCAGGATGGTTACCGAATGGCCTTCGGAAATAAAACGCTTCGCCAGAGACGTCCCGACAAACCCCGTGCCGCCGGTCATGAATACTTTCATCACAGCCCTCCCGGAAATCAATGCTTTACGATTTTATTGAGTTCAATCATGCGTTGACGTTTATGCGCCGGCGCCGATCAGCGGCAGTACTTTTTTCACTTTGAAATAGACGAGAAATTTCGACTCTTTTTTATCGGTCGAGTCGTATTCTTTCCGCTTTTTGCGGCGAAGATTTTCAATCAAAGGCGAATCCTTTTCTTCGTGCGTCATCGCGAGATAAAGTCTTTTGCCCTCATACGATCCGTTCTCTTTAAAAAGATAAACGGCAGAAGGATTGGCCTTCAGGTTGGCATGGGTGAGACGATCAGCGGCAATGAAGGCCAGCGTTTTCTCATCCATAAAATGAGGCCTGCCGTAAATCGCCGCATTGACTTTCCCGTTTTTGTCCGCCGTGGAAAGGACACCGACTCCTTTTGCTTTTTCAAAATATTCCGACAGCGTCATAATTCCTCCCTTGATTTTAATCTTCTTTGGGGTAAATTAAGTCATCCTCGTGGAATTGTAAAGGAGATAAATGATGCGTAAAAGATTCCTGATCGGTTTGGTTTTTTTGCTGGCGGGCTGCGTCGGCGTACCGGACGGTGTCAAGCCGGTGGAGAAATTTCAGCTCGAAAGGTATCTGGGCAAATGGTACGAAATCGCAAGGCTCGATCACTCCTTCGAACGCGGGCTCTCGCAGGTCTCCGCCGAATACAGCCTGAATGCCGACGGAAGCGTCAAGGTGATTAACCGCGGATTTTCCGACAAGGATAAAAAATGGAAAGAAGCCGTCGGCAAAGCGTATTTTGTGAAACGTCCCGATCAGGGTTTTCTGAAAGTCTCCTTTTTCGGCCCTTTTTACGGCTCGTATATTATTCTGGAGCTGGATCATAAAAACTATGCCCACGCGCTGGTCTGCGGTCCGAACCGCTCCTATTTATGGATTCTTGCGCGTTCGCCCAAAATCAGCGACGAGGTGAAAAATTCCCTGGTCGCCAAAGCCGCCGCGCTGGGTTTTCAGACGGGAAACCTCATTTACCCGCGACACGACTAAAAAGGGCATTAAATCTGCAAGCAATTGATATTGATAAGAATTTATAATTTATGGTGTAAATTCTGTGTGACCTTTCGGCAACTTTTCCCTTTTGACCCCAACACCGCAATAATCAGCATCTAACATATTGTTATTAAAAGATTATTTTATTTTTTCCGGATTTTTTGGCGCCTTCGGGTTGTAATCCTGCATCAAATGTGCTAAAAAAACATACATTGAAGTCAAAGAGACTTTCTTAATTTTTCGTACCACCAGATTAACCTCGTCGTTCAATAACAGCGGCAAACCAAAAATAATAAACATCAGGAGACGGATTTGAAGAATGATTCCCATCATATTTTATTTCGCTTGCCTGAAAAAAAAGACGCGCAGGCGGTAAGGCGGCTTATCGAAGATTCTCCCCCTCTGGATCTGAATTCGCTGTACTGTTACCTTCTGCTCTGCACGCATTTCGCGCCGACATCGGCAATTGCCGAGTATCATCAGGAGGTTTGCGGATTCGTTTCCGCTTATATCCGCCCGGATCAAAAAGATACCCTGTTTGTCTGGCAGGTGGCGGTCCAAAGGGATTTCCGGGGAAAATCCATCGCTAAAGGCATGTTGTTATCGTGTCTGCAGCGCGCTCATTTATCTTCCCTGCGTTATCTGGAAACGACGGTTAATCCGTCCAACTCATCATCGAACGCCCTGTTTTCCTCGCTGGCCGAATTTCTAAATGCCGGTCTGGCCAAAAGCGCTTTGTTTTCCGCGGATGATTTCGGAAAAACGTCTCATGAGGAGGAAATTCTGTATCGTATCGGGCCGTTCAACATTTCTAAGGAAGGAGAATCTATAAATGAAAACAATTAGACGACTGGAATCCGAGGTTCGCAGTTATTCGAGATCTTTCCCCGTTTTGTTCGAAAAGGCCAAGGACGCCTTTTTGTTTGACGCAGGCGGAACCCGTTATATCGATTTTTTCGCAGGCGCGGGGACGATCAACTACGGACATAACAACGAATACATGAAAAGGAAAATTTTCGATTATCTGGAAAACGACGGCATCGTTCACGGTCTGGACATGGCCACGGTTGCCAAGGAGGAGCTGCTCCTCAAAATGGAGGCCACCCTCTTCAAACCGAAAAATCTTGATTACAAGGTGCAGTTCACGGGTCCCACGGGAACGAACGCCGTGGAGGCAGCGCTCAAACTGGCCCGCATGGTAAAGAAACGCTCCAACATTATCTCTTTTACCAACGGGTATCACGGTCTGACGATGGGCTCGATGTCCGTGACCGCCAACGCCTACTACCGCGACGAGGCGTTCATCAACCGTTCCGATGTTTCCTTTATGCCCTACGACGGATATCTGGGTAAACACGTCAACACCGCCAAGTATCTGCGGCGGTTTCTGGAAGATAACAGCAGCGGGGTCGATATTCCTTCGGCCATCATTCTGGAAACGGTTCAGGGTGAAGGCGGCATTCGCGTGGCGGGGGATGAATGGCTGCGCGAGGTGGAAAAAATCTGCCGGGACTTCGATATCCTGCTGATCGTGGACGACATCCAGGTCGGCAACGGACGGACGGGCCATTTTTTCAGCTTTGAAAAGTCCGGCATTAAACCGGACATTGTTACGCTTTCCAAATCGTTTAGCGGCTTCGGTCTGCCGATGTCCGTTGTACTGTTCCGCCGCGATCTCGATATCTGGAAACCCGGCCAGCATACCGGAACGTTCCGCGGCAACAATCTTGGCTTTATCTGCGCGTCCGTGGCGCTGGATTACTGGAAAGACGACCGCTTCTCCAAAGAGATCTTCCGCAAAGGGAAAATTCTGCACAAGCGGCTCAATAAAATCAGCGCGAAATATCCGCAGCTTCACACGGAGGTGCGCGGGCGGGGTTTTGTCTACGGAATGGGCCTGTCCACCGGCGAGATCGCCAAGAAGATTCTGACCGAATGTTTCCACAACAAACTGATTCTGGAATCGGCCGGCGCCAGAAACAACGTCATCAAATTTCTTGCTCCTCTGACGATCACGGATGAAGTGCTGGAAGAAGGCCTGGATATTCTGGAGCGCAGCATCGACAACGTTATGAAAAAACACTGAAAGGATTTCTCATGCTCGTAAGAACAATTGACGATATCCGGGGAACCCGCCGGGAGGTATTCGCCGAAAATAAAAACTGGGTCAGCCGCAGACTGCTTTTAAAAAAAGACGGCATGGGATTTTCGTTTCATGAAACGATCATCTTTGCCGGCACCGAAACGCACATCTGGTACAAGCATCATCTGGAAGCGGTTTTTTGCGTAGAGGGAGAAGGCGAGGTCGAAACGGTTGCGGACGGAAAAATCCACCGCATCACACCCGGCACATTATACGCCCTGAACGACCACGACGAACATTATCTGCGGGCCCAAAAGGATATGCGCCTGTTGTGCGTTTTCAACCCGCCGGTCACCGGGGAAGAAGTTCATCTGGCGGACGGATCCTATCCTGCGCCGGAATAGTGGAACGTCCTGCCCCCTGTCTGCAGCCGGAATTCTTTATGCGTGCGACTGCTTAAAAACGTGATGCCGGATCCATTTTTCCGCACCGATCACGATATGAACGGCCAGGGAAACAGCGATGATCAACAGCCAGTCCCTGCCGGAAATGGGCTCGCTCTGGAAAATTCTGTTCATGAACGGCGCATAGGTGTAGAGCAATTGCAGAACAATCATCGCCGCACTGCCGAATAAAACCCACGGGTTCGAGAAAACACCGATTGTGAACATTGACTTGGTCAGAGAGCGGCAGTTGAACAAATAGGCCAGTTCGATCATGATGAAAAGATTCACCGCCACGGTGCGCGCGGCCTCTACGGAATAGCCCTGCTGTTTCTGCCAGATAAAAATGCCGAATACCGCCGCCAGCATCAGGGCAATCACCAGGCATATTCTCGATATAAGCGTCCAGCTCAGGATGGGGCTTTGGGGCGCCCGCGGAGGGTAATCCATAACATCCGGCTCGCCGGGCTCAAAGGCCAGCATCAGACCCAGCAGAATCGCGGTCGTCATGTTAATCCAGAGAATCTGTACAGGTAATATGGGCAGGGTGACGCCGCTGAAAATGGCCGCCAGGATCACCAGGCCTTCACCGCCGTTTGTCGGCAATGTCCACGTGATAAATTTTACAAGATTATCAAAAATTCGACGGCCTTCCTCCACCGCCCGCGTGATGCTGGCAAAATTATCATCGGTGAGCACCATATCGGCCGCTTCTTTGGACACATCCGTTCCGGTAATACCCATGGCAATGCCGATATTGGCCTGTTTCAGCGCGGGCGCATCGTTGACCCCGTCGCCGGTCATGGCGACGATATGATTGCGCGCCTGCAAAGCTTCCACCAGCCGCAGCTTCTGTTCCGGAGCAACGCGCGCGAAAACGGATGTGTTCCCCGCTGCGGCGATCAGTTCTTCGTCGGTCAGTTTTTCAAGATCCTTGCCGGTCAGTGTCTGCGGCGCACTGTTTTGACTGCCTTTATCCTGCCCGATGTTCAGTTGGCGGGCGATTTCCGTGGCCGTGACCGCGTGGTCCCCGGTAATCATTTTAACCATAATCCCCGCCTTGTGACAGGACGCAACGGCTGCAATCGCCTCCGTGCGGGGAGGATCAATCATCCCCTGCAGTCCCAGAAATGTCAGACCGGAAAGGCAGTCTTCGACGTCCAGATTTTTCTTGTCGATTTCCTTGCAGGCCAGCGCGAGAACGCGCAGTCCTTCGCGCGCCATGGCATCCACCCTGGCGAATAAATCGTCCTTGTTCACGGCTGCCCTGCCTCCGTCACGATCAAGACCGTCGGCGCAGAAATCCAGGATTTTTTCCACCGCGCCCTTGATGTAGATGATATTTTGCCTGTCCTTTACACGGTGCAGCGTGGCCATGAACTGCCGTTCCGATTCGAAAGGAATTTCGTCAAGGCGGGGCATTTCGGCGCTGGCCGTCTCCGGCGTCATACCGGCTTTCCCGGCCACGGTAATCAGCGCGCCTTCCGTGGGATCGCCTTCAATACGCCATTGACCTTCTTCCTGAATCAGGCGCGAATCGTTACACAGCAGTCCCGCCGTCAGTGTTTGCGTTAAAACCGGCGGCAATTCCCCCGTGAATTTTTTTCCGTCACGCAAGAGGCGGCCCTCCGGTGCGTAGCCGTTGCCGTCAACGTCGTAAAAAACATCTCCCGCGAAAATTTTTTTCACGGTCATCTGGTTTTCCGTCAGCGTTCCGGTCTTGTCCGAACAGATGACCGTGGTGCTGCCCAGGGTTTCCACAGCGGGGAGTTTGCGGATGATGGCTCTTTTCTTCGCCATCCGGTTAACGCCGATGGCCAGCGTAATGGTGACGGCGGCAGGCAGTCCTTCGGGAATCGCTCCGACAGCCAGGGCTACCGCGGCCATAAACATATCCACGGCCCCTTCGCCGCGCCAGATACCCACGGCAAATGTCACCGCGGCCAGAACAAGAATGGCAATAAGAAGGATGGTGCTGAAAGAAGCGATTTTCCGGGTCAGGGGCGTGGACAGATCGGCTGCTGAAGAAATGAGCTCTGAAATACGCCCCGTCTCGGTTTTGTCGCCGGTGGCCACAACAACGGCGCGCGCCTGCCCGTAGGTTACAAGGGTCCCGGCATAAGCCATGTTCCTGCGGTCGGCCAGGATCGTCTCCGGATCGAGAGACTCTTCCTTCTTGATAACCGGAATCGATTCTCCCGTGAGGGCGGACTCGTCCACCTGCAGATCGCGGCAGCGCAAAATCCGGACGTCGGCGGGCACTTTATTGCCGGAAGCCAGTTGGACAATATCGCCGATCACAAGTTCCACCGCATCGATTTCCTGCCACTTGCCGTCGCGTAACACAGTCGTTTGCGTCGTCATCATTTTTTTCAGCGATTCGATGGCACTCTCCGCCTTCGATTCCTGCACAAAGCCGATCATGGCATTGATGATCACAACGCCGAAGATGACGGACGAATCCACCCATTCCTGCAAGAAAAAGGTTACTGCCCCGGCCGCCATCAGAATGTAAATCAGCGGTTGATGGAACTGGAGAAGAAACCGCATCAGCGGCCCTTTCTGCTTTTTCATGGTGACAGAATTGGGACCGTATTTTTCCAGCCGGTGTTTGGCCTCAAAAGGCGAAAGGCCTTTGTCCGCATCGGTATTGAGCAACGTTGTAACTTCTTCAGAGGGACAGTGGTGCCAGTGCTTGCATATAATGGATTCCATGAAGCTTCTCCTGATTTTTTTTGCCGTAACACCCTGCGAAGAGGGGTATAGCGGTGACGTCGGTTGAAGGTTCGGTAATGAGCGTGATGAACAAAAAGATTCTTAAGGTTTGTAAGCAGTGTAGCCTATGCGACGTGCATTTGTCAATTTAAACCGGACATTTTTTTGAATAACCGGCAGACATGCGGACACATTAGCAAGTTTTTTCATCCGGAATTATTTTTCCACCGCAGACCGGATGGTTTGCCGACGCTAAAATCGTTGCGCTTCCAAAACGAAAAATACAAGAAATAAGTAATGAAATTAAAGTTTTGACAACCAGGCAGGTGATGACATCGGCCTGATGAAACGGTTCAGACGTTTACAAAAAAACGATCCGGTTTTTCTTGAATCTGTCCAACCTTGCTTGATGCATTTTATTGGAAATTATGCTAACAATCGCATGGTTCTATGGAAGAAATGCCCGTCGTTGCCGGGTTGTACTCAACAGGGCTATAAAATATTTTGAACATTGAAAGGAGTTAAGCATGAAAGATGTAGTAATTGTGAGCGGCGCCCGAACCGCTGTGGGAGAATTCGGCGGATCGTTGAAAGGTATCAAGACGGTTGATATCGGGGCACTGGTGATGAAGGAAGCCATGAAACGCGCCGGGCTGAGACCGGCCATTGATGATTTTCATAAAAGCTGCCGTCCCGATGCCTTCGGCAATTTCGAGATGACGGACATCAATAAAAAATATTACGACTTTGATCAATCCCTTCAGCCTGTTTACGTGGATGAAGTCATTATGGGCAATGTTCTGCAGGGCGGACAGGGACAGAATGTCGCCCGGCAGGCCTGTATTTATGCGGGTTTTCCGGAAGAAACCAATGCCTATACGATTAACAAGGTCTGCGCTTCGGGCATGAAAGCCATTGCACTGGCCGCTCAGGCGATTGCGGCCGGCGATGCCGACATTATTGTTGCCGGCGGCATGGAAGTCATGAGCAGTGCGCCGTTTGTCGTGCCGCAAGCCCGTTGGGGCTACCGGATGAGCATGCCTTTTTCCCAGATTACCGACATGATGGTCTATGACGGTCTCTATGAAATTTTCAACGGCTACCACATGGGAATGACCGCGGAAAACATCGCAGCACTTTACAAAATCTCCCGCGAGCAGCAGGACGAATTCGCTTTCCGCAGCCACCAGAGAGCCCGAGCGGCGAACGCCTCCGGAGCCGTGGCTGATGAAATCGTGCCGGTGGTCATTCCGCAGAAAAAAGGCGACCCCAAAGTATTTAACGTCGATGAACGTCCCATGGATACGTCTCTGGAAAAAATGGGCAAACTGCCGACGGTGTTCAAAAAAGACGGCACGGTTACCGCGGGAAATGCATCCGGTATCAACGATGCCGCGGCGGCTGTGGTGGTGATGAGCGCCGAAAAAGCCAAACAGTTGAAACTTCAGCCGCTGGTCAAAATCAGCGGATACGCCAGCGGCGGTGTGGATCCCGCGTACATGGGACTAGGACCGATTCCGGCATCGCGCAAACTGCTCAAAAAACTGAATCTGACCACAAAGGATATCGATCTTTTCGAACTCAATGAGGCCTTTGCGGTGCAGTCCCTGGCCTGCATGAAGGAACTGGGTGTGGACGCAGACCGATGCAATCTCAACGGCGGCGCGGTTTCCATCGGCCATCCCATCGGCTGCTCCGGCGCCCGCATTACCTACACACTGGCCATGCAGATGAAGAAGAACAATCTGAAACGCGGTCTGGCCTCGCTGTGCATCGGCGGCGGTCAGGGCATGACCATGATTCTGGAAAACGTTTAAAATGTTTTTGTCAAAACACAGGGAGGGTGGATTCTCTACCCTCCCTGCTCATCCCACTCTGTTATACCAAGGAGTATTGCCATGTCATTAAGTTCGGTCGAGTCTTTTTGACTCGACCGTTCATCAACAGCCAAGTCAAAAAGACTTGGCTCAACCGATGTTTTGCCATGACATTTCTTTTCTTGACCGAGTATCTACTTTTATCTATAAAGAAACCTATGAAAAATTTCAGCCGATATTATCAGGGAGTTGATCAATGGCATTAAGTCTCAAGAAATTAAAATCTTTTCACGGGAGGAAAGGACCCGTTTTGCTGATTATCATGGACGGGATGGGCATCGGGAAAGCGGATGAATCGAACGCCGTTTTCATGGCCAATACCCCCCATCTTGACACATTATTTAAATCGGATCTGTACACGCAGTTGAAAGCCCACGGCATGGCCGTCGGCCTGCCGTCGGATGACGATATGGGCAACAGCGAAGTCGGCCACAATGCCATCGGCGCCGGGAGGATTTTCGATCAGGGCGCCCGTCTGGTCAACAAAGCTCTGAAGAGCGGAGCAATCTTTCAGACAGCGGTATGGGAAAATATCGCAAAACGCGCTCAGCGCGGAGGAACGGTTCATTTCATCGGCCTGTTATCCGACGGCAACGTCCACTCGCACATTGAGCAGCTGTTTATTATGATCGACAAATGCGCAGAATTAAATTTTAGGAAGGTTCGGATTCATCCCCTACTGGACGGCAGGGACGTCGGAGAACGGACGGCGCTGGACTATGTTGTTCCCACCGAGGAAAAACTCAAAAAAATCTCCGGCGAAAAAGGCTTCGATTACGCCATCGCCTCGGGAGGCGGACGCATGAAGGTCACCATGGACCGGTACAATTCCGACTGGACGATCGTGAAACGCGGATGGGATGCGCACGTACGGGGCGAAGGCCGGACGTTTTCCTCCGCATCGGAGGCGGTCAAGACGTTTTATGCGGAAGATTCCAAGGCAACGGATCAGTACCTGCCGCCGTTTGTCATTACCGATGCTTCGGGAAAACCGGTTGGTCGCATTCAGGACGGCGACGCCGTGATCTTTTTCAACTTCCGCGGCGACCGCGCCATCGAGATATCCAGAGCCTTCTCCGAAAAGGATTTTTCCGAATTCGACCGGGGAGCACTGCCGGATATCTTTTATGCGGGGATGATGGAGTATGACGGCGATGCGCATATCCCGCACAATTTTCTGGTGCAACCTCCGGCGATTGATCGCGTCATCAGCGAGTATCTCTGCGCGGAAGGCGTAAAAACGTTTGCGGTGTCCGAAACCCAGAAGTTCGGTCATGTGACTTATTTCTGGAATGGCAACCGTTCCGGTTATATCGATGAAACGCTGGAAAAATATGTGGAGATTCCTTCCGACAGGATTGAATTTGACAAGGCCCCGCAGATGAAGGCAAGGGAAATAACGGATGCGGTGATTGACCTGTTGAAAAGCGGCCATTACCGGTTCGGCAGACTTAATTACCCGAACGGCGACATGGTCGGCCATACCGGTTCGATGGATGCGGCCATTATCGCGGTGGAAACCGTGGATCAATGTGTGGGCGCGCTTCTGACCGCCGTCAAAGACATCGGGGGCATTGCCGTCATTACCTCGGATCACGGCAACGCGGATGAGATGTTTACGATCGATAAAAATGGCGCCAAATCCGTCAAGACCGCGCACTCCCTGAATCCGGTGCCTTTTATTATTTACGATCCCCTGTATCTAGGTGAATACCGCATGGCGGATCTTAAAGAAAAAGGGCTGTCCAATATTGCGGCAACCCTTTTGAATCTTCTGGGATACGAAAAACCGGAAGATTACGATCCGTCACTGATTGAAATGACTTAACAAACGTTCCAAGTTCAATGTTCTACGTTACATTTTTTAATATTGAACATAGAACGTTGAACTTTTATTTCCCCGTAAACGTGGGTTTTCTCTTTTCCAGAAACGCCGTCATGCCTTCTTTCTGATCCTGGGTGCTGAAACACTGGAGGATACAGGCTATTTCCAGTTTGATGGCGTTATCCAGCGACAGGTCGTACCCGTAATTGATCGCGTCTTTGGCCATCTTCATGGCAAAGGGCGGCAACTTGGCCAGCTTCACGGCGAATTTCCGGACTTCATCCATGAGATTTTCCGGAGGAATGACTCTGTTGACCAGTCCTATTTCATAGGCGCGCTGGGCGTTGATCTGCCCGCCGCCTAGAATCAGTTCCTTGGCAATCCCCATGCCGACCAACCGGGGAAGACGCTGTGTGCCGCCCCATCCGGGAACAACACCAATGAGAATTTCCGGCTGGCCGAAAACGGCTTTCTCCGATGCAAACCGGATATCGCAGGACATGGCAAGTTCCGTGCCGCCGCCCAGCGCAAAACCGTTGACAGCGGCAATAGACGGTTTCGGCATGGTTTCAATCAGCCTGAATGTACGATGCCCCAATTCCATGACGGGGACCATTTCCAGGGACGTGGAATTCTGCATCCGCGCGATGTCCGCTCCGGCTACAAACGCCTTGTCTCCCGCGCCGGTCAAAATCAGCGCTTTGATTTTTTCATCTTTCTCGCAGATGGTTACCGCGTCCAGAAGTTCCGTTAACACGTCAGTGTTCAGGGCGTTGAGAACTTTAGGTCTGTTAAATGTTATTGTAGCAATTTCCTCTTCGACGTTAAAAAGTATGTCTTTGTACTCCATTTTCTCCCTCTTTCTTGTGAAAATGCCGGAATACGGCAAATCGCATTCCGGCATTCACATCTTTTTTATTAACCTTTTCTTTTCTTTAATTCTTCCGCCCGCAGTTCCTTGCGCAGAACCTTTCCTACCGTGCTCTTGGGCAGCTCTTTACGGAATTCCACTTCCGTCGGCAGTTTGTAGGTCGCCAGATGAGCCTTGCCGTATTCGATCATTTCTTCCGCCGTGGCGGTCTGGCCTTCTTTCAGAACGATGAAGAGTTTCACATTCTCTCCGCGCTTCGCGTCGGGGATGCCGATGGAGCAGGCCTCCTGAACTTTCGGATTTCCGTAATAGACTTCATCGATATCCCGCGGGTAAACATTGTACCCGCCGGAAATAATCATATCCTTCTTGCGGTCAACAATATAAAAATATCCATCCTCGTCCATCGTGGCAATGTCTCCGGTGTACATCCACCCGTCTTTCAAAACGGTGGCCGTTTCCTCAGGCATTCCCTTGTACCCCTTCATAACCTGCGGCCCCTTGATGATCAGTTCTCCGGGTTTTCCAATCGGCATATCCGTAACACCGTCATCCAGATCGACGATCCGGGCAAGAGTATCAGAGGCAGGAAGTCCGATGCTGCCGATCTTCTGTTTTCCAATAAACGGGTTCATGTGCGTTACCGGACAGGTTTCCGTCATGCCGAACCCTTCGGAAATATAAGACCCGGTCTGTTTCTGGAATTCCTGAATTACTTCCACGGGCAGCGGCGCACTGCCGGAGAAAGCTCCTTTGATACAGCTCATGTCCGTTTTCTTCAGATCGGGATGGTTGAGCATGCCGATAAACATGGTCGGTACCAACGGTGTAAATGTGGGTTTGTATTCCCGAATGGCCTCCAGAAGCGGCTGCGGCTGCGGCCGGGGAATCAGGAGCTGATTCCAGCCCAGGGCGACAGACAGATTCATGGAGCAGGACATTCCGAACACATGGAAATACGGCAATGCGCCCAGCATGGTTTCTCCACCGCGGCCGAATGTCGGGAACCAGGCGTTAATCTGCTGCACCTGTTTGCTTAAATTCCCATGCGTCAGGATAACGCCTTTGGACACACCGGTCGTACCGCCGGTATATTGGTACATGGCGATATCGTCGAAGGTCAGTTTCACTTTCGGCGGATTCGGCTGATATTTTTTAATGCAATCCATCCAGCGATACACGTCCGGAGCCGCTTTGACATCGGCGAAGGGGAATTTCTTCAATTTTTTACCAAGAAATCGCTTAATCGGATTCAGGAAGTCCCCGATGCCCATATAAACAATCTGTTTGATTTTTGTTTTCGGCCGCAAATCAATCATGCGGTTCCCGAGGGCATCGAGCGTAATCAGAACCTTGGAATCGGAGTCTGTAAACTGATGTTCCAGTTCGGGATCGGAATAGAGCGGATTATTCAGAACAACAATCGCACCGATCTTTAAAATAGCGTAGTAGGCCACTACACAGGGGATGCTGTTGGGAAGAAGAATCGCCACGGCATCTCCTTTTTTAATGCCGAAATCCGTCAGACAGGTGGCAAAACGATCTACCTGATCTTTGAATTGACGGTATGTCATTTTATAACCGACAAATACCATGGCCGTATCATTGGGAAAGTCTTTTGCGGATCTTTCGAGATAGTCGGGCATCGTCAGTTCTTCATAATTGATGATTTCAGGAACGCCCTTTTCGTAGGATTTCAGCCAGGGCTTGCTCGCGTAAGAGATGTTTTCTGCCATAATACTCCCCTCCCCTTAATAAAATTTTTTGGAATGGCGCATTATACTCTTCTGAAGTATAAATTCAAATATATTTTTAAATCCGGCCCGCAAGAACAGGCAAAGTGGAGCCCGGAGCGCCGGGAAAAAGGAGCCGCGTTTGAATTTCAAAAACAAAGCGGCAAAATGACAGGACGTTGCAAACATCCTTATAAAAAAAGCCCGGCTGGACATCAAGCCGGGCTTTTACAAAACATCGATGAATGTTTACTTACACAGAGCAGGTGTCAAAATTGACCTTCACTTCTTCGATACCCATTGCCTGGGCAACAATTTCAGCAATATCCAATGCAATCATGGAATCGATTTTCTGTCTGTCTTTGATACCGTCCGAAATCATGGTTAAGCAGAACGGACAACCGACAGCCACCGTGTTTGCGTTGACCGCAATCGCCTGATCGGTCCTCGCGTTGTTGATGCGGTCGCCATGTTCTTCCATCCACATTCTCGCTCCGCCGGCGCCGCAGCAGAAGCTCTTGGACAGGTTGCGTTCCATTTCGACAAGCTTCGTTCCCGGTATAGCATTCAGAATGCTGCGCGGTTGAGCGTAAACCTTGTTGTAACGGCCGAGGAAACAGGAATCATGATAGGTGAAGGTTCCGTTCAACGGCTGTGTGAATTTAATCTTACCCTTCGCAATCAGATCGGCAATAATCTCCGTGTGATGATACACTTCGTAGTTGCCGCCGAAATTGGGATAATCTTTTTTGATGCAGTTGTAACCGTGCGGACAAATGGCGATGATCTTCTTCACGCCATAGCCGTTCATGACTTCAATATTGGCCTGAGCCTGCATCTGGAACAGGTAATCGTTACCGCCGCGCATTGCGGAATCACCGCAGCAGCTTTCTTCCGTTCCCAGAATACCGAAGCTGACACCGGCCGCCTGCAGGATCTTGGCAAACGCCACAGAAATTTTCTTGCCGCGATCATCAAAAGAGCCGGAACAGCCGACATAGAAGAGATATTCAACATTGGGATCTTCCGCCAGCGTCTTGATACCCAGTTCTTTCGCCCAGTCACCGCGCAGATGCCCACCAATACCCCACGGGTTGGAGTTGTTTTCCATGTTTCTGTAAGTCAACTGCAGTTCGGGAGCGAAATCGGCTTCGGTCAGAACTTTGTAACGACGCATGTCAATAATCTTCTGGATATGCTCAATCGAGGATGAGCAGTTTTCCATACAATACATACAGTTGGTGCAATCCCATACGGCATTCAGATCGACCACATCGCCGATCAGAGCTTTTTCCGGGGTTTCGCCTTCGGCCGCTTCAGCGGGAGCTGCCGCTTCAGCACCTTCCGCAACGGGAACCACGGCTTTGGTGGCCGCCAGAGGCGCCTGTTCCAGCCAGAATGTCTTGATATCCTGAACCAGTTTCTTGGGCGACAAATGTTTGCCGGTCAGATAGGCCGGGCAACCATCCTGGCAGCGTCCGCACTTCGTGCAGGCGTCGGAATCAAAAATCTGCTTCCAGGTGAATTCATCCAGCTTGGACACACCGAAGGATTCCTGATTCTCAATATCACGAATCGGTTCCACATATCCGGTCGGCTTCAGCGTCGCGAAGAAATGGTTGGCCGGTGTGGTAATGATATGCATCAAACGGGAGTATGGAATGTAAGCAATAAAACCGAGTGCAATAAATGTGTGCGTCCACCAACTGATGGAATGCCAGGTTTTGGCTGCTTCAATATCCAAGCCGGAAATCACATTGGCCAGGGTCCAGCCGACAAATGACCACCCTTCCCATGTCGCATAACCGGTAAGCGGATCCAAAGTAGCGTGAATACGCAAGGCTTCAATAATGAATCCGGTCACGATGATGCCGCCGATCAGTAAAAGAACGATGCCATCTTCAGGCGTGGTATCCGGAGTGCCTTTATAGGTGAGGCGATCCGGTTTTTGAATGTACCGGCGATAGGCGGCCATCAATACTCCGATCAGCACCAGCAGACCGAACAGATCCATCAGGAAGGAGAACCCGAGATAAAAACTGCCGCGCAAAAACGCCCAGCTGAACAACGGCTCCGTGATGTGAAATTCTCCGGCATCAAAAGCGGCTCCGAAAATCAAAACAAAGAAACCAAAAAAGATACAGCCATGCATAATTCCCGGGTATATATCTTTCCATGTTTTGACCTGGAAAAATCCGTTCATAATGAGAGACTTTATTCGTGCAGGAAGCTCGTCCACACGGATTTCATCCTTGCCCATCGCTTTCCAGAGCTTCCAGCGTTTGTAAACACCGTAGGCGAATATCGCCATGGCAATGGCAGTAAAAAGAAAAAGGAACGGCTCAAAACTATGAGCGTTCCAGAAAACCTGACGACCTTCATTCCCTATTCCGATAGGGCTAATACCATGATGTTCCATTGATCCTCCGAAATAATTGAGGTTTTTTATGTATTTTTAACTTAATTTTTCTTTCAAGTCCGAAGACCTGAATTGATAATTTAATAAAAATTCTTTGCGGCTGTTTTATTGTAAGCTTCCGGCAAGGGTTCTCCTTACCGGAAGCTTTGTGAATATCTTAAGCCAGCATTTTCTTGCAGACGGCGGTCAGTTCGGGAACAACTTTGAACAAGTCATCCACAACGCCGAAATCGGCCTTTGCAAAAATGGGAGCTTCCGCATCCTTATTAATAGCCGCGATGCATTTCGATGAGCTCATGCCCGCCAGATGCTGAATCGCACCGGAAATACCGCAGGCGATGTACAGATTCGGAGAGACAACCTTACCGGTCTGTCCGACCTGATCTTTCTGGGGACGCCATCCGGCATCCACCGCCGCACGGGAAGCACCGACGGTGCCTTTGAGCACGTCAGCCAGTTCTTCCAGAATCTTGTATTCATCCGGACCTTTCATACCACGACCGCCGGAAACAATAATGTTGGCTTCAGTCAAGTCAACCTTGCCGCTGGTGTCTTTCTGCACTTCCAGAATCTTGCTCTTCTGAGCGTCAACAGCAACGTCAACCTTGGTGACAGCGCCGGCTTTGGCGTTTTCCACCGCCGGGAAAACATTGGGACGAAGCGATGCCATCGCCGGAGTGGTATTGAAGGCCACTTCGCCGAAGCATTTACCGGCGTACATCGGACGAACGGCGATGAGTTTCCCGCCGTCAATCTTGACGTCGGTGCAGTCTGTCGCCAGACCGCCGGCCAGCTTGGCAGCTACGCGGGCGGAAAGATCCTTGCCCTGAACGGAAGCGCCAAACAATGCGATCGCTGCATCATTATCTTTTAATATTTTGGCAACAACCTGAGCGTGTGCTTCGGTAATATAGGGCTCCAGAGCCGCATTGTCGCCGACAAAAACTTTATCTGCACCGAATTTACCCAATTCGGCAGCCATACTCTCTACACCAGAACCAAGCAGAATGGCGCAAACTTCATCGCTTGTCTGATCAGCCAGTTTTCTGGCCGCGGAAACAAGCTCAAAGCTTACTTTACGCAGGGCGCCGTCTCTCTGTTCTGCAATTACATATATTCCTTTTGCCATTTTTCAATTCCTCCGCTTTTAAATTAAATAACTTTAGCTTCTTCCCTGAGACACCGGGCCAATTCCGCCGCCTTCTGAGCCGCGTCATCACCACAAATGATTTTGCCGGCTGCTCGCGCGGGGGGCGGAACCATTTTGGCTACGTTGGCCTTAACATCGGTAGCAATACCCAAAGCGGCCGCGTTTTTAACATCCACGGGTTTCTTCTTGGCTTTCATAATGCCGGGAAGTGACGCGTAGCGGGGTTCATTGAGACCTTTCTGCGCCGTGACGACACAGGGCAAACTGGTTTCAATGGAGAGCTGTGCACCTTCAATGGGACGAATTACTTTCACGGAAGATCCGGCGTAATCCAGTTTGGTGACCAGGGTCAACTGGGGAATGCCCAGAAGCTCGGCCAGCATGGCGCCGACCTGACCGGAGTCATCATCAATGGCGCGCTGTCCGCAGAAAATAATGTCATGGGGCAGGCCTTTGATGGCGGCAGCCAGAGCAGATGCTGTTACAAAAGCATCTGCGTTGTCCAGAGCGGGATCACTGATATGAATGCCTTTATCAGCGCCCATGGCCAGAGCGGTTCTGATGGTTTCCATGGCTCTTGCCGGTCCCACGGAAACGATGGTTACGTCCCCGCCGTTTTTCTCTTTCAGTTTCAGAGCTTCTTCGACACCGAATTCATCGTAAGGATTCATGACCCATTTAATCTGGGAATCATCTATCCCTGATCCGTCAGCTTTGACTTTGATCTGGGCTTCGGTATCCGGTACTTGTTTTACGCATGCGATAATATTCACTTTGTCCAACCTCCTTCTTCTGCGCATTTTTCCTTTAAAGGAAAACGCACAATTTTATTTTTCTCTTTATTTCATTAAAAAGTCCGGTTCCCATTTCCGGGGAACCGGACTTAATGTTTTACAGTCTGTTTTTGACAATATCGTCAACCACGGACGGATCCGCCAGCGTGCTGGTGTCGCCGAGGTTGCCCAGATCATTGGCGGCAACTTTCTTCAAAATTCTTCTCATGATCTTGCCTGAACGGGTCTTGGGAAGACCATCAGCCCACTGAATCTTGTCGGGGGTCGCGATGGGTCCGATAACCGTGCGGACATGAGCGATGAGTTCTTTCTTCAGCGCGTCGGATTTTTCCACGCCGGTTTTCAGGGTAACGTAAGCGTAAATGCCCTGGCCTTTGATGTCGTGCGGCATGCCGACAACGGCAGCTTCAGCAACAGCTTTGTGAGCGACCAGTGCGCTTTCCACTTCGGCGGTGCCCATGCGGTGACCGGACACGTTGATAACGTCGTCGATGCGGCCGGTAATCTGATAGTAGCCGTCTTTGTCACGGCGGCAACCGTCACCGGTCACATAGTAGCCGGGGAACTGTTCGAAATACGTTTCCTGGAAGCGCTTGGGATCGCCGTAAACGCCCCGCATGATGCCGGGCCAGGGAACTTTGATGCACAGCGCGCCGCTGGCTTCGGTATCTTTGAATTCTTTGCCTTCGTCATCGACCAGCACGGGCTGTACGCCGAAGAAGGGCAGTGTGGCCATACCGGGTTTGATGTCAATCGCGCCGGGAAGCGGAGTAATCAGAATCCCGCCGGTCTCTGTCTGCCACCAGGTGTCCACGATGGGGCATTCGCCGCGGCCGATCAGATTGAAATACCAGTTCCAGGCTTCGGGGTTGATCGGTTCGCCGACGGTTCCCAATGTCTGCAGAGAGGAGATGTCACATTTCTTCACGAACTCATCACCTTCCTTGGCAATCGCGCGGATCGCGGTCGGAGCGGTGTAGAAAATGTTGACCTTGTACTTTTCAACGACCTGCCAGAAACGGCTGTAGGTCGGATAGTTGGGAACGCCTTCAAACATAATGGATGTGGCGCCGTTGCAGAGAGGACCGTACAGAATGTAAGTGTGACCGGTGACCCAGCCCAGGTCGGCGGTGCACC
>ERZ795058.2070-NODE-2070-length-24831-cov-6.663182_pt1 | contig 24831 bp, 25 predicted proteins | sample MGYA00375142_ERZ795058 | MGnify/ENA primary metagenome ERZ795058 (study PRJEB30187, sample SAMN05720210) | activated sludge metagenome | isolation source: anaerobic digester from wastewater treatment plant | place: Japan | collected 2015-04-20 ... | reverse complement strand
TTCAGCGCCCTGTCGATGATTGTCGCAACGTCTGTAGGACGGTCGCTCTCACGAGATGTCGGTAAAAAGGCACCGAGAATCTCTCCCGGCTGTGCTCCGTGTCCAGGCAATTCTGTCAGGATACCGCTTTCGCTCATTGCGTTTACCCCCTGCTGCAACGCTCCTGTTTTTATAGTGTATCCTCACTTCACATAATTAAATTGTAATTTTTTTCTAACATGGGGGCGATGCACCGGCTATCAGGCAAGATCTCTATTTTATGTCATACGATATGACAATAATGAGAGGGAACAGCTGACGGCAGTCATTGGCAGGCATGACAGACAACGTCCGACAGTACATGGGCAGCGGCAACGGCCGCGTCAGAAATCGGCGGGAATGCTGCGGTGTCGGATGGTTCTTTTGGTGCTGCTATGAGTCGATGAGCCGATGGTTCATGGCATAGAAGGTCAGCTCGGCGTTTTTCTTCATGCCCATCTTGTTCATCACCCGGATCCGGTAGGTGCTGATGGTCTTGACGCTCAGGCACAGCTCGCGGGCGATCTCGCCGACCGATTTTCCAGATGCCAGCATCAACATGACCTGATACTCGCGGGTGGAGAGCCTTTCGTGACGGTGTTTGTCCGCCTTGCTGTCCAGCGCCACGGCCAGTTTCTCCGCCAGAGAGGCCGTCACGTACTTCCCTCCTCGCGAGACCTTCCGGATGGCGCCGATCAGCTCGTGGGCGGCGCTGGCCTTGGTGAGGTAGCCCGAAGCGCCGGCCCTGAGCGCCCGAACGGCATACTGCTCTTCAGGATGCATGCTCAGGATGAGCACGGGGAGCTTCGGCCGGGCCTTCAGAATGTCTTCGAGCACCTCAAGCCCGCCCCTGCCGGGCATGGAGATGTCGAGCAGCACCAGATCGAAGTTGCCGCTGAGCGCCTTTTCCAGTGTTTCCTTCCCGTTCTCTGCCTCGTCCTCGACGATGATGTCGCTCTGGGATGCGAGTATCTGTTTCACTCCTTCCCGGACAACGGTATGATCATCGGCGACAAGGATCCGTATCATGCTTACTACGCTCCCTTGCGGAGAGGAATCTGAACCCGTACGGTCGTTCCTCGGCCGCTTTTCCCGGTTATTCTCATCTGGCCGTTCCACAGATTGACCCGCTCGCGTATGCCGATGATCCCGAACGACCGGGAATCCTCGGCCTGTTTGCGGGTGATGCCTTTCCCATTGTCCGTAACTTCCAGGCACAGGTCGTCTCCTTCCTGCGTGAGCCGGACCCAGACCGCGGTTGCTCCGGAATGCCGTGCAACGTTGGTGAGCGTTTCCTGAAAAATGCGAAAGATGGCTGTCGCCAGGTCTTTCTCAATGAGGCCGTCCCAGCAATCAATGTAGATGCGGCAGTCGATGCCGGATCTGTTCTGAAACTCCTTGGCCTGCCACTCGATGGCCGCGTTCAATCCGAGGTCGTCGAGCAGGATCGGCCTGAGCTCCGTGATGATCCGGTGCACGCTGTCCACGGTTGAATCCACCAGATGCGCCATCCTGCGCGTTTTGTCCACGAGGTGCGAGAGCTCGGGAGGCAGCTGATCGCCCAGCCAGGCGACATCCATCTGCAGGGCGGTAAGGTACTGCCCGAGCTCGTCGTGGATTTCCCGCGCGATGCGGGCGCATTCCTCTTCACGGGCGGACTGAAGATGGGCGGAAAGATTTCTGAGCCGTCTGTGCGAACGCTCCAGCTCTTCTTCGGCCCGCCTCCTCTCCGTGATGTCTTCGTAGGCTACCACGATACGCCGCTCTTTGAGCCTGTCTCCGATCCGGGCGGCGCGCATCCTGCAAAGTATGTCTTTGCCGTCCTTGCGCCGGCAGGGAAATTCATTGACAAACGTACGCTGGCGCTTGAGGGTGGAGTAGAAATATCTGGCGATCTCTTCCGACTCCTCCTTGTTGCGGTAGAGCAGGGTGACGCTCTTGCCGATGAGTTCTTCCGGGTCCCAGCCGAACGTGTCCCTTACGGCGTTGTTCGCGAAGATGATCCGTCGCTTGTGCAATCCCACGATCGCCTGTGGAACGGCATCGAGAATGGAAGATTCCAGGGCAGCCAGCTCCAGGAGCCGCTCTTTCGTGACCTCCTGTTCCATGGCATCCAGAGAATCGCCGAGAGCATCCTTCTTGTCGTGAAAGATCATAGACGCTACTTTTTCCATCATCCGCTCCGTTCGTTCCCGGCTTCTGTCAGATGCATGTCCTGCTGGTTGAGCGCTCCCTTCCTGCAGTGTTAAATGCAAGCAAGAGTATAAGACAAAGGCGGTCTCCGGTCAAGAATAATGGAGGCAATCGCAGGAAATATACAAGGAATTCTGAGATATTCCCGGCGACACTCGGTGAATCGCTCAAAAGTCCGTGCCAGCTTTTCTCGCTCAAGTATATCGGGTCCCGGTTCCCGGTGTGAAAGACGGGCCTTTTCGGCCCGATCCATAAAAAAGAACGATGCCACCATGCCGTCGATGCCCATGGGCTCCGGAAGGAGGCCGGGAGCGGGCACGATCGCCGGGTTTACAGGCACACCGCTCGCCGCGAGGAGAGGCGGCCGGCACAGCAGGGCCTTGGACAGGATCTTAGGGTAAGATCCTGTTCGGGGCGGGGTCCATGCAGTCGGTTGTCCGGCAGCGGCGCAGGGTTTCTACACCCCGTGCCCGATCTCGAGAGCTTCGAGCATCTCTACGGCCCTATGCCCGGTATTCGAGCATCCTCCGGATGCACTTCTTCGCCTGGAACATGGTCTCGCGATCGAGGGTGATGGGATGGCGCTCCTCCTGCAGGGCCAGGAGGATCTTCTCGAGGGTGATGCGCTTCATGTTCGGGCAGAGAGTCTCTTCGGAAGCGGGATAAAAGCGTTTGGCCGGGTTTTCTTTGTGCAGCCTGTGGATTATCCCGGGCTCGGTTGCGATAATGAACTCCTTCGCCTTCATGTCGTGCGCGTAGAGACACATGATCTCGGTGGAAACGACCTCGTCGGCGAGCTCTCTCACCTCGGCGCTGCATTCGGGGTGCGCCAGGACCACGGCGTTCGGGTGCAGCCTCTTCTGCCTGAGAATATCATCGGGGGCGATTCCGGCATGGGTCGGGCAGAAGCCCTGCCAGGCGACGATTTCACAGCCCGCTGAGTCTGCCGCGAATCCGGCGAGATGCTTGTCCGGCACGAATACGATCTGCCTGCCCTGGGCCGCAATGTCTCTGACCATGCTCACGGCGTTTGCCGATGTGCAGCAGAGATCGCACTGGGCCTTGACCGCCGCGCTGGTGTTCACATAGCAGAGGAATGTATGCTCCGGGTGCCGCCTGCGAAGGTCCTGAACATCTTCGGCGGTGATCATGTCGGCCATGGGACACCCGGCATTGAGGTCGGGCAGGAGCACGGTTTTGCCGGGGGAGAGGATTTTTGCGGTTTCGGCCATGAAATGCACCCCGCAGAAAACGATCATATCGGCCCCGGTGGTGGCCGCCTCGATGCTCAGGCCCAGGGAGTCTCCCACGAAATCGGCGATGTCCTGGACCTCCGGAGGCTGATAGTTGTGGGCGAGAATGACCGCGTTCTTTTCGCGCCTGAGCCGGGCGATCTCATTTGTGAGGCTGACGGGGCTCATGATTTTCCGTTTCTCCTTCGGTAATCATCGATGGCTGACCTGAGCGCCTCCTCGGCCAGCACCGAGCAGTGCATCTTGATAGGCGGGAGCCCGCCCAGGGCTTCGGCCACGGCCTTGTTGCTCACGGCCAGGGCCTCGTCGATGGTCTTGCCCTTTACCATTTCGGTGGTCATGGAGCTCGTGGCAATGGCCGCCCCGCATCCGAAGGTCCTGAACCTCACGTCTTTGATGACGTCGTCTTCGACCTGGATGCTGATCTCCATAATGTCGCCGCACACCGGGTTGCCCGCCGTGCCGACGCCGTCCGGATGTTCGAGCTCTCCCACGTTCCTCGGGTTTCGGAAATGGTCCATCACCTTGTCGTTGTATGCACCGGTCTGTGTCATGCTGTTGCTCCTTTCCTTGCGAGCGGCGACATGGCGCGCAGTCTGTAGACGATGCCGGGCATCACCTGAAGCACTCGCTCGATGTCCTGTTGGGTGGTGTCTCTTCCCAGGGAGAACCGCAGTGACCCATGGGCGAGCTCGACGGGCAGCCCGATGGCTGCGAGCACATGCGATGGCTCCAGGCTCGACGAGGTGCATGCCGATCCGGTGGACACGGCGATGCCTTCCATGTCGAGATTCAGCAGCAGGCCCTCTCCCTCGACGAACGCAAATGAGATGTTGACGTTGTTCGGGAGCCTGCGGATAGGGTGACCGTTGAGACGGGAGTCTTCGACGGCGGAGAGCAGGCCGGAGGCGAGGCGGTCTCTCAGGACCGACTGGCGGCTCAACTCCGCACGCATGTCACTGCCGGCGAGCTCGACCGCGCGGCCGAAGCCGACGATGCCCGGAATATTCAGGGTGGAGGCCCGGCGCCGCCGTTCCTGGTCGCCGCCGTGGAGCAGGGGGATGATTTTCATGCCGTTTCGCACATAGGTCAGCCCGATGCCCTTGGGACCGTAGAGCTTGTGGGCGGATACGCTCAGGAAATCGACCTGAAGGTCATTCACGTCGATCGGGATGTGGCCGAAGGTCTGGACCGCATCGGAATGAAAGGCCACCCCGTGCTCGCGGGCGACTGCGCCGATCTCGGCGATGGGCTCGATCGTGCCGATCTCGTTGTTCCCGTGCATGACCGAGATCAGGATGGTTTCGGCCGTGATGGCTTTCTTCACGTCGTCCGGGTTCACGAGGCCGTTTTCGTCGACAGGGAGGTATGTCACCGAGAACCCCTGCCCCTGAAGAAACTTGCATGTCTCGAGCACGGCGTGGTGCTCTATGGATGAAGTGATGATGTGATTCCCCTTGTTTCTGCGCGAAAGGGCGAACCCCTTGATGATGAAGTTGTCGCTCTCGGTGCCTCCGCTGGTGAAGACGATCTCTTCCGGCTTCGCACCCATGAAGGATGCGATCCGTGCCCGCGCCTCCTCTACGGCGGTCCGCGCCTCCAGCCCGAATGAGTGGAGGCTCGAGGCGTTTCCATAGACGCCGCTCAGATAGGGGAGCATGGCCTGGGCCACTTCGGGCGCTGTCGGCGTCGTCGCTGCATGATCGAGATAGATTCTTTTCATACGTGTCATTTCCTTTAGATATGATACATGGGCGCTTTTTCAGCTTTTTCCCTTGTTTTGGCAAGGAGATCCTCGAGGCTGATGGAATCTAGCGTCAGGGAGATCTGCTCGCTCACGATCGACCAGACGTCACGGCTTGCGCAGGTTGAGGAGCGGGAGCAGGACGATGAGTTCTCGACACAGTCCACCAGAGATGTGCCGCCTTCGAGCACATCCACGATGTTCTTCATGGTAATCTCGCTTGGGGGCTTTGCAAGCGAATAGCCGCCGCGTGCGCCCCGGGTGGACTGCACGAGTCCGGCTGTCCTCAGGGGGATGATGATGAGGCTCAGATACTTCTCCGAAATATCTTCGTTCCTGGCGACTTCCTTGAGCAGGACCTGTCTTTTGCCGTAATTTTCGGCAAGATCCAGCATCAGTCGTACGCCATACCGTGATCGTGTCGTAATTTTCATTGACTCGTCCCTCAATCACTATTAATACTATCAGATAGCTAGTAAATATGTTCCTTCAAGGCCCGTGTCAAGGAAATTATTTGCAAGGGCCTCAATGATGACGGCTTTCGGGCGCTCATGGGTTTTCTCCAGAGGGTCTGAGAGAGCGAGGCACATAGAGCATGACGCCGATGAAGGGAAAGGAAGGGAGAACGATGCGACACGATGGAAAATACCCCGCAGCGGCGGTAAAGATCATCTCGGTCAATACCAGCCCGGGAAAAGGCGAGAAAAAGCGCTCTGTCGGCAGGTGCCTGCTGAGAGAGGAGTTCGGCATCCAGGGGGACGGTCACGCGGGCGGGGGCATCCGCCAGGTGAGCCTGCTCGCGCAGGAAAGCATCGACAAAATCAGGGCTGCGGGCATCGACGTGGGCTGCGGCGATTTCGCCGAGAACATTACCACGCAGGGCATCGTACTCCATGAGCTGGATATCGGGACCCGGCTCCTGGCAGGAGAGTCGGTTCTTCTCGAAGTAACCCAGATCGGGAAGGTCTGCCACACCCGATGCGCCATCTTTCACGCAGTGGGAGACTGCGTCATGCCGAGGGAAGGGATCTTCGCAAGGGTTCTGATCGGCGGCGAGGTCCGGGAGGGGGACGACCTCCGGGTGGTGCCCCGGCCGGAGTAATGGCGGGAGGCTGATGAAAAGCGGCGTGTGTCCATTATTCTTCTTTTCAGAAGCGTCGAGGTGGACATGCCGAAGATCATAGGGTACTGCATAATGGCGACGCTGGGGCTCTCGGGCTGCGCCGGCTACAATCACGAGCTCCTCGGGCGGAACTATACGCAAATGACGGATCAGGAGCTCCTCACCTACTCCTACGAACTTTCCAGCGCCATTGACCGGTGCGCGAACGATCCGGGGAGAGTCACCGTAGGGCTCGGGACGGGATTCGGGCTGAGAAATCTCGGTGTCTGGCTGGGGCTTTCACGGGGAGTTGCACCCTGTGACCCGCAGGAGCTGATCCGGCGGCAGGCCGAAGTGAGGCTCGAGCTCCAGCGCCGGGGGCTGAGCCCCTGAGAATTCACCATGCACCGAGATGCTTGTCCCGCGGTCTCCCCTTCAGGGGGCCGCGCCTTCACACCCGGCGGGCGTCCTCGGCCTGTCGGATGAGCCGCCTCGGTCAGGTCCCGTCCGGAAGCTGGGATTCCCTGCTGTCTCTTCCCGCCGGGATGCCGGACCGGTCGCTCCGCACCTTGCGGATGAACGAGAAAGATTCCCGGTGCAGCCAGGCGGGCGCACGGCTGATGGACCTCAGATAAATGCCCACCAAGGATGCTACGTCCCCGATTCCGTCAAAGAAGAGGTTGACCACGGGAACGCCCACATACTCCGGATGCATCTGGAAGATGTGGGACGTGATCCTGCCGGGCATGCAGCTGAAGGGCGAGCAGTTGACCACCAGCGCCGCGCCCTGCTCTGCGAAGAGCTTTGCCCGGCCGACAGTGAGAATGGCCTCTCCTTCGAAGCTCGGAGGGATGAAGCGTTCACCCCTGTTCAGCACATCCCCGATCGGAGGCTCCCGCCGGTCGTCCAGGAGCGGGGAGAACAGGGCGGCGACCTCACGTTCGACGCGATGGAGTACGCTGCGCTTGAGCGAGGCTGTCAGTGACCGGATCAGTCCGCCTTTCCGTGCGATCATCTCCCAGGTATAATGAATCCACTCGCTCATGGGGGAGAGCCACGCCTCACCTCCGGCATTCTCGACAGCCTCAACTACATGCTGGTTCGAGAATGTGTTGAGCCTCACGAAGATTTCTCCCACGATCCCCACCAGGGGTTTTTTCGGAAGGGCGTGGTCCATCGAGGCACCGAGGTCGTACACGAGAGACCGGACAATGTCGGTCCATGCTCTGTTCTGGAGGATTCTGCGTCCGATCTCGTTCACCGCCTCGATGATGAGATCGGCGGCGGCACGGGGCCTCGGGTGATAGGGCACGGTTCGGCACCTGAGCTTGAAGAGCATATCGCCCAGGCACAATGCACGCCAGACATCCCGCTCGACCCGGGGCTTCAGGAAGCTGTACCCGTCTTCGGAGGTGGGGGAAACGATCCAGGTATGATCGAAGCCCGCGCGCTTGAGTATCCGTGACTGCAGCGTTGCATACTGGCCGAATCTGCAAGGGCCCTCCGCCCTTGGCATGAGGAGCACGTCGTCTCCGCCTCCTCCCGAGCCTCGTACGTTCGAAAGGCAGGAGAGGAACTTGCCGATGGTGACTGCGGCCGGCAGGCATTCGCTGCCGCGGCAGAATGATTTTCCGAGCGAGCATTCCCGGTCGGTCTCCTCTCCCATGGCGATGGCGTCGTATCCATAGCGCTTGAGCGTGGCCGCCCACAGCTGGGGGATGTAAGGGTGGATCTGGGATATCCATATCCGGCTGGAGGTGTTGCTGAAATCCTCAAGCGTATACTGAATGCAGTCGTGAGGGGTCTCGACGGGGGCATGATTGCGGGCCCGGTACTGCTCGATCATGTCGCAGAACGCCTCGATCCTGGTCTGATAGCCGGTTGCGGAGCCGTGCTCGTCGAGCTCGAGGATGAGATAGGGCTTGTCCCGCGAGATCTCCTCGAAATAGCTCAGGATAAACGAGTCGGGGCCGCAGGAGAAATTGGAGAGCATGAGCGGGAACAGGTCGAACCTGCCTTTGATGGACATGGCCTTGCGGAGGATGCGCTGGCCCTGGTACCAGTACATGTCCGGGAACTGCTTCATCACCTCTGCATTGCCCGCTGAGTCGGGGACGATGTCCATGGGGATGACGGTGTAGCCGAGGGATTCGATGAGCTCGGGGATGCCGAGGTTGAGAATCGTGTGATAGAGGTTGTAGGACCGGCCGAAGAGGACAATGACGGGCTTGCCCCCGGGGAGCTCTTCGAACATCCTCCTTCCGTGCTCGGCGAAGGAACGGCGGTATTCCCGCAGCCGCGCAATCCCTTTGCGAACGGCCTTTTCGGCACGCGGGAGGGAGATGCCTGTGAAACCGCCTCGCTTTAGAGAGTCCGCCAGCTCGCGGGCCAAAGAGGCAGGCTTTGCGTTCAGATCGAATATGGGTTGGAGAACTCTCTTTTCGTCCGCGCCCTTTCGATAGAAGCTCGGCAGCGAGGAGATGAACGGGCAATAGACGCTCCTGGGCCCGATGGAGGGGTCCTTTTCTTCCTGGATGAGAATGGGCAAAAGGACCGGGTCGCCGGGGCAGGCGCGCAGGATGATGTTGGTGCAGGCGATGGAGGTCTTGATGGGGTAGCAGAAGTCGCCGGACCCGAGACGCGAGAGCTCCCGCACGATCTCCTCTTTGCCCGGGCTCATCACCTGAATGGGAATCCCCAAAACCCTGCCGATCTCGGTGAACAGCGGGATGAACTCCTCGTACAGGGGCAGGGCCGGTACCCTGATGATGGTCGTCCCTTCCTGCGGGCCGGGGGAATGGTGCTTCAGGATCACGTGCCTGAGCCTCATCGAGTCGTTGCTCCGGCGCGCCTTTGCGGGAGAGTCGGGGTCGCGTCCGCAGAGGTAGCCCCAGCTGACTTTCTCAGAACCGGTTTTCACCACAGTGATCCTGCAGGTGTTTTCGCACTTCCTGCACGTCACCTCGCCAACCTTGACCTCGGGAATGGTAAAGCCTTTAAAGCTGGATTCCCCTTTCACTTTTTCACCGGCGAGCAGCGCGGCGCCGTAGGCCCCCATCACATGGCAGAAGGGGGAGACCATCACCTCCGCCCCCGTGAGTTGCTCCAGTGCGGCGACCAGACCTTTGTTCCTGGCAGTCGCACCCTGGAACACGATCCTGTCGGCCCGGTAGGATCGGTTTCCCACCACGCGGTTCAGATAATTCTTGAAAACGGCGTGAAGAACGCCCGCCATGATCCGCTCTTTGGGATATCCGTGCGAGAGCTGCCGGGTGATCTCCTGGTTCATGAATACCGTGCACCGGTCGGAGTTCGGCAGAGGCTCCATGCCCATGACCGCATTGCTGATCTCGTCGAGGCTCATGCCCAGCGTGTTTGCCTGCTCTTCGATGAAAGAGCCTGTGCCGGCCGCACAGACGTAGTTCATGTTTGCGTCTATGATCCTGCCCTCATGGAGGCGGATGAACTTGGAGTCCTGGCCGCCGATCTCGAAGATGGTCTCCACGCTTTCGTCCACGGTCTTCGCGCCCTTGGCGTGGGCCGAGATCTCGTTGACGATGAGGTCGGCCGAGATGATGGTGCCCACGAGCTTTCGTCCCGATCCTGTAGAGCCACAGCCGACGATCTTCACCTGAAAGCCGAGCGATTGGCTCAGCGAGGTGATGCTCCTGAAGATCCGCCGGGTGGCGTCAATGGGGTTGCCCGCGGTCTTGGTATAGATGTCCAGCCTGATGGAACCGGTTGATCTGTCTACGAGCACGGCTTTAGTGGAGGTGGAACCGACATCCACACCAAGCAGGGCGTCAAAGGTTTCACCTGCAATGATGTCATGCCACAGCTCGTTGCCCTCCTGGTCAAGGGATCTCCGGATCTCGGGAGCTGGAAAGCGGCTTCTGTCGAGCGTCAGTGCGCCGGGCTCGCAGCCCGTGCTCCGGGTGACGGGAGACGTTCGGAGACGATCGAGGAAACCGTCCATCCGGTAATCCTCGAACCTCGCCACGCCGCACAGCCCCCTGGCGCGCGAGAAGACCGGGTTTTCCACCACTGCCGCTTCCGGAAGCTCTTGGAGCAGATAGTGGCGGATGTGCGGATTTGCCAGGAGTCCGCCGGAGAGGAGAAGGTCCTTGCCTTTCGGGATGCTCCCTCCGAACACGCTCTTGAGGCCGGACATCACCAGGCCCTTGCAGAGGCCGTTGTAGAGGGCCTGGTAGGTGTGTCCCTCCTGCTGGAGGTGGATGAGGTCCGTTTTTGCGAATACGGCGCATCGGGTGGCGACCATGGGCGCCCGCTCGTCGATGGGGATATTCCCAAGGCTGTCGAAGTCGAGCCCGAGACGCGCCATCTGTTCGTCGAGGAACGACCCGGTGCCTGCGGCGCATGCAGGGTTGGCCTGGTAGGAGAGGATGCGGCCCCGAGCGTCGAAGTGAACGAACTCGATCTTTTCCGCGCCCATGATCAGGAGATACTTCCGGGAATATCTGCCTGTAATGTAGGCTATCTCTGCCAGCAGGCCGTCCGATCTCCAACGGAGGAGGTCTTCGTCCTGGATGGTTCCGGAGTAGCACAATGATTCAGGCTGGGGGGCGAGTGACGAGAGCTCCCGGACGAGCGCCTCCCGCGGTGAGCCTCTGTGATGGATGCATTTCGACGAGACAGTGCTCCCGGTTTCATCTTCGCGCCAGATCTTGAGATACGAACTCCCCACATCAATGCCGAGATAACTCACTGTTCTCCCTCCTTCATTCATTATAAACAGGTGATGCCCATTCAAAAGTGGTATGAACTCATATCATATCCGGCCCCGGTGTTTCAATCCCGCCCCCGGTGCCTTCTCGATGGAAGATTGAAAGGGCAGGTCCTCTCAAAGATGGAAACTGGAGGCGGCGTTCGGGACGGGGGTCTCCGGTATCGTTTACCAGAGATGCTCCAGGAGGATCTTGAGGCCGATGCCCATCAGGATGAGGCCGCCGAAGGCCTCGGCCGTGCTCTCGAGATGACGGCCTGCCTTTCTTCCGACCATGATCCCGAGCAGGGAGATGAGGAACGTGACAGCGCCGATGATGCAGGCGGGCAGTACGATATCGATATCGAGCAGGGAAAAACCGATACCCACTGCCAGGGCGTCGATGCTCGTGGCCACGGAGAGCATCAGGAGTGTCGCGAGACTGCCGTGGTCCATTTTCCGCCCGTCTTCGCGTGGGAACAGGGACTCGTAGATCATCTTGGCGCCTATGAGGGCGAGCAGGGCAAAGGCGACCCAGTGGTCGATCCCTGCCATGAAGTCGCGGAAGCTCAGGCCTGCCGAGAACCCGATGACGGGCATGAGAGCCTGGAATCCGCCGAAAAAGACCGCGATGCGCAGTGCGATCCATATGCGGAAGCGGTCCATGCTCAGCCCGCTCGATATGGACACCGCGAAGGCGTCCATGGAAAGCCCGATGGCGATGAGGATGATGGTTGTCAGGCCCATGGCGGCATCCGGTTCATGGCGCAGGTCAGCACGCTTGAGGATCGGGCCCGCCGGGACCGCCGACCACCACCGATGCCTTGCGGTCGAAGGGGTTCGTGCGCATGGCAAGGGAGAAGAAGTAGGGGTAATTATTCTTGAGATGCTTCATGTAGGCGGCCCATTCATACACCAGCATGCGGTAGGCTCGGTCGATGTCGTTCGCGAGATGCACCAGGTCTTCATCCGGAAGATTCTCGATAGCGCTCCTGAACTTCAACTCCTCGGCGAGGTGGAAGACTGAGCGGAGAAGCTCGGTGAATGTCTCGTGTTCCATGAGATTCGGGTTCTCCATCATGCCGAGGAGAAAATCCCTTTTCTCCACAATGGCGCAGCGGATCTTCACCATATCGATCATGTCCGGCCGCACCCGGTATGTGTACGATCTCAGCTTTTTGATGAGATCGTCGAACTCCTCGTCCGACCAGTCGGACCTCACGATGAGATCTTTGCGGATGATGTCTATGTTCGGGTCGAGGTCTGAAAAGGCGGCCAGGAGCGTAGTGCCGACCTCGCTGAAGAACGCGCCGATGACCATGTTGAGCTTCTCCAGCCTGTTCCGGCGCTCCCTCTGCTCGAGAATTTGATGGATGATGAGCGAGACCAGGAGGACCTCGACGAAGACAAATGCGACGTCTCCCACCATGAAGATGAAGATGTGGTGAGGATCGCGAAAGATGAGAAAATGGATGTAATACGTGAGGGCCGAGAGGATGACCAGCGCGATGCCGAACATGATCTGCTTGGATAGATGCGACACGAAAGGCTCCTTCTTTCCCGATACTTGGGCCGACTCTGGCACAGAGAGGGTGCATTTGTCAAATGAGATGAGATGCCGGAGAGCGGTCGCTCAAGAAGAGCGCGGCCGTGCGTCGGCTGCACGCGGTCCGAGGGAATCGCCGGTGCCGCTCTGAAAAATATGCAGACCTGGATTTCCCCGTCCGGACATGCATCATAAGGCATGAGTGACACGCCGAAAGAAAAAGAAAAAAAAGGAAATAATCAGGTATATTCGTAAAAAAGCAGGATAGATGGGATTTCTTTTACGAAATGATTGGCGAGCTGTTTTATTTGCAGTTGATAAAATATCCGATTATGAGTATCCTTGTTAGCACTCAATAATGTTGAGTGCTAACAAGCCTGATGAATAAAGGAGGAAGATATGAAGATTCGGCCACTGCAGGATAGGGTGCTGGTCAAGAGGATCGAGGAAGAGGAAAAGACCAAGGGCGGCATTATCATTCCCGACACAGCCAAGGAAAAACCTCAGATGGGGGAGATCATCGCAGCAGGAAAAGGGAAGAAGACCGAGGAGGGCAAGGTGATTCCCTTAGACGTCAAAAAGGGAGACAAGGTGCTCTTTTCCAAATATGCCGGCAACGAGGTGAAGGTCGAGGGTGAAGAGCTGTTGATCATGCGGGAAGACGATATCCTGGGGATAATCGAGTAAGCAAGGAGGTGAGAACATGGCAGGAAAAAATATCATTTACAGTCAGGATGCACGGGCACGGGTGCTCACCGGCGTGAACAAGCTGGCCGATGCCGTGAAGACCACCCTCGGCCCCAAGGGGCGTAACGCGATTCTCGACAAGATGTTCGGCGCGCCTACCGTTACCAAGGACGGCGTGACGGTCGCCAAGGAGATCGAGCTCAAGGACAAGTTCGAGAACATGGGCGCCCAGATGGTCAAAGAGGTCGCATCCAAGACTTCCGACATCGCTGGCGACGGCACCACCACGGCCACCGTGCTCGCCCAGGCCATCTACACCGAGGGGCTCAAGTATCTGGCCGCTGGCATGAACGCCATGGACCTCAAGCGCGGCATCGACAGGGCCACGGCTGCTGTGGTCGAGGAGCTCAAGAAGATGAGCAAGTCGGTGGAGGACAAGAAGGAGATCGAGCAGGTGGGCACGATCTCTGCCAACGGCGACACCGAGGTGGGCCAGATGATCGCCGACGCCATGGACAAGGTGGGCAAGGAGGGTGTCATCACGGTCGAAGAGGCCAAGGGCATGGAGACCACGCTGGATCTGGTCGAGGGCATGCAATTCGACCGCGGCTACCTCTCTCCCTACTTCGTGACCGATTCCGAGAGGATGGAAGCGATCATGGACAACCCCTACATCCTCATCTACGACAAGAAGATCTCCAACATGCGCGACCTCATCCCCATCCTCGAGAGAATCGCGAAAGAAGGCAGATCTCTTCTGATCATAGCCGAGGACATTGAGGGCGAGGCGCTGGCGACGCTGGTGGTGAACAAGCTCAGGGGCACGCTGAAGTGCGCTGCGGTCAAGGCGCCCGGCTTCGGCGACCGGAGGAAGGCGATGCTGGAAGACATCGCGATTCTCACCGGCGGTCAGGTGATCTCCGAGGAGCTCGGCAGAAAACTCGAGTCCGCCACCGTGGTCGACCTCGGCACCGCCAAGCGCGTGATCATCGACAAGGACAACACCACGATTGTGGAGGGCGCGGGATCCAGCTCCTCCATTCAGGGCCGTATCACCCAGATCAAGGCCCAGATCGAAGAATCCACCTCCGACTACGACCGCGAGAAGCTGCAGGAGCGGCTTGCCAAGCTGGCGGGCGGTGTTGCGGTGATCAAGGTCGGCGCGGCAACCGAGCCCGAAATGAAAGAGAAGAAGGCCAGGGTCGAAGACGCGCTCCATGCGACACGGGCGGCGGTGGAGGAAGGCTTCCTCGCCGGCGGCGGCGTGGCGCTGCTGCGCTGCATCAAGAAGCTCGACGGCTTCAAGGCGGACGGCGACCAGGCTTTCGGCGTGAAGATCGTGCAGAAGGCCCTCGAGGAGCCTCTGCGCCAGATCGCGGTAAACGCCGGCCTCGAAGGCGGCATCGTGGTGGAGAAAGTCAAGGGTCTCAAGGATAACGAGGGGTTCAATGCAGACACAGAGACCTATGAAGACCTGCTCAAAGCAGGCATCATCGACCCCACCAAGGTGGCAAGATCCGCTCTGCAGAACGCAGCCTCGGTTGCCGGCCTGCTGCTGACCACCGAGGTCATGGTTGCCGAGATTCCCGAGGAAAAGCCGGCCCCCGGCCATCCGGGTGCAGGCATGCCGCCAGACATGGGCGGGATGATGTAGGTATCCTGAAGACGAAAAGGAAAAGAGGCCGGAATCTTCCGGCCTCTTTTTTTGACCAACCCGGTTCGCAGCGGGTTGAAGGCGGCGCTACGGCGCGGTCTTTGTCTGCGTCGGCACCTTCACCACGTTTTTGGCCAGAAGCTCGAAGATATCGTGGATGAGATCTTTTTTTCTGAAGGTCCCCTTCTGGTTGTGAAGGACGATGACGCTTCGCAGGACCAGTTCGTTCAGAACTCCGGCAAGCACATACGGATGGACGTCTACCACCATGCCCTCGAGCTGCGCCTGCCGGATCATCTCCACGAGGCGCGACTCGATCTCTTTATAGTCGTGGATGTTCTTGAGCGTGTATGCGGATATGTAGCGCTTCTTCTTGATCTCGTTGATCTCGTATTCGGACATGAAGATGTTGAGGAGCTGGGCATTCTCGATGTAGAGGTCCAGGAGCCTGAGCACGAGCTTGCGCAGCTTGTCCAGGATCGAGATCTTTTCCGCCTCGACCTCGTCGAACACAGCGGTTATGTCAGTGAGAATGCCTGATATGAGCGCTGCGAAAATGTCTTCCTTGTTTTTGAAGTGGTTGTAGATGGTGCGCCTGTCAAAACCGGAATACTCGGCGATGTCCTCCATCGTGGTGCCGTAAAAGCCCTTTTTGTGGAATAATTCCCGGGAGGACCGAAGGATGACGGTTTTGTTCCTGAGTATCTGCCTCTTCCTTCTGACCTTTTTCTGCATCTTCAGCTACTTCCTCTATGATGTTTCATCATTTCAAACCCTGTTCTACTCATTTAGTCAATAGAAATTTTTCAGACACTAAAACGACAAACAATTCACAATGTGCGCATCTCCGGAAATTGACAAGGAGAAAAAGTGTGCTATATACGCTTCTGACATAATCATGAATATGTACCGCCGTGCGTCCGGCGATGTCCGGGACGCGTCCGGGCGGAAGTGGTAAAAGAGACCCGTTGAACCTGAAGGATAGAGCAATGGAGCTCAAAAAAATTCGGATCGTGGCATGCCCGGTATGCAAAAAAATGGTTTCCTATGAAAACAATCCCTACCGGCCTTTCTGCTCCCGCGGCTGCAAAGGGGTCGATCTCATCCACTGGAGCGACGAATCCTACAAAATCGCCAAAGAAGAGCACGATGACGACAGCGGCGCCGGACACCATGGACAGTAGCGGGCCGGTCATCCTCAGACGCGCGGAGCACCCCGTCTCCAGGCGGGATATCGACCCGGATGCGCTCAAGGTGCTCTACCGGCTCTACCGTAACGGTTTCAAGGCCTACCTGGTGGGCGGTGCGGTGAGGGATCTCTTCCTCGGAAAGAGACCCAAGGACTTCGATGTGGTCACTGATGCGAGGCCCGCTCAGGTGAAGAAGCTCTTCTCCAACTGCATGCTCATCGGCAGGCGTTTCAGGCTGGCCCACATACGGTTCAAGGGAGGCAAGATCATCGAGGTGGCGACCTTCCGCAAGGAGCCGGATGAAGAATGCACCGAAAACACCGACCCCAACACATCGTTCGGCACTCCCGAAGAAGACGCCTTCAGGCGCGACATCACTATCAATGCGCTCTTCTATGACATCGCCGATTTTTCCATCATCGATTACACAGGCGGACTCGAAGATCTGAGAAGCGGCCTGATTCGCATGATAGGCAGTCCGCATGAGCGCTATGTGGAAGACCCTGTGCGGATGTGGAGGGTGCTCCGTCACGCCGCGCGTCTCGGGTTTGCCATCGAGGAGGAGACGGCCCGCGAGATCGGACTGCACCGGGAGCTTTTGTGTGCGTGCTCCGGGGCAAGACTGTACGAGGAGCTTAACAAGGATATCGCTTCAGGTTTTCTCTGCCGTGTTTTGGCTCTGTTTCGCGCCTACGGGGTGCTCCCCGACCTCCTGGGTGCAGCGGGGGCGTTTCTGCAGGAAGACCCTCATGCATTCGATATGCTGCTTCCTCTCCTGGAGGCCGTGGATAAGCGCGCCCGGGCCGGAAGCCCTCTGTCGCAGACGGCTGTGCTGAGCATTGTGCTTTTTCCCTGGGCGCGACAGGTCCTCACGAAGGAGACGGGGCCGGGTGATGACAGGATGAAAGCGCTTCACGATTCGCTTCTCGCATCCGGGATGAGCGTCACCATTCCCAAGGCCATGAAAGCGGGCATTGTACAGACGCTCTGCATCGTGGAGCGCATGCTTTCCGCTATGGAGTCCGGCAGGATGAGGTGGTCACTCAAGAAGAGGGCGCGATACTCGGATGCATCCGTTGTCTTTTCCCTGATCGCACGAGGCGAGGTTATCGAGTCGAAGGACCCCTTCGGCCGGATTTTCCGCGAGACGCATCCTTCGGCTTCAGGCTTTCGGAAAAAGAGGCGGCCCTCCCGGTGGAGGAAAAGCCGGGATAAGAAGTGAAACTGTCAGAGAACTGAGCGGTTCTCCTGTGCGGACGGTCTCCGGCATGGGATTGGCCGGGCGCATGTACCATGATCAGGGCGGTACGACACTCAGCTGCTTCTGGAGAGCCCCTTGACGGCCGAAAGCCGCATCCAGGACAGGGCCCATATCAGGGCGAGAAGGAGAAGGGCGGAGGCGAGGCCGGCGCATACCAGCAGCATGAACCTGAAATCCGGATATCCTGTGAGCGCAAGCAAATCCTCCTCATTCGAGATGATTCCCAGCACCTCGGAGCTCCGGCCGGAGGTGGACCATGACAGCCAGAGACGGGGGGTGACCTTGTCGGACCTGATCCAGTTGGAGCCGTCTGTGCCGGTTTTTATCCGGGGGATGATCTCCTGGGAGTTGATGAACCTCCCGAATGCGTCGTCGAGAGACATTCCTCCGTCTTCGATGCCCGGGTGATTCGAGGATACGATGCGGGAGTCCCGAACGATGAAATACTGGAAAGGATCTCTCATTGGCCAGCTATCCGGGCTGATCTCCATCCCGCCGTCCAAACGATCCTGTGCGAGGGCGAGGATCTGTTCCTGAAAAGCCACCATGGTGTGGATATATTTCTCCTTTTTGACGTTCATGGCCCAGAACATGCCTCCCCAGACCATGACGAGCATCAAGAGGATGATGATCTCCGCGAGGGAGATCCTTTTTTTCAGACCGGCTATGTCCAGTAATGAGCGCTTTTCCATGGTAGCGATATTACTAGCGGAGATCGGAATAATATTCAAGAGGGTATTGATTCCTGTATTGCATAATCTACACATGTATGGTACAAGAACCTGACGCTTGCGCTTATAAGTAGTCTATTTGATTAACTAATTGCTGAATGCGTACAGTTGGCATGGTAGATGCATTTGTAAGCCGAGTGTGAAGGAAGGGTACAATATGAGCAGGCGAAGCAATCTTGATATTATATTGAAGAATATGGATACGGAAAAAGCCACGAAGATACTGGCGAAGTCCTTATACAGAGAGCTCGTGAACAATGGATTTACCAATAGGGATATAATCAACTTCTCCAAGGAGATGCTCGATTATATGGCCTCTGAAATGAGGAAGCAGGCTGGGGCGGCTGCCTCCGGCAAAAAGGACCGCTTGTTAATCGGCTAGTTTATCTTGCACCACTTTCAATACCTTAGAGATCACCTCACCGATTCTAAGGTGTGTCGTATCGACCACAACAGCGTGTTGCGGGACAACGAGTGGCGCAATGCTCCGGGTGGCATCACGCTGATCCCTTTCCTTCAGATCATTGAGCACTTTTTCATAAGAAATGTCGGATCCCTTTGAAACAAGCTCGCGGTGCCTTCTCCGGGCGCGCTCCTGAGCAGAGGCATCGATATAGATCTTGACCTCGGCGTCCGGGAATACGACGGACCCGGTGTCCCGGCCTTCCGCCACGAGCGGGCTTTTCTCCCTGAACGAGCGCTGCAGGTCCAGCAGGGCGTCTCTCACCGGCGGGTGCACGGCTATCCGGGACGAGAGGGAGCTGATGCGGTGGGAACGGATGGCCTCGGTCACGTCACGCCCGCGTACGCTCACCCTGCCGCGCTCCAGTTCGATCCCGGCATGTCTCACCACGTCTGCGCATGCTTTCCCGTCCGCAGGATCCGCTCCTGCCTCGTCGACGGCCAGGGCGGCGGCCCGGTACAGGGCGCCGGTATCGAGGTAGACGAAGCCGAGCCGATCGGCGACCTGCCTGGCGATGGTCGATTTCCCGCTTCCCGCCGGCCCGTCGATAGTGACCGCCTTATGCTTCACCGGGAGCCCTCCATGATTTGGAAGAATCCCGGGAACGATATGTCGACACACTCCGTGTCGTCGATGTCTACCGCGATGTCCGCGATCTTCGCGAGAATAGAAAACGCCATCGCGATGCGGTGGTCGGAAAACGTCCGGACAGATCCTGCCCTGAGACGCAGAGGCCCGTTGATGATCAGGCCGTCGGGCATCTCTTCGACCTGCGCTCCCAGCGCGGCAAGCCCCTGAACCAGGGCGCTGATCCGGTCGGTTTCTTTGACTCTGAGCTCGCTGGCATCCCTGATAACAGTCGTTCCCTGGGCGAAGCAGGCGGCTACCGCGAGGACCGGTATCTCGTCGATGAGTGTCGGGATCTCCCCGCCCTCAATGGTCGCGGCCTCGAGCTCTCCGCCCGTAACGAAAATATCGCCCACAGGTTCTCCGGAAAGCTCCCGGATGTTCTCAATGGAGATGCGGGCGCCCATTCTCCTGAGCACGGCGATATACCCGGTCCTCGTCGGGTTCAGGCAGATATCGCGGAGCAGGATCTCCGAGCCTTTCGAGGCTGCGGCCCATACGGCAGGAAATGCCGCCGAGGAAGGATCTCCCGGAACCTGCACCTCTCTTGCTGAGAGGCTCTGCGGTCCTCTGACGCGCACCGTCGTGCCGTCCCGCTCGATCTGCGCCCCGAAATACGGGAGCATGCGCTCGGTATGGTCCCGGCTGAGCGAGGGCTCGCTCACGGTCGTGACGCCTTGAGCCTTGAGCCCGGCCAGCAACAGGGCGGACTTCACCTGTGCGGACGACACGTCAATGTCCCAGGTGATCCCCGAAAGGCCTCCACCCCGGATCGCCATGGGAAGAAATCTGTCCCTGCGGGCGAGGAACGACGCGCCCATCTTCTGCAAGGGTTGAATCACCCGGGCCATGGGTCTCATGACCAGGGAATGGTCGCCGGTCATGGCCGTGACTCCTTCTATCCCGGCGCAGATGCCGCTCAAAAGCCGCGCGGTGGTGCCCGAGTTGCCCGCGTCGATCACCGCTGCGGGCTCGCAGAGACCTCCGCCTATCACACGCCAGGCGTCTCCAGCTTTCTCGATTCGCGCGCCCAGGGTTTCGAGCGCCCTTCTCGTGCTTCGCACGTCGAGAGATTCCAGCGCGCCGCGAACGACCGTGGCGCCCTGCGCCAACGCGCCGAGCATGAACGCCCGGTGCGATATGGACTTGTCTCCGGGCACTCGGATTTCACCGGTTATCCGCATAGAGATTTCTCCTGATGGACGAATAGGTGCGCAACTTTTCCTCGAGCCCCTCTGCATCGCGGCTGTCGATCAGGTCCCGGATTGCGCCCAGCTCGCGGACGTAGTCGTCCAGAAGCTCGAGAATGCGCTCCCTGTTGTCCAGAAAAATATCCCTCCACATCACCGGGTCCGATGCCGCGATCCGGGTGAAGTCGCGGAACCCCGCGCCCAGGAGACCGCGATGGATGGGCAAGTCGGCCGCCAGGCCCATAGAGGTGAAGCTCAGCAGGTGGGGAACGTGGGATATGACGGCCATGAGCTCGTCGTGCTTCACCGGGTCCATGACCGTGACATTCGCTCCGCAGTCCTCCCAGAACCGTACTGCCCGCTCGAGGCAGTCTCCGCGCGTGCTGGGGCCAGGGGTGACGATGCAGGCCCTGCCGGCGAAGAGATTCGCCTGGCTGGCGTGGTATCCCGGGTTTTCCTTGCCCGCGATGGGGTGCGAGCCCACGAAGCACGGCCAGAATGAATCGAGGGAACTCACGATGCTCGCCTTGGTCGAGCCGGTATCGGTGATGAGCGCATCAGGGGACAGGTGGGCGGCCAGGTCCCGGGCGGCGCCCACGATGCTGCGCACCGGCAGGGCGACCACCGCAATGTAGCTGCCCGCAGCCAGGGAAAGTTCGGGGCCTCCCCGGGAGATCACCCCGTCTCCGAGCGCTTTTTCGACGACGCCGGCATCCCGGTCGATCCCGATTATCTCCGCACGGCCGTGAAGCGCCTTGGCGATCGAGGCGCCGATGAGCCCGAGCCCTACCACCGCGACCTTCATAACACCTCTCGCAGGGCCCTGACGAACGCCTCGTTCTCACCGGGCAGCCCGATGCTGACCCGCAGATAGCCGTCGAGCCCGAAGCTGGTCATGGCCCGGGTGATGATGCCGCGTTTGAGGAGCTCCTCATAGACCTGGAGATATCTTTCGCCGATATGGATGAGCACGAAGTTGGTCTGGGAAGGAACATATGCGAGCCCGAGCCTGCCGACCTCTTCGTACAGATAGTCGAGGCCTTGCCATGTGACCTCGAGGGTCTGCTTCAGGAACTCCTTGTCTCCGAGCGCCGCCGCACCTGCCTTGAGGGCCATGATGTTCATGTTGAACGGGGGTTTGATGCGGGAAATGGTGGAGATGACAGGCTCGCCCGCCACACAGAAGCCGACCCGCAGGCCTGCGAGACCGTGAGACTTCGATAGGGTGTGTATGGTCGCGACATTGCTGTGCTCGTCGATGAGTTTCACCGCGCTCATGAATCCCTTCTCGCGGACAAAGGCGGCGTACGCCTCGTCCAGCACGATGAGAGTCTCGGGCGGGAGTGCGGAGACGAGCTTCAGGATGTCGGCCTGTTTCAGGCAGGTGCCCGTGGGGTTGTTGGGATTGGCCACGAATACGATTCCGGTCTTCTCGGACGCCTTTTCGATGATGTCGTCCACGTCGACGGCAAAGCCGTCCATGGCGCTGACCACGACCTCTGCCCCGCAGACCAGCGACGCGATACGGTAGTAGCTGAAGGTCAGGGCGGGAATGATCACCTCGCGGCCCGGCACGAGATACGCGCGGCATAAAAGATCGAGGATCTCGTCCGAGCCGTTGCCCGCGACGATCTGATCGCTCCTGCACCGGAAAAAGGCCGCGGCCGCGGCCCGCAGCTCCAGGGCGTCGGGGTCGGGGTAGAGGTGCATGCCGGCCCTCGCCGCGTCGGCTGCCTCAAGCGCCGCAGGGCTCGGGCCCAGAGGATTTTCGTTGGAAGCGAGCTTGATGGGGTTCTTGATTCCGTAGCGCTCGGTAACAGTGTCTTTGGAAGTCCCCGGGACATATGCGGGAATCTTCCCGATCCATGGTGCGGGCTTCGGCCCTTTCATGAGAGAACTCTCCCTTCAGGGTATGATCCGAGTACGATGACCTCTCTGGTATAGCTCCTGATCTCCGTCATGGCGTTTCTGACATTTGCGTCCGTGAGGCTTCCCTGGAAATCGATGAAGAAGATGTATTCCCAGGGGTTCTTCCTCGACGGTCTCGACTCGATCTTGGTGAGGTTGATCCCCTGTGCCGCGAATACGCCGACGGCATGATACAGAGCTCCAGGAACGTTCTCCAGCGTGATGATGATGGAGGTCTTGGCCTTCCCCTCCACCGGAGTCATGGCAGGTGCGATGACCCAGAAGCGGGTGATGTTTTCCTGAAAATCGCTGATATTCTCAGCCAGAATGTTCAGGTCGTAGAGCCGGGCAGAAAGGGACGATGCGATGGCCGCGCCGTGCTCATCCCGTCCCGCAGCCACAGCGGCATCAGATGTGCTCGTGGTCTCCCTGATCTCTGCGCCGGGTAGATTGTTCGATATCCAGTTTCTGCACTGGGCAAGGGCCTGGGGATGAGAATACACGGTCCTGACATCATCGAGCGTTGTGGATGACAGGAGGCAGTTGCGGATGGGGAGCATGGCCTCGCGGCTCACGTAAAGGCGGGACGTGGCCATGAGATCGAGCGTGCGGTTGACCATGCCTTCGGTTGAGTTTTCGACCGGCACCACGCCCAAATCCGCCCGGTGCATCAGGACCTCGCTGATGACCGCGTCGATATCCTTCTGGGGTACGAGGCGGGTATCGTCTCCGAAGAGGGCGACGGAGGCCTGGTGTGAGTAGCTGCCTTCAGGACCCAGATAGGCCACGGTCTTTTTTCCCTGGAGGAATCGAGAGATACTGAAGATCTCCAGAAAGATCTTCTCGACCATGGAGGGAGTAAGGGGCGGGCGGATGCCGGATGTGAGGCGTTCGATGATGGCCTCCTCCCGGGAAGGATCGAAGATGTCCCGGCTGCTCCGGCCCTTGAGGGCTCCCATCTCGACCGAGAGCTCGAAGCGCTTGCGGAGAAGCTCCAGCAGCTCATCGTCGATGGAGTCGATCTGAGCCCGTATTGCATCGATATCGTCACTCATAATCTTTCTTCATCCGCTATGGGCAACGCGGGAAACCGTCATATCGGCCCCCGCAACAGCGCCTCCCTGCGCCCGGGCTTTCCGGAAGTCCAAAAAAACACAGGCACAAGCCTAACAGAACAGCCAGTGATTTTCAATCCATCTTCATCCCTCAGATTCCGGGCCTCTTCCGCCGATATATGGGAGAGGGTCCAGTGGTTGACAGACAGAAACTTGATGTGCCATATACAGCCTTGATTACAGGTTGCGAGGAGGATCCTCCCGTTCGGGCGAAAGCGGATTGCTGACGATGAGAATGACGGCCGCCTTTACTAAATATGTGTTGCTTCCTCTGGCAATGGTAGCGACTTTCCTCGTCATCTCCTCCGGCCGGCATGGCGATGCCGAGGTGGTGACGGTGAGGTCCCGGCAGCCTGTGGTTTCCCGGGAGGCCCTGAAAAACATCACCCCCGAACTGATCGAAGATCTCGGTCTCACCATCGACTGGGGACTCCAGGAGCACATCGCCTCGACCGCGCGGCGATTCAAAGTGGGTTTCGGCGCGGTGGCGGTCCTTGACCCCGACACCGGTGAGATACTCGCCCTCTACGGCCAGGACTCTTCGGGTGAAGACTGCAGCCTCGGCCTCAACGCCTACCTGGCGGCAAGCCTCTTCAAACTGGTCACAGCCACGGCCGCCATCGATTATGCGGGGATGTCGTCGAGCTCTCTGTGCTCTTACACCGGCCGCGCGCACACACTGTACAGGAGCCAGCTTTTCCCGGAGCAGGAGCGCTGGTCGAGGCAGATCACCCTGGCGCGCGCCTTTGCATCGTCCAACAATGTGGTCTTCGGGAAGCTCGGCGCCACAGAACTCGGAGAAGAACCTCTCCTGCTCACGGCGATGAGGCTCGGGTTCTGGCAGTCGCCCATGGCCGACAGTGAATGCGCTCCGAGCACGCTCTTCTTCCCCGAGAACGATTTTCATCTTGCGGAGCTGGCGAGCGGATTCAACCGCCAGACCAGGGTTTCGCCGGTGCATGCCGCTCAGATGGTCAGCGCGGTGGTCAGCGGCGGTGTCATGGTGAAGCCCCGGATACTGAAAACCAGCGATACGACCGCCCGGCAGGTCATGAGCTGCGAGACAGCCGACGACATACGGGTGATGATGCTCCAGACCGTCAAGAACGGCACGGTATCAAGGGCGTTTCGCAGCGCGCGCAACGACCGGGTGCTGCAGCGGCTCACCATCGGCGCGAAGAGCGGGACCATCAAGGGCACATCTCCGGACGGGAAGCGGAACTGGTTCATGGGCTTTGCCGAAGACCCTGCAACAGGAAAGTCCATCGCCATCGGCTGCCTCATCATCCGCGGCAACTACACGCGCATCCATGCGGACGAGCTGGCGCGGAGGATCATCCGATACCATTTCTCCCGGCCTCTCGAGGTCGCCTCGTCCAACGCCGGGAAAACCGGGCCCGGGAAGGCGGCAGCCACCTTCTGACCC
>ERZ795058.2063-NODE-2063-length-24913-cov-6.193016_pt1 | contig 24913 bp, 19 predicted proteins | sample MGYA00375142_ERZ795058 | MGnify/ENA primary metagenome ERZ795058 (study PRJEB30187, sample SAMN05720210) | activated sludge metagenome | isolation source: anaerobic digester from wastewater treatment plant | place: Japan | collected 2015-04-20 ... | reverse complement strand
GGGTTTTGTCCTTTTGGCAGAAAGAAACCGAGCGCCAAATTAGTGGAATTATGCGCCAAATTTTGCGGATACAGATTTTGACATATGTGAAAGCCGATAAAGTATTAGTTCTTGCTGCGCATCCAAACGATGACATCTTGGGTTGTGGTGGTCTGTTGAAAATTCTCGCTGATAATGGCAGTAAAATTAAAGTAATATATTTTGCTGATGGTTCTCGTGGTACTAAAAGCGCGGAGTCCAAGCGGGATATTATTGCCGAGAGAGAAGAGGAGGCGCGAAAATCTGGAGAAGTAGTCGGTATCGGTGCCCAAGAATTTATTCGACTACCTGATTCGGAGATGAAACCTTCGTTCGAAATTGCCGCTAGGATCCGACGGGAGATTGAATTCGATATGCCCGACCTGCTCCTTGCCCCCCATTTCGAGGATATTCATCCTGACCACCACTCCGTTGCGGAAATTTTATATATTGGTCTCAAAGGATTAGAAAAGCATCTTAATATTTGGCTATATGAGGTTTGGGCGAGCTCAAGAGTCAATCGTATTATTCCTATTGACGACACTCTTGGCGACAAGAAAGAAGCTTTGCGCAAGCACAAGTCGCAACTTAAATACAAGCGTTATGAAGAGTCAATTCTGGCTTTAAATAACTACCGTGGTCTTTCGACCGGTGCCGGGGAATATGCCGAAGCTTTTTATGCTATCGGTCCTCGAAGCTATCGACGAATGTTTGAAATTCTCTCTCGTCATCACGAATCAAGAATTTAGTTTTAAAATTTTCTGGTCTAACAAAAAATTGATAATAATGATTATTGAGAAATTACGCTCAGTGTGCTAGAATTTTTGCTGTACTCCCGGGTAGTATAATGGCAGTACGCTAGGTTCTGGCCCTAGTAATCTTGGTTCGACCCCAGGCCCGGGAACCATTGATTTTATGAATAAGATATTATGGCCCCGTCGTCTAGCGGCCTAGGATACCTGGTTCTCATCCAGGAGATCGCGGGTTCGATTCCCGCCGGGGCTACCATCTTACTTTGTTCGTTGTAGTCTAAAGAATTTTCAAGTTGAGCGATTGATTATTTATCCATGAAAAAAACTTCCAAGAAATTATTTTTGTTAAATAAATCAGCCTTGGAAGTTTTTAAATTAAAGGGTGACCAAAATGCTGTCAAGGTTAGGCGTGTGTTGCAGATTGCCGAAGATCTTTCCGGTGGAAACATGGCTGGTAAGAAGGTCTTGGATCTCGGTTGCGCTGAAGGCGCCTATTCTATTGAATTAGCGCTTCGCGGGGCGAAAGTTTTAGGTATTGATGCTCGAGAAGAGAGGATGAAATTTGGTCGAAAAATTGCCCAGGAGAAAAAAATCGCGAACTTAGAGTTTGTCCAAAAGGATGTTCGGGAAATTTCGAAAAAAACTGGTAGTTTTGATCTAGTTCTATTTCTCGGTTTGCTCTATCATCTTGACGCAAAAGATATATTTGATTTGTTGCCCAAAATTTTTCAAATCTGTCGACATTTCTTAATTATTGATACACATATATCTCTTGTAGCAAAAGAGTTCGTTTCTAATAAGGGGAAAAAATACGCTGGCATTAGGTTAAGAGAACATGGAGACAACGAAAGTCAAGATAAAATTTTACCACGACCTGGTGCTTCAGTGGGAAATTTGTATAGTTTTCGTTTTACGAAGAACTCGCTAGTAAAACTTCTCAATGACCAGGGTTTCACAACTGTTTTTGAGTGTCATTCCCCGTTGGAGCCGACTAAGGAAAAAATGCTAGGTGACAGAATCACTTTAGTAGCGATTAAAGGTGACAAGACCAAATTATCAACCTACCCTTGGCTAAATGATATTTCGGAAAAAGAGATCGAAAGAAAAATGGGTAAAATCGGCCAGTGGCAACCTTATTGGGAATCGGGGGCAGGTAAGAAAGAAAAATTTAAATTGCGAGCTATCAGTTATCGCCTCAAAAATGCTTTGAACGGTCTTTTGTCCAAGTTTGGTTATGAGTTGCGACGAAAATAGTTTTGTTGGGTTTTTTGTTTTTGGTAATTTTTAAGTTAAAATAGAAATATGAACAAGTTTGAGGGGATTCTAAGTTTTATCAAAAAGCACTACAGAATTTTTTATATTGTTTCGATTTTTGTTGTCATTGTTTTAGCTTCGGTTGGTCTGGCATATGTAAAAAATTTTCGCGCCGTTGCCCCCGATGAACCGGTAAAAATTGAAGGAGGGGAAGAAGAGAAAACCGAGGAACAACCTGCGCCAGAGGAGGCAAAAAAGGAGGTGGCGAAAAAACCGCCTAAATATTCCAGTGGGGGAAATATTTCCGGATCGGCAACACCAAACTCCGATGGCTCTACGACCGTTGTTGCCTCAACCGGAGCTGTTGATTCCTCTGATCAAGCAGCTGCCGCTGCTGCTGGGCCGTCGGGTTCGATCGCTGATATTGAATATATTGACCAGACAGGGAAATATTCCGATCTTGGTAACCAATTGAAAAATTATATGTCCAGCAATTTACTAGTTAAGGATGAGGTAAATTCCCTTTATTCAATTATTGTCAAGAATGCTGGTGATTCCGGCTGGGCTGGTCTTTACTCCGGTAGCTATACAATTCAACCAAATGGTGATATAACGTCGGCCTGGGGTTATGTAACCTTAAACACCTACTACTACGAGAGCTCTCCCTACTTTGTTGATTACATGAAGTTAGTTCTTTCACATGAGTATGGTCATCATTACACCTTGTATCACAAGTGGGTGAAATGGGATTTGGGTATGAGCACCAGGTTTCCTGATTCCTATTACACAGTTCGACCTCTGACAAAAGCGACAACCACGTACGATTATTCACTCGGTTGGGGAAACTGTGATGCAGAAATTATTGCTGAGGATTACTCATATTTATATTCCGGTTACGGCTACCATGCGATGGCTGGGACTTACGGTTATCCGTCAGCCGGGACTCGCACGTGGCTTGTGAATGAGCCTTCTGGACCGAGCGCACCACCTGCTTCTGATAATCCGCCAACTGTTTCTATCACCGCTCCAGCTAATGGTGCAACAATTTCTGCTTCGGTAGCGTTTTCTGCCGATGCGTCAGATGATAATGGCGTGACGAAGGTGGCATTTATTATCGATAGTACAACTTTGGCTGAGGATACCAGTGCCCCTTACTCGGCAACATTAAATTCAGCCGGTTATTCAAATGGTGTTCACGCGCTTAAAGCGGTGGCGACTGACAGCGCTGGTCAGACCGCCGAATCTTCAGTCTCTATCACTGTCAACAACGCTGGAGCTGATAGCCAAAATCCGACGGTCTCGATTACTCAGCCAGCTACAAATCCTTATTCCTGGGTTTCCGGTAACCTTTCGCTACAAGCAACAGCTACTGATAATGTTGCGGTTTCAAAGATCGAATTTTATATAAACAACACACTTGTTGCCACAGAAAATGCTGCTCAAATAGATCGTATCTGGCCCTGGAACAACGTCGGGCCCGGGAACTATACACTAAAGGCAAAAGCCTATGACACTACAAACAACAGCGCCGAAACTAGTATAGTCATTAATAAGACTTAAAAAATAACTAGAACCTCTATTTACTCGCCTTTGTATATTACGTAGTTGAAAATATCTAAGATTGTGCCGCTTTGGCGGTCGATGTTGGCTGATATCTCTCTGGTAACGCCACCGAAATAACCTAGTGATCTAATAGTTGTTGTTGGTCCGGCGACCTTGCTTCCGCCGTTTTGGTTGCCTTGGTTGAAACCAAAAGCTATATGATCATTATTCGAACCACCGACTGATTTTAGAGACATTGAAACGACTTTCAAAGATAGAATGTTCATTTTAGTTTTGAGGTCAGCTCCGCCACCGGCTGCAGTAAAGACTGTAGGTCCGCTTGCGAGGATTGTCGGAGTATCAGCATTTGCGATTGTTTGACCACAGGTAGTGTCTTTGAACAATGCCGTGTATTCGTCTCGGTCAGCGGGCAAGCCAGAAGCAGCTGTGTCAACTTTTAGCTTCACCTCCAGCGCTCTTCGCGCTTTGCCGGCATTGCAGTTGCTGCTCCAGCGCCAATAAAGATAAATTCGATTGTCTGTACTTGGATTATTGCTGCCGGTAATTGTAAAGTCCTTCTGCTCGTCTTTAGCTAATTTGTAAAAATCGTTATTTGGTCGGCTGAGATTTGTAAAATCAGCTTGACTAATATAACCATTATTATCAACATCGTCACCGTAATAACTCTGTTTATAATAGGTCTGAAGGTCATAAACCTGACTACGGTCAGAGAGCAAATAAAAATTGTTGTTACCGATGCCGGTAGCCGAGTAAGTGTTCATCGGATTTCTGTCTAGAAGACTGCGGTATTTTCTGGCTGGCATTCGTCCAATTGTGTCTGTTGTTGTGTTTATAACAAATGGTACCTGGGTGTCTTTGTTAAATCTATAGCGTAGAAGTCCCTCTTCCAGGCCTGATTCGGCAGAATAGAAAGCCACAAGTCCATTGCCATAAGTTTCAGAAATATTCACTTGGCGAACCGCCAAGGCGCTAACTCCAATTGCAACCGCACCAATTATTGAGGAGAGCAAAATTGCTGTTAAAAGTGCTGCAGCTTTTTTCTTTTTTTTCAATATTTTTTTCATTTCCCCTCGATTTGGCCGCTTTTATATTCGCTGCAAAATTAATGATTCTCCGTTTGGTGTTAACAACGACGACAAGTTGATCTCTCTGGTATCATCGATTTTTATAGCCCCATTTCCTGTTCCGTTTTTTGCCATTGATTTAAACTTCTCGATTATTATCTGATGAGAAACACTGGGAAGATATTTAACATTTGAAGCGGAATTATTCTGATAATAAACGAATAACATTTGGTTTTTACCCGGTCTGATTTCGAGTTTATCGTTTTTTGAGCTAACAAAATCCTCTATTAATCTCTTTGCTAATCTGGAAATTGGTGATCGTTCGTCGGCTATATGTTCGCGACCTGTTGTTCCGGCAATATCCACTCTGACTTCGAAGCGGCCGAGCTTTTTCTCACTGGCTGTTTCAAAACTTTGTTTTTCTTTTTCTTCCGGTAGTTCTTCGACGATTTCGCCTTTAACCAATTTGTCATAAATCTCATCGCTAACCCTTGAAGATGCTGCTCGGTCTCTGACTTTCATGCTTGGCCGCCACTTAATGACATCAGTCGGTGGCATGAAAAACTGCTTATTATCACCTCTAGGGCTCTTGATAATTTTAGCACCAAAGCGACTGACGATAAAGGTGCCAAAATTTGATAAGGTTAACTTGCGATCGCGAGCTAATCCCTCTGTCATCGCTTGCGCCATCGCATCAAGAAAAATTTCGGCGTTATTCCGAGTTAAATTCAGACCGGCATTCTTCATCTCGGTGGCTAATTTTGCCGCGTATTGGCTTTTATCCATTAGTCTTATTATACCACCAGCTTTTATCTTGTGTAAAAGCTGTGAAAAAAATGTTGATAAGCGACTTTTAATTTTTAATCTTGGCGGCTGATTAATTCGTCTGACAGCTAATATCCAGGAAAATTTATAGAGTAGTTTGCCGCAATTGAATAATTCATCGGTTATAATAAAAAGTGCTAACTAGCTGAAAGTTAATAAAGTTCGTCAAGCTAAAAGCGCAAGGAAGTACTTATGTCTCTTTACCAAAAATATCGTCCACAAAAATTTTCCGACTTAGTTGGAGAAGATCATATTCGCGACACTTTGCTTTCAGCAATTACCGAAAGTCGTGTTGGACACGCCTATCTTTTTGCTGGTCCGCGAGGTACCGGTAAGACTTCGGCTGCTAGGTTGTTGGCGAAGGCGATGAATTGTAGCCAGCGAGCTGATAAGCAAGGTGAATCTTGTGATAAGTGTCAATTTTGTTTAGAGATATCGCAGAACAAAAGTTTGGATATCATTGAAATTGATGCTGCCTCAAACCGTGGAATTGACGAAATACGCGAACTTCGAGAGAAAATAAAATTTGCTCCTTCTTCCGGAAAATATAAAGTTTTTATTATCGATGAAGTCCACATGCTAACTCTTCCGGCTTTTAATGCCCTTCTAAAAACGCTCGAAGAGCCACCGAAACATGCGATTTTCATCCTGGCAACAACAGAGGCTCACAAAATACCGGCGACGATATTATCCCGTGTCCAGCGCTTTGATTTCCGCCGAGTCAAAAAAAGCGATATTATTAAAAATCTCAAACAGATCGCCAAAAAAGAGTCAATCAAAATTTCTGACGAATCTCTAGAAGCGATCGCTGTTGCTGCTGAGGGTAGTCATCGTGATTCAATCTCTCTTTTGGAACAGGTCGCCTCTCTAACGAGAGAAATTGAGATCGATGATGTTCGCCACGTTCTTGGTTTGGCAAGAGATGAAGAGGTGTTGAAAATTATTGAAAAAGTTTTTTCTGCCGATACTGATTCGGCGATCAAAACCTCCAGCGAACTTATCTCTGGTGGTGTTGACCCCGGGCAGCTGATAAAAGAGATTACCGAGTCTCTGCGACAACTTTTGCTTTATAAAATTTCTGGAGGTCAGATTAATTTTGAAATTACCAATGATCGCGAGGATAAACTTCAAAAATTATCGGAGAAAAAGGATGCCAAGAATATAAATCGGATTTTGGCGATTTTTATTGAGTCGGGTCGAAGAGTGAAAGAAACCTCAATCAGATCACTGCCCCTGGAGATGGCGATTGTCGAGGCTAGCTTGCCAGAGAAAGCGGTCGTCATGCCAGAAAAGATCAAAAAAGACGAAAAGCCAGAGGAAAAGAAAGTGGAAAGTGCTGGTCTAAACGAAGTCAAGACTAAAAATATTCCTCAGAAAGAAAAAGCTCCCGAAAAGAAGGTTGAAAAAAATAGTGATAAAGTTGGAGTTCTGGAACTGACTGATGAGAACTGGCAGAAAGTATTGTCTGAAATGAAGAAAGAAAATCATTCCCTGAGCGCCCTCCTCCGCGACGCTTATCCGGCCGGAATTGAGGGGGACCAGCTAATTATTCATGTCAAATTCAAATTTCATTTGGACAAAATATCGGAAAGCCGAAACTGTCAGCTGGTGGAAGATATTTTAGAAAAGATTGTTGGTAGAAAATATCGAGTGGTTTGCCGAATTGCCGAAAAGAAAAGTGTTAGTAGGGCAAACAAGGACGTTGATCAAGATTTAGAAAAAGCAGCGGTAGAGATATTTGAAACCGAATAAAATAGTCTATAAAGTTAAAAGTTTGTAAAGTCTATCAAGCAAAAGGTGTAAAAATTTATATGGCAAAAGGGAAAAAGAAAAACGAGCAAAATGGCGGACACTTAGGGGCGAAACTCCCACCACAAAATATCGACGCTGAACATTCAGTGATCGGTGCTTTGCTTCTAGACAAAGATGCAATTTTAACTGTTGTCGAGATTTTGTCACCGGAGGATTTTTATGAAGAGAGAAATTCGAGAATCTATAGGGCGATCCTAGCACTTTTTGAGAAGCGTTCACCTCTTGATATGGTGACATTGACCAATGAACTTGAGAGGACAAAGGAGCTGTCGGAAATTGGTGGCGGTAGTTACATAGTTTCTTTGGTAAATTCGACACCTTCGGCTGCAAATGTTGCTCACTATGCCAATATTGTTCGCGATAAAGCGGTTCTTAGGAGACTGATCACATCAGCGGTTACAATTTCCGATCTCGGTTTTAGCGAAGACGAAGATGTTCCGGCGATATTGGATAAAGCTGAGCAGTCCCTGTTTGCCGTTTCGCAAAAATTTTTTCGTCAAAAATTTATTCCAATTAAAGATATCTTAACTGAGGCTTTTGACCGAATTGACAAGATTCACAAAGAAAAGGGGGCCCTGAGAGGGCTTCCGACCGGTTTTCGTGATCTCGATGGTAAACTCGCTGGTTTACAGAAGTCTGATCTGTTGATTCTTGCCGCCAGACCTTCGATGGGTAAGACTTCACTGGCTTTAAATATTGCTGAACATATAGCTGTTGAAGAAAAAATTCCGGTTGCCTTTTTCTCCTTAGAGATGTCAAAAGAGCAGCTGGTTGATCGTTTAATCTCTTCGCAAGCAGGAGTTGACTCTTGGAAACTCAGAACTGGAAATCTCTCTGACGATGATTTTCCGAAAATTGGTTACGCTATGGGAACGTTGTCGGAGGCCCCGTTTTTTATTGATGACACCCCGGGTTTAAATGTTACTGAAATCAGAGCTAAAGCTCGTAGATTGCAAATGGAACATGATTTGGGGATTATTTTTGTTGATTACCTGCAACTTATAGAAGGCCGATCAAAATCCGGAGATGCCAACCGTGTACAGGAAATTTCCGAAATCTCCAGATCACTAAAAACCCTGGCTCGAGAACTTAATGTTCCGGTCGTTGCCCTTTCCCAGCTTTCTCGTGCTGTCGAACATCGACCGGACAAAAGACCACAACTTTCAGATCTTCGTGAATCGGGCTCAATCGAACAAGACGCTGATGTCGTGATGTTTATTTATCGCGATGATTATTATGACGAAAATTCAGACAAGAAGGGAATAACGGAGATATTGATTCGCAAGCACAGAAATGGGCCGATTGGCAATGTTGACCTCTACTTTAATGCTGAGCAGATGCGCTTCCGCGATCTAGCGAAACAGCCTAAGGGTGAGCGGTCCGATTTCGGCCCCGAGGACTAGTCTTTTATTGAAAAAGCGCCTCTTCCGGGGCGCTGGGGTTGTTGGAACGACTAATCGTCGTCCCAGAGGTCGTCTAGCGTTGGTGGGTGTGGAACCATTTGGCCCCAGCCCATTTTTGCGCTGTGTCGACGCTTCTTTGTTGGTTTGTCTAGCTTGTAGTTTGACGGAACCCGACCGTTACACCACTTTTTGAGTGGGCAAAGTGTGTGGCAAACATGTCGGTACTGCCGTCTGCCGCCAAGATGATTGGCGTTACAGATCTTAGATCCGACGTGCCAGAGCGCTTGTCCGAGGTGGTTGTGGTTGATGTTGTTCTGATGGCAGATAGTGCAGAGCTTATCTGACAGCTCTCTGGAGATCGCTGTCGAGATATCGCTCTGGTATTCAGTCACCAGGCCGAGCTGATATATCAATCGCATCAGCCAGCGATCGATAGCGATAACCGGGATTCGCCGCAGGCTGTTTGGGTGGGATCGCTGCCAGAGAACGATATCTCGGTGCGGAGCATCTGTCCATTCGGTCTCCTGCATCCAGCCAAGAATCATCTGGCCGATCTTGTGCTTGATGCCGGGGAACTGGCACATCCGATCGATCAGCATGTCTCGCTGCTCAAAAAGTGGCAATGCAAAGTTCGACGGGAAGAAGATCTGTCTCGGATCACCGTTGTACTGCTGTCGTAACCTGCCCATTGCCTCAATCCACCAGTCGACTCGATGGGTCTCGCCGACCGCCAAGGGGATGACATTCACCAGCGGTTTGTAGAGCGAGATATCATGGCTTAGGGGGTCAAGCGGATCGATCAGGCAAGGACTTTCCTCGACGATCTCTCGGGCGTCAACGCCCAGTTCCTCGGCCGTTCGACCGAAGCGATTGAGAAAACCGTAGAAGAAAAGCCAACAGGCATGCATCCTGCTACCCACTTCAACAATATCGGGCAGGTGGAAGACTTCCGGCGAAGTGTAGCGGTCAAAGGGTGGTAGGCCCTTTTCCCAGAGGTCGGTAACTTGTGAGAAGACCTCTATGCTGCGCTGTTCATCCAGGGTTACAACATCCAAGGGGTCTACCCCCTTCCCATTTTGTGATGACTGCAAGCAAAGAGATCGTACACTAGAAAAAAACGCCCTGTCAAATTATTAGTTCTTCGAAAAGCTATTTAGGCGTTAATATTTGCCACCAGATATACGGGGCTCGAAGGACTTTCATCAATTGGGTCATCGCCAGCCCATAGTGCTTTTGCCAGTAATAATCCTGGCTTTTATAGTAAAACTTTTTCTTTTCCATTGATGTTGAACTTTGTCCTTCGAAGTGGATAATTTTTGCTGAGGTTATTACCGCATTCTTCAAACCGAGTTCGGCGACGCGTCGGCACAAATCATCATCTTCGATATACATAAAGAAATTTTCGTCGAAACCATCAATTTTTTTGAAAAGCAGGTGACGAATCATCAGCGCGGCACCAGAGACCATATCAACATAGAAAAAATTATCCTCAATCTTTTTCGGGATATTGCCTTTCCAGCGTTTGATGGTAACGAAAGCCAAGCTCTGAAAGTCGCCATAAAAATGTTTTTGTAGAGTTTTTTGATCTTTCTGATAGAGGAGTGGTGTTAGAGCTCCAACTTCCGGGTGCTTGGAGAGAAAATCAAGCATTTTTTGAATTGAATTATCAACAATCTTAGTATCGGGGTTAAGAAGCAAGAGATATTCCCCTCTGGCTTCCTTGGCTCCCAAATTGTTTCCGGCACCGAAGCCGAGATTTTTTTTCGCTTTCAAAACTTTTAAATTACTGAAATTTTTGTAGGCTTCTCTAATTTTTTTATCCGCTTCGCCGTTCGGGTTATTGTCGACAACAATAATTTCGTATTGCAGATCAGAGAGCTTGTCCTGTAAATTTTTTATTAGTTCAATAGTAAAATCACTGCTTTTGTAATCGACAATAATTATTGAAAGCTCTAATTTACCCATTTATTTTTGATTGAATATAAATATTCCGAGATCATCATTTTTGGTATTGCGTCGATCAAATAGGCGAAAGAGCCGTAGAACACAAAGCTGGCTAAAATCCCAATGGAAAAATTTAAGCTACTGTTTTTAATAATTAGACCGATAAAGACTGCTACGAGCGCGGATACGGAAATTTTAGTCATTCGCCAGAAATCGAATTTAATTGGCATAAAACTCATGACTTTTGAGAGTCCGAGAATGAAAAGCAGGAGTTCGGAGGCCATCGTAACGTATGCAGCGGCAACATAGGAGTACTTTGGGATTAAAATTATATTTGCAGTGATGTTAAAGAGCAGCGTTAAGATTGCCACAACAATCAGATAGCGACGGAGGTCTTTGGCGATCATTATCTCTCCAAGCAAAATGTTCAAATAGATAAAAATGCTGGCGATTGAGAGAATGACTAAGATCGGGGCACCGCCGATAAATTCACTGTTGCTCAAAAAAATTATTATCTCTTTGGAGAAGGGAATCGCCGCGATGACAATTGGCAGTGACATAAAAAAGAGCATGGTGAAACCGCGAGAAGCCGCGCGCGCTGCCTTTGCGGTGTCGCTGATGACATTTCTTGAGAGCAACGGTTTGAGGGAATTGGCCAGAAATGCAGCGATAAAAATTGTCGTTTCTAAAATCCGATAGGCGACCGAGTAGATACCAACATCACCGGCACCCTTGAAATAAAAAAGAATCAGAGTGTCAACTTTAAAGTAGAAATTATTTACAACAAAGACGACACCCAGTGGGATACTAAGTCTCAATATCCATTTTGCTGTTTGTGAATCGTAAACTGGACCAAAAACCAGTTTTTTTCGTGAATACAAATATTTGATCAAAAAATTTATTACTGCGGCAAATGAAACTGAGGCAACAATGACATAAAAACCAAGATTAAGTTGAGTGGCGATGATAATGGTTGCAACTGCTAGCGCTCTTGAGACGACTTCGGCGATAGCGACTTTGCCCATTTCCAGGTGGACCTGGAAGAGCATATCGTAAACACTGCTTACAAGGTTAAAAAATAAAAACACTGAGGCAATGGCGACACCATATTTAATCTCACTGGAATATCCAGTATTAAAAGCGATCAAACAGGCTATAATCGAAGCGATAAGTGCGCTAACGAAGCGAATGTAGAAAATGTTACCGAGAATTTTTTTTGAGTCCTCTGGTCGCTTAGATATCTCTCTGACACCGATTGAAAAAAGACCAAAATCAGCGAAAGTAATAAAAAATGAGAGATAGGTGACAATCGTATTGTAATTTCCCGTACCCTCTGGCCCGAGGTAGTTTGTTATCAGCTTGACAGAAATAAGAGCGAGGGCGAGAACAATTACTCTACCAACTGTTTGGACAATAACATTTGAGGCGATCAGGTTGCTTTCTTTTTCTTCCATGATTATTTAGCCATTTTTTTCTTTAGTCCGGCAAAATAGAAATCAAAAGTTTTGGTCGCAAATTTGATCGAGTCAAAATCTCTTTCGAGCCACTTATCTTCAGAGATAATTTTTCCGATTGTATCGGCAACTTTTTGCCAGCGATATTCTGATTTGACCCCTCTAATATTTTCAGACATCTTTTTGGCGACAGATTCATTATTAACAATCGTCTCTATCGCTTTTTTGATCTCCGCAGGGCTTTCAAAGTCGACAACCACCCCGAGATCGTTTTTTTCGCAAAGATCGGCCATGGAGTCCCCACGAGTCAAAATCATCGGCAGTTCAGCCCAGAGATAGTCGAGAATCCTGGTTCTAAAAGAGAAGCGAGTTTCAGTATTGTCAAAATGAGTTGAGATGCCGATCGCAGACATTCCAAGATAATTTACTCTTTCGTCGTAGGGGGTCCAGTCAAAATTAAAGAACACCGATTTATTGAGCAGGTCGTGTTTTTTCGAATATTCCAGCGCTTCGCTCGCCATTTTCATCGTCTTTATTTTTGGATTTGGGTGTTTGGTGCCGAGAAAAAAGAGTTTGATATCATCGCGTTCCTTCGACAGTTGTTCGACCGCTTTGATTACTGAGATCGGATCAAACCAGTTCCAAATACCGCCACCCCAATAGATAATTTTGTCTTTCTTGCTGATTCCCGGAAATTTGGAAAAAAATATCTCCCTGTCAATTGGCGCCGCTTTTCCTCCCGGCAAGCCAAAGGGAGCAATGGATATAAATTTACTCAGATTCGGTGTTTTGTGATAAAAATCTGGATTTAGAATTTTTTGCCCGGAGAGAAAGCCGGTATAATAATCCTTTTGTTTGTCGCTAGCACAGAGCATATGGTCAGCGGAGAGCAGAGAGATTATTAATGAATAATAATTAAATTCGAAGGTTGATTGTTGAAGTTTTTGATTGTCGTCTTTTGTGTATTCCAAAACCTCAATCGCCAGTGGATCATAAAGATCGGCGACATACTTTATCCCCAATGATTTTATTTTTTTGATTAGAGGTGGGCGTAAGCTTTGGGCGATTATCACGTCACAACCACGAATTTTCGATCCGAGATCGCGACTTGATTTTGTTGAATTGTAACAAACAACCTTAAGTTTTTTTTCCTTTATATCGGTTTCGTCGGGAACAAAAAGAGTAGCGTCAAACTTTTCGGACAAATGTCTCCCAAGCTCCAGGTATCTAATGCCCGGTCCGGCCATTTTTTTCCCGACCTTGTCGAGTGAGATTAGGCCGATCTTTTTTTTACTTTCATTCTTGTCTGACATATAATGATGTGTGTTTAATGACTTAGATTCAAACATCATTATGATAGCTGATTTTCACTCCTAATTCAATTAAATTTTTGTAAATTATGGTCAGAAAGTTATCAAATAAATTTAAACTTGGACTATTTCTGTTTTTCTCGGTTTTTTTTGCCTCTACAGTTTGGTCTTTTATTTTGCCGATTGGAGACTTTGGGCCTGACGAGACAGCCCACCTGCAGATGATTAAATTTTTGGCAGAAGAAAAAAGAATCCCAGTATTTGACTCTGAGAATGGCTTGCAAAATCTAGTATTTGAAAAACAATTATGGAATGAAAAGTTCCGAACAGGCGCATACTATTCCATGGCCTATAATTCTCCTCTCTCATACCTTCCTTTCTTGCCTGTTTATTTAATTGAACGTGATATTGAGTCTCGTGGTAGTGTGCTTGCAATGCGCTTAACTAATTCTTTTATCGCAGCGCTTTTTGCCTTAGTCCTATTTTTATTTTTTATCAAAATAGATAGGGGCAATTTAGCGATCTCTTCTACACTGGCTTTTTTTGTTGCTTTTATGCCTCAGCTAATTTTTTCTTCTTCATATGTCAATATCGAAATCATTCCATTGCTTTTAGCCGGGATTTCAACTTTGATTTTGCTTAGTATTCGGGAAAAACCTACAGTTAATAATTTCCTGTTTTTGGGAACGATTTTAGGTCTTTTGGTTTTATGTAAGGCAAATTATCTCTCTTTAGCTGGTTTGGTTTTAGTTTTTGCCTCACTGATAATTTTTCGGAAAGAAAAGCAGAGGGTATTGTCGTTTTTTTCTTTGGTTTTCCCGATAGTATTGCTCAACATTTATTGGTGGTATCGAAACATTATCTTGTATAAAGATCCGCTAATAATAAACCACATTCAAAATAAAATTAATTCTTCGCGGCCGGATTGGTTTTTGCCTCCTGGGGAGGCAGGATACAATGCTTTGACAATCGTTTTCCAACCTGATTTTTTTCGTAACACTTTTCTTGGTTTTTTTGCTGCTATCGGAAAGCTTGATATTTTTCTCTCCGGGCCATTTTATGTCGTCTTTTATTTATTTTTAGCATTTTTGATTATTGCCGCTGTCAATCAGTCGGCGAAGAAATTTAGGGGGAATAAGGGCGGAGATGATCTGAAAATAAATCTAATTATAATCTTTTTTATCGTTTTTATTTTCTTTGTTTTTGCCAAAAAGAATCTCCTAGATTTCTCTCCTCAAGGCAGGCATCTTTTTCCTGCTCTTCTACCAATATCTTGGTTGTTATATAATGGTCTCAGGGTTCTTAGCGAAAGAGTGAGAAAGTTTGTGGCAATAATCATGATGTTTTTTGCACTTCTGTCATCAGTATCTGTTCTTTGGTTGATGATAGTTAAATATTGGGATGGTCATCTCGATTTGACGCCCACAAGGATGATTTTAATCACACTTTCTGTAATTTTTATCTCACTATATCTTGCGGAAACAACATTAATTATCAGAGGAAAAGATGGGCAGCAAGTTTCAGACTAAATTAACTTTGATTTTGGTTGTCCTTTTTTTCCTATTTTTACCTTTTGAGCGCTTACTAACCATGGAAATTTTTGGTTTTACGCTCAAGATTTCCTTTGCTATTTTGATGGTTCTCGTTCTTTTTTTCTTGTCTGGCATACACAAATATCGCCTAGAAATTGAAGATAAGCTACTACTTCTTTTTTCCTTTCTGTCTTTTCTTTCAATTATCTGGTCTATCGACCAATATCGGTCGCTGACGATTTCGACGATTTTTTTAGCAACCTTTCTGGGCTTTATCACTCTAAAAAAATTGATCAAAAAAGAAAATTTTGACTTGATTGAAAAAATTATAATCTGGTCGGGCATTTGGTTGGCTGTTTTTGCCCTTTGGCAATATTTTGCTGATCTTTATGGACTTTCTGATCTGACATTCTTACGAGAAAATTATAAAAAAACAGTTTTTGGTTTTCCCCGACCGCAGGCGACTTTTTTAGAGCCACTTTATCTTGCCAACTATTTGTTTCTCCCGTTCTTTCTGTCTATCGGTCGTTTTTTAAAATCAAAAAACAGGGATGTTCTATCCGTTATTTCTCTGTTTCTAGTTTCCGTCGCGATCGTTCTTTCTCTCTCGAGAGGAGCATATATTGGACTTCTTTTGTCTCTAATTTTGTTTTTTGTTTTAACCGTCAGTTTCTATAAGCAATATTTTAAGAAAGTTCTTTTTTCTTTGTTGGTCGTTGTGTTAGCGGTAATTTGTGCAATTTTAATTATCAAATTTTCCGCACCCAGGGAAAGCTTCGATCTTTTCGTAAATCATGCCGGAGTGGCTGATGTTTCGACTGGGGAGTCGACCCTTGATCGATTTTATCTAATGAAAATTGCTTGGCAGCAATTCCTCCAGAGACCGTGGGGTATCGGTGCCGGGGCTTTTGGCGCATTACCGGAGTTCACTGAAAAGGCAGTTGTTGGAGATTACCAAACGGTAAATAATCTCTATCTTGAGGTCTTAGTCGAAGAGGGAATTGTTGGTTTTCTGATTTTCATCTCTTTCGTTGTACTTTTAGTTAAAAGTTTGTCAGCAAAAATAAAAGAGAAAAATTTTTCGGCACTTATCTATCTGGTAATCGGAGTGGCAATTTTCGCCCAAGCAACTTCCTTCTCTTCACTCTACATCTTGCCGATCTGGGCTTATTTGGCACTCGCTTGGAATCAGACAAAAGTGAAAATATGATAAAATTAGAATATGATCAAATACTTGGTTCTTGTTCCAATCCTTTTGATTCCGACTTATATCTTTCGTTTTACGATTTTTTCGATTCCGACCAATGTTTTTGAATTCTCAGTACTGCTTGCTGGCCTGACATTTCTCATTGTCTGGCTCTCAAATTATTTATCAGGCAAAGCGGTAAAATGTAATTTTGGTTATCTGGCAACATATTTACTGATTCTGGCTGCGGCGATCAGCATTTATTTTTCCGCTGATAAAAGCACTGCTCTTGGGATATTAAAGGGCTGGTTTATCGTTCCGGTGATATTATATCTTCTGGTGATTAATTATTATCCCAAGGAGCGCACGAAGGATCTTTCTCTGGCGATATTTATCTCATTAATAATTGTTTCAATTTGGGCGACGTTACAAAAAATCGGAGTAATTTCCACTTTGTTTTATCAGGTTGGCGATCCCGGTTTTGCTGATTATCTCTCGAGATTTCGAGCATTTGGGCCATTTGAGTCGCCTAATTACTTAGCGATGTTTGTTGTTCCATCAATATTCCTATCGTTGCCGATTTTTGGTTATTTCAAGGGGGCAACGAACAAACTTCTGCTTTCTACTCTCTACATTTTTCCTCTCTACGCCCTGTATGCCTCCCACTCATTGGGAGGACTTTTGGCTTTCGGCTTCGCATCGATTGTTTATTTTGCTTTTCAAACAGCCAAAATTCATCGGCTCAAAATTCTTAATTCAAGTTGGAAGATGACTGGCTTGGTTCTTGCGTTAATTGTTGTTGCTGCCATCTTTGCTTTGACATTTTCTTCAATCGGTTCAGAAACCTACAGTCGGAGTATGCGTATCGATATCTACCGTTATGCTTGGGATTTAGCAAAGAATCATCCGATATTCGGCATTGGCCTCGGCCAATTTCAAGCAGCAGCTCGAGCAATATCGCTTGATAATCTTGGTTTCCAACTTTACGGTCTTTCTTACGCTCTTCACCCACACAATTTGTTCTTGAGTTATTGGCTTAGTCTCGGAATTCTCGGACTGGCCGCCTTTATAATATTGATTATCAACTTTTTTGTTCGTCTTGGCCGAAGTAAAAGCGATGTTGCCTTGTCAGCTGGACTCTTTGCCGCAATGACGGCGATTTTAATCCATGGTTTAATTGATACGACATATTTTAAAAATGATCTGTCAGCGATCTTTTGGCTAATAATGGCCCTAAGCCTTTTGCTGGAAATTAAGAAAAAAAGGAGTAAAGAAATTGGAACAAATTGAAAAGATTTTTCACAAAATCGCCGTCATTTTTATCTATTTTATTCTGATCTATCTGCCGTTTTCTGAACTTCTGCTTCATTTTCTAGAGAGCAAAACCTCACTGTCTGTCGGGATGATTTTTTGGATCATTCACTTTTATGAACCAATTTTATTACTCGTCATCATTTTTTACCTGATAAAACTTCTGATCAAAAAAGAATTTAGGAGTTTTTTTCGGGGCAATCTCTTTATTTCGGTATTTATTGCTTTGGCAATAATTCTTTCTCTTGTTCGCTCATCAGAGCTCGCGCGTAGTCTCGAGGGTTTAAGATTTTTGCTTTTGCCATTTGGTGTTTATTTTCTTGCTCGACTCTCCGACTACAAAAATCCCAAAACACTAATTAAAATTTATCTCATTATCGCCATCTTCCTGGCGGCGATCGGAGTTTTTGAATTTTTCTTCCTGACCCCGGGCTATTGGGCCGGATATTTAGGAATATCTGGTTTTGGTTATGGCGAAAATTCACTAGTTGCCACGTCGCAGGCAACGTCGCTGCTTGCTGGGCCAAATCAATTGGCGTCTTATCTGATTTTGGCTTTCTTTTATCTGATGCATCGCTTTTTCATCTCCCAAAAATTAATCATTCTGCAATATGAAAATCTGTTTTTGGTCTTAGTTGCGCTATGTATCGGTCTGACTTATTCTCGATCGGCACTCCTTGGACTTGCGGTAGCCTTAATTTTTATGTTTATTTATTTTGGTCGCCAACTTCGAGAAAAGATTGCGCAATCGGTTCTTTTTCTAGCCGTTGCGATTTCCTCAGCTGTAATGTTTGCGATGTACAATGGGGAATTTCTTCACGATATACTCTTGCATGGCAGCTCTTTTTCGCAGCATCTTAATGCCCTGAAGGACGCCATCTCCAAAATTACCTCCTCTGGAATTTTATCTCTGCTTTTCGGCCATGGAGTTGGCTCGGCTGGTCCAGCAGCATTAAAACTTGGTGGAACAATTTCGGAAAATTATTATCTGCAGATTGTTTTTGAAACCGGTGTTTTGGGTCTGATAGTGTTTTCGGCCTTTATTGCTAGTATGGTTAAAAAACTTTTCGTCGCTTCAAAAACACTCTTTTTTGCTTTTGTCGCCCTTTTAATTAATGCGCTTTTCCTTCACATTTTTTCCGATAATCCGGCGATGTCGGTAACTATCTTTGTGCTGATAGCGGTAGTTTTAAATGTTGAAGACGCAAAAAAAGAGACGCAGATATCAACCAGTAGCGGGCTAAGTGATGTCTAAAAAAATTTTGATTGATGGTCGTTTTATTGGTGTCGGCGATTCTATCAGCCGCTATACTTTGGGTGTCCTTTCGCATTTACTAGAAATTGACAAAGAGAATGATTATTCGCTTTTGATTCGTCCGGCCGGTGTCAAAACGGTCAAGGAAAACGGGCTTTGGGATGCGGACAATTTGCATGTTCATGTTTTTGATGTCGCGCACTACTCCTTCGAGGAGCAAACAAAACTTTTAATCTGGCTAAATAAGCGTCATTTTGATCTGGTCTATTTTACCCAATTCAATCACCCGATTCTTTATCGTAAGCCATTTATCATCAATATTCACGATCTGACGACCTTTGGCTATTTTCACTATGAAAATCCGTTCAAGGTGGCGATGTTTCGTCGGGTGATGAAGTCGGCGGCTTTTAACTCAAAAAAGGTTATTAGTATCTCCAATACAACCAAGGATGAGATATTAGATCATTATCCGATCCATAAACGGAAGGTCGAGGTGATTTATCCCGGAATTGATCGTAATTATCTGCGAATTTCGAAGATGGCAGCTGGGGACCGTTATAAATTAGGAAAAAAATTTAGCGAAAGCTATGAGCTTCCAGGTGATTATCTGCTTTATACCGGCATGTGGAAGAAGCATAAAAATCTATTGCGTCTCCTTGAGGCGTTTCAAAAAGTCGAAAGTCGAAAACAGGAAGTCGAAAACAGGAGGAGTATTCAGCTGGTTTTGGCTGGAAAAATTGATCGAAATCAGCCGGAGATAGTCAGGGAGATCGAGCAAATTAACGGTCACATCATTGATGCCGTATCCAATTCTGATCCGGTATTCGTTGCTGGGTTCGTGCCGGAGGAGCTTTTACCCTCGGCTTATGCCGGAGCGTTGGCCTATGTTCAGCCTTCACTGAATGAAGGATTTGGTTTGCCACCGCTTGAAGCGATGGCTTGTGGCACGCCGGTAATTGCTTCAAATGTCTCGGCAACACCAGAAATTCTTGGCGACGCAGCGGAGTATTTTGAGCCGGAGAGCATTGAGGATATCGCTGATAAGATCGATAAAATCGTTAATGATTCGAAATTACGGATAAATCTACAGCGTAAAGGATTTGAGCGCATAAAACTCTATACTTGGGAGGAAAACGCTAAAAAGACATTGAAAGTGATTCAATGGGAGTTAGCAGTAAGAAATAAGAAGTAGGGGATAATAAACTCAAAGGATTGAAAAAGCGCCCCGCATCCGCGGGGCGCCGTATGTTTGCATCGTGCGTGGCCTATAGCCGCGCGAGGAAGACGATGCTGGCAATCATGCACAAGACCGTGCATATCTTCCAAATCAAGGCGGTCGTAGTTGAGCCCGCAGCCGGCAATGACCATGACAGCAACGACCACGATAGAGGCTAAGGCAGTAGTCTTCAAATCGGTCGCACCTCCCTGATTTTTCCAGCCCGTATAATATACAATTTTGTGCTTAAAAAGTCAATATTGAAAAATACCTCTTCTCCTGCTAGATTTAGGGCACAAAATAATAAACTTATGAGGTGAAACATGGGCAATATCGGTATCATCTTAGCGATCAGTGCTTCGGTCGTGGCGATTATTTACAGTATGATTCTGGTAAAAACGATTAAAGATCGGCCAAAGGGTTCAAAAAAGATGGCTGATATTGCTAGGGCTATCAAGACTGGAGCTTCCACTTATCTCTCCAGACAGTATTCGAAGATCGCTCTCACAGTAATTGTTATTTTTACCGCATTGCTCTATCTCCTTGGTTGGAAAACCGCCTTAGGATTTTTGATCGGAGCGTCTCTTTCTGCTCTTGCCGGTTACGTCGGCATGAGCATTGCCGTTCGAGCTAATGTCCGAACAGCAGAGGCAGCAAAAAGCAATTTGCATAAAGCGCTAAATATCGCCTTTGATTCCGGCATGGTGATGAGTTTAATGGTTGTCGGCCTCGGCCTTCTGGCCTCGGCTCTTTTCTGGGTGATTACCAAAGATACTGGAGCCTTGATCGCTCTCGGTTTTGGTGGCTCACTAGTCGCCTTGTTCGCTCGTGTCGGCGGCGGAATATTTACCAAGGCAGCTGATGTTGGCGCCGATCTCTGCGGCAAAGTTGAAGCCGGAATTCCTGAGGATGATCCGCGCAATCCAGCGGTAATCGCTGACAATGTTGGTGATAATGTCGGTGATGTTGCCGGTATGGGCGCTGATCTTTATGAAAGTTATGTCGATTCGATTGTTGTTGCGATGGCGATCGGTGTTGGCCTTTTTTCTGATGATAAGGGAATTTATCTGCCGCTGGTTTTGGCTTCAGCAGGAATCGCTGCTTCGATTTTGGGTAGCTTTTTGATTCGAATATTGAAAAAAACCAAACCGCAGATGACTCTAAACATTGGAATTTATGCTAGCGCGCTGCTTATGGCCGGTTTTTCTTATTTGATTTCGAAATATTATGTTGCTGATATCAAAGTATTCTTTTTGACTCTCATTGGTCTTGTTGCCGGAGTCGCGATCGGAATGATCACCGAGTACTACACCTCCGATCACAATTTACCGACCAGAAAGCTGGCTGCTTCTTCCGAGGGTGGTGCCGGACCAAATATCATTTCCGGATTGGCGCTGGGTATGGTTTCGACCGCTTACCCGGTGGTTATCATCGCCGTAGCTATTCTCGTTGCTTATAAATTATCGGATCTTTATGGCATCGCGATCGCCGCTGTCGGTATGCTTTCAACGCTGGGAATTACGCTGGCGACCGATACTTATGGCCCGGTGGCTGACAATGCCGCCGGCATCTCGGAGATGGCTGGTCTTGATCCGGAAGCGAGGAAAAATTCTGAAGAGCTCGATGCTGTTGGTAATACCACTGCCGCTGTTGGTAAAGGTTTTGCTATCGGTTCGGCTGCTCTCACCGCCCTAGCACTTTTCGCCGGCTATACTCAAGCGGTTGGCCTGGGATCAATTAATTTACTAGAACCAAGAGTTATCGCCGGAATGTTGATCGGTGCGATGTTGCCATTTATCTTTTCCTCACTAACAATTCATGCGGTTGGTGAAGCGGCAAAGTCGATTGTCGACGAAGTCCGTCGCCAATTTCGGACTATTCCCGGTATTATGACTGGTAAATCTTCTCCGGACTATAAAAATTGTATTAAGATTTCGACTGATTCAGCCCTGAGAAAAATGATTACGCCGGCGATTATGGCGGTTTCGGTGCCGATCGCTGTTGGTTTCACTCTTGGGCCGGAAGCACTCGGTGGACTTTTAGGCGGCGGAGTTGCCACCGGTTTTGTTTTAGCACTTTTCATGGCTAATGCTGGCGGTGCTTGGGATAATGCGAAAAAATATATTGAATCCGGCCATCTCGGTGGCAAGGGAAGCGATGCTCACAAGGCAGCGGTTATCGGTGACACCGTTGGTGATCCGCTCAAAGATACCTCTGGTCCATCGCTAAATATTTTAATTAAATTGATGTCGATCGTTGCCTTCCTGATCGCGCCGCTGGTTGTCGTTCAATATAGTTTTAAAATCAGGGCGATAGTTGCCGGTTCAATCTTTGTGATCGTAGTTCTTTATTATCTCTTCATTTGGCTACAGCCAAAGTTTGCAAAAAAGCGGGCATAGAATGAAAAAGCTGACTCCAAATAATCAATTTGAACTAAGAAAAATTGACGGTGAGAGTGTGCATTTATCTGGTGAAGGTGAGGCGATAATTCCGAAAAATGTTCTACCCAAAGGTGCTAAAGTCGGGGACAAATTTGTTCTAAATGTCCTCGACCCAGAATCTGAAGCAGAGAAGGGTCAAGCGACGGCTAGAGAGATCTTAAACGAAATATTAAAGCCCAAAGAATAATTTAATTGTTGATATTATCACACTCAACTAGTATTATTGAGTTGAAATAATTATCATATTTTTATATGGCAAAAAAGGACAAGGATAAAAAGGAACTATCCCGCAGGGTTAGAGTTTGGCGAAGAATAAAATTGCCGGTGGTGATTTTGGCGGGTGTGATAATTCTTTTCCTGTTTATTTTTGGTGTTTATTCTGTTTCTTTTGCTAAAAAATCTTATCGCAACATTTTTATTGGCGATCTCAACCTTGGTGGCAAGAATAAAGATCAGATCTCAGAAATTTTAAAACCAAAAACAGAGGAGTTCGTTAGCAGCGATTTCATGCTAAAATACAACGCCAAAGAAGGCGAAGCCCGAGAATTTGTGATCAAAACTGATGATGTTGGCCTAAATTATGATGTAACAAAAACAGCTGAGGAGGTTTATGCCGTTGGTCGTCAAGGCGGCGCCTGGCGAAGTTTTTATCAACAATTCAAAACCCTTTTTCTGCCCTATAAAGTTGACGCGGTATATACAGTCAATAATGAAGCCTTAAAAAAACAGCTTGCTGAAATTGCCCTGGAGATTGACCAGCCGGAAAAGGATTACTCGTTGGTCTATAGGGGTGATGGGATTTTTGAGCTTTCGACAGAGAGGCAGGATGGTCGAAGGATTGATCAAGAAAAGTTGCTGGAAATTATCGATTTACAAACCAAAGTGATCAAAAAAAAGGAGATAATATTCGAATCGCAGGTTTTTCAGCCTCAGATTACAGAGGAGAATGCACAAATAGGGCTAGAGCAGGCAAACAAAATACTGGCGGCTGGCGATATCGAGCTAACATTCGCTGAGAAAAGTTTCACCTTGGATGTCGACACTATCGCTGGTCTGATCGGATCGAGACCGAAAAAAGATCAGATGGAGATTTTTGTTATCAAAGAGCGAAGCGACAAGCAGTCGAAAGCGATCGCTGACTCAGTCGATCGCCCGGCCGGAGATGCGGTACTTTCAGTATCAGGTGGCAAAGTAGTCGTTTCTAGTGAGTCACAAGCCGGACGAGAGCTCGACCAAGCGCAAACTTCTATTGATATTGAAAATACGATTATGGCCAGAATTTTAGCTGAAACATCGAAGGTTGACAGCAAAAAAATTGAGCTCAAGGTGAACCTAATTCAGCCTGAGATAGATTCTGCTAAATTGGCCGAATACGGCCTTCTGGAATTAGTCTCAACCGGTACCACCAGTTTTTATGGATCACCTGGAAACCGCGTACACAATATCTCTGTCGGGGCCAAAGCGATCAATGGAGCGTTGATTAAACCGGGTGAGGAGTTTTCGACCCTAAAGCGTCTGGGGAAAATTGATGCCTCTACTGGTTATCTACCTGAATTAGTTATTAAGAATAACAAAACTGTTCCCGACTACGGAGGTGGCTTGTGCCAGGTTTCAACGACATTGTTTCGGTCGGCACTCAATGCCGGAATGGAGATACTTGAGCGTCGCAATCATTCATATCGAGTCTCTTATTACGAACCGCCGATTGGTATGGATGCAACAATCTTTGACCCAGCACCAGATTTTCGCTTTAAAAATAATTATTCAAGCTATATTTTTGTTCAATCAAAAATTGTTGGCACCAAAATCACCTTTGAATTTTACGGGACGAAAGATTCCCGGCAGGTAGAAATTGGTCAAGCGGTTGGATTTGATTATGTTGAGCCGCCGGCACCGGTAGAAACCCCGGACGATTCATTGCAGCCAGGTGAAAGAAAACAGGTGCAGAAATCTCATCAGGGAGCATCAGCGAAGTTCCATTACAAAGTTACCCGTGATGGGAAGACCTTACAGGAAACCGATTTTCTCTCAAAATATGTTGCCCTCCCAGAAATTTGGCTTGTTGGCCCGGCCCCGGCCCCGGCACCAGAAGTTACTCCTGATCCAAGTGCAACTCCGCCGGTAACAGAACCGGCGCCGGCAGCATAGGATTAAATTTGATCTCTAAAATGAAAAGCCCCGGCTCGTGGTGAGCCGGGGTACGGGTGGAGTGAGACTGCCGGCAGTGCCGGCAAATGTGGAAGAAAAACGGCAGTGGGATATGCGCGGGGGATGAACGAGATAGATGAACCGCGCAAGATTGCTTGGGAGAGCCGATCATTCCTGATCGCTAGTCGACGTTTCCCCAGGAGTGGGGGCAATCAGGGGCCTGAACGGATCCCAAGACGCGGGAGGCCTTTTGGTAATGCCCTTTTGGGGCGATCCGGGGATTTTCGATCCCCCTGGCCAGTCGGTTGCCTCGGTGCCCGCGTGTACTACCGATTACAAGATAACATTTCTATTTTATTTGTCAACAAAATGTACAGGCTGAGTACATCGGTAACAAGTTTTTGTTTTCTAATGTTTCTAAATAA
>ERZ795058.2052-NODE-2052-length-24971-cov-8.711992_pt1 | contig 24971 bp, 22 predicted proteins | sample MGYA00375142_ERZ795058 | MGnify/ENA primary metagenome ERZ795058 (study PRJEB30187, sample SAMN05720210) | activated sludge metagenome | isolation source: anaerobic digester from wastewater treatment plant | place: Japan | collected 2015-04-20 ... | reverse complement strand
GGGTAAAGAGAAAAAATACCCAAATTTCGCGATAGCGTAAGTTGGGTAAAGAGAAGATTAAACTCTATTTGCGGTCGCGAATTCGTTATAATAACAAAACACAAAAAACATGATTTACCGTTTAAGAGACGATCGTCTCTTAAACGGTAACCCTTCTTACCACGCCATATAGACAAATCTAAATATTAAGTCGCCAGAGAAACTAAATATTAAACAACGCCCGAGCGTTATCCACTATTTTTTCGGCCAAAACATTTTCTTCCAGCCCTTTAATTTCAGCTATTTTTTTAACAATTTCTCTAACATAAAGTGGTTCATTCCTCTTCCCACGATAAGGAACGGGTGCCACATAAGGGCTATCTGTATCAGCAAGTATCTTATTTAGTGGTATTTCTTTGATTATTTTTTCATAATTTATAGCCCTTGGGTTATTTTTCTTTGGAGGATATGTAATGACCCCAGCAAACGATATATAGAAACCAAAATCTAGAAAATCTCTAGCATCTTTTTCTGTTCCGGCAAAAAAATGGATAACACCTTTAACTTTAGAGTATTTCTTAAGAATAGCTAGAGCATCTTGATAGGCGCTACTTTCTAAATCCTCTTCACTATTTCTCAAATGAAGCATTAGGGGTAAATTAAGCTCATTGGCTAATTTTATTTGTTCAATAAAAACTTCAGTTTGTTTTTCCTTGTCTTCTTTCTTTAAGTGAAAATAGTCTAGCCCACATTCCCCAATAGCAACCACTTTCCCTTTTTCTGATAATTTTTTATACTTTTGTCTATCAAAAATTTCTCCCTGCTGAGATAATTCTTTACTATAAACACCAAGCTCATCTTGATCTACATAAGATGAAGTAGTGTGAGTGGGGTGAAGTCCGATAGTAGCATAAACTCCCTCTTTGTATAAATTAGAAATTTCTACAGCTCTCTCTGATGTATCAAATTGAGTCCCTATATTAATTAACCAAGTCTTATTATCTAAAGCTCTATTTATTACATCTGTCCTGTCTTCATCAAAAAGGGCAAAATTAGTATGAGAATGAATATCTATATATTTAGGCATATACTCTTAAAAACAAAGGGTTTTCTGGCTTTTTGTTTTCCTTAATTAGCTTTTGTATCTTGATTGACGTCTCGGGCAAAAGAGGTTCTATAGCCTTAGCATTTTTGTATAGATTAAACAAAAGATAATAAACATCCTTCTCGGCTTCTTTGGGATTAATTTTATATTTTTTAAACGGCTCAGTCTTTCCAATGTATTCATCTAGGCCTCTTAATTCTCCCCAAATTTTATTTATAAATTTATTTATGTCAAAATTTTCCAAATCTAAGACCGGTTCTGTAAAATACTGATAATCTAAATCTTTTGAGGATAATTTAACATTATAATTAATTGCCATAGTCATTATTCTACTAACCAAGTTTCCTAATCCATTAGCTAGTCCAGAATTATAAGCTTCTTTAAATCTTTCAATCGTAAATGGGCTGTCTTCAAAACTACTAATCTCTTTTAGAATAAAAAATCTCAAAGCATCAGTTCCATAGTCTGAAACAATATCTCTAGGGTCAAAAGAATTTCCAAGAGACTTAGACATTCTGACTCCACCTTCTCCTGTTACAAAACCATTAATAACTATTTGTTTTGAATTCGGTAAGCCCGCCGCCATAAGCATAGCTTGCCACATTGCACTCTGAAAACGAAGATTGTCTTTACCACAATACTGAGTTGGGTTTCCTAAAAGCCAATACTTCTTAAATTTTTGAGATGCTTCTAACTTGTCTATTGTATCAATACCATCTTCGGCTAGGGTTGAAATATAATTAACTAAAGCATCAAACCATACATACATCACCTGGCTGTCATCTCCCGGCACAGCTATTCCCCAGGGCATCTTTTCTTTCAGTCGTGAAATTGAAAAATCTTGCAATCCATTTTTAATAAAATTTTTAATCTCATTAAAGCGGAAATCGGGAACAACAAAAGAAGGATTATTATCATAAAAGTCTAGGAGTCTCTCTGAAAAATCCTTATACTTGAAAAAATAATTTTCCTCTTCTATTATCTTTAAATCCATATCTGGATGATCTTTGCAGTGCCCATTTTCTATCTCCGAGTCAGATTTTTCGCTCTCGCAACCAACACAATATTTGGCTTTATACTTCTTCTTGTAAATATAACCATTATCACTGACTCTTTGCCAAAAACTTTGAGCAATTTTTAGGTGTTTGTCATCGGTTGTTCTTATAAAATTAACTTCATCCATTAAATTAAATATTTTAACCTGCTCTCTGAAAACATTAAAATTTTTATCCAAAAAATCTTGAACCGGAAGACCTTGCTCTTTTGCTTTCTCATATATTTTTAGACCATGCTCGTCAGTTCCTGTATTAAAGTAAATATCATAGCCTAAAAGTTTCTTGTAACGAGCGATCGCATCAGCTCTAATAAACTCAAGAGCATGCCCCATATGAAGAGGAGCATTAATATAAGGTAATGTAGTCGTTAAATAAAAGATATTATTCTTTGCTTTTTTCTTACTAAAAAATTTAAGCATAATTTTATTTAAATTTACAAAACTTATTAATTTCTTTCTCATTTAAATTTGGCCCGATAATAGCTAGATTCAAATTATCATTTCTGAAAATCTTTTGGGCTAATTTTTTAATATCTTCTTCAGTTACGCTTTTTATCTCTTTTATTTGCAAAGACAAGGAAGTATTTTCGTTTAATAACAATTCCTTGGCCCCATAAAAATAAGCAATATCATCAGATGATTCTAGGGCCATTTTTAAGCGACTAATACGGATAGTCTTGGCCTTATTGAGTTCTCTTGGGTTAATACCGTCGTTGGCAATCCTCTCACATTCTTTGAGAATTTCCAAGACTACTTCTTTTAGACGACCGTTATTTACCCCGGCTCTAATATTAAGATAACCGCAATCTTTTTGAGTACTAGACCCAGCTGAAACATAATAAGCTACCCCCATCTCTTCTCTAAGTTTCAGAAAAAGTCGAGAGCTCATACTTCCCCCTAAGATACTAGCAAGCAAAAGGGCCTTGGATCTGTTCTTTTTATCTCTATATGAAAAAGTCCTAAACCCAAAAGAAATATGAGTTTGATCTGTTTTTTTATTCTTAGTTTTGACCTGTGGTTCTTTTTGGCTTTCTTTTGTTTTTACTGCTTTTAATCCTTTTGATACTGGGATGTTCTTAAAACTTTTTTCTATCTCCCTAAAGACCTCTTTTTTGTCAATCTTACCAGCCACTACAACTAATGTCTTTTCAGCTACATAATTCTTCTCCTTGTAATTAATAATATCATTCCGAGTCATCTTTTTAATGTTTTCTTTTGTTCCAGCGATAGATCTGCCGGCAGGTTGATCTCCATACAATAATTTTTCAAGTAACTCCGATACTTGGTATTGGGGTAGATCCTCATACATATTGATTTCTTCAATAACAACACCCTTCTCCTTCTCTATTTCTTTTTCTGGAAAAGTTGAATTTAAATAAATATCTGAAATAACATCAAGCATCTTAGAAAAATTCTTTGAGTCACCCTTAGCATAATAAGTGGTCATCTCATTGCCGGTTGAAGCGTTATTAATACTCCCCATCCGATCAAACTCTTCACTTATCATCTTAGAGCTTGGTCTCTTTTTTGTCCCCTTAAAATGTAAGTGCTCCAAAAAATGAGAAACTCCATTATTGTCTTTGTTTTCGTGGTTGCTACCTGTGGCCGTCATAACCATAACAGAAACAGTTGGATTATTTAGGACTGGTATAGCGAGTGCCCTAAGTCCATTCTTGTATGTTTTTTTGTAAATTTTAATCATATAGTTAGATATTATCATATTTTAGACTAAAAATAAAAAGCTATAATTTATTATAGCTCTTTATCTTTTGAGAAAATAAAATATTATAATCTTTCTTTTATATAATGGATGAGCTCATCTTTTTTAATTCTTTCTTGATTTCCTGTATCTCTATCTCTTATTGTCACTGTTTCATCTACTAAAGTATCAAAATCAACAACAATACACCATGGTGTTCCAATCTCGTCTTGTCTTCTATATCTTTTACCAATATTACCATTGTCGTCCCACATAACTCGCCCAAATTCATCTTTCAATTGTCTGTAAATAAGATGAGCCTGTTCTCTTAATTCAGGCTTATTCTTTAAGAGAGGAGAGACGGCACAAATTACTGGAGCAATTGATGGCTTAAAAGATAAATAAGCTCTGCCTTCTTTCCCTTGTTCATCTTCTTTATAATTACTCAATAACAAGGCCAGTATTATTCTTTCTAATCCAAACGAAGGCTCTATGACGTGTGGAATTATTTTTTCTTTAGTCTCTTCGTCTAAATAAAATAGATTGTGCCTCTTTAAATCAAAATCTGTTCTATACGCTAACCCAAAAAGTTCTTTCTGCCCAAAAGGAAATTCAAATTCAACATCTATTGTTCTTTTAGAATAATGCGCTAAACTATCTTGGTCTATTTCTACCAGGTGGATTTTACCATCATTTAATCCTATTTCATCTATCCACTCCATTGTCTCATCTTTCCAATAATTAAAATACTTTTCCCAGTCTGATGGTTTAATAAAATATTCTATTTCCATTTGTTCAAACTCTCTCACTCGGAATATAAAATCTCGAGGTGTAATCTCATTTCTAAAAGCCTTACCAATCTGAGCAATACCAAAAGGAAGTTTAGGATGAAATGAATCAACGATATTTTTAAAATTAACAAACATACCCTGAGCAGTCTCTGGTCTTAGGTAAATCGTGGCTGATGAATCTTCTAGGGCTCCAATTTGAGTTTTAAACATCATATTAAAAGACTTTGGTTCCCCCACCTTAGATCCACAGACATCACACAGACCAGGCTCCTTAAGAGCATCAGCCCTAAAACGACGGTGACATTTTGTGCACTCAACTAGTGGGTCCGTAAAAGTATCCACATGCATAGAGGCTTTCCAGACCTCTTGGTTCATCAAAATAGCGGCATCTATTCCATACATATCTTCTCTTGACTCAACAAATTTTTTCCACCAAGAACTTTTAATATTATTTTTTAGGGTTACTCCGAGTGGCCCATAGTCCCATGTTCCAGCTAGTCCACCATATATTTCTGAACCTTGGTATATAAAACCTCTTCTTTTAGAAAGAGATATAATTTTTTCCATTAAAATACTATTTTCTTCTTTATTCATATAACCTATCTTACCACTTTACCGCTAACTTGTTTATAATTTGGATCATTTCTTAACTCTGTTGTAATTCTACCAAAAGAACTCTCTATTTCTGTTTTTGTGAAAGAATCTACCCCAGTCAGTGTTATCTTTTCCATCAAGGTTGGAATTTCTCCAACTTGTGTTAATGACGGTCTTATTTTTATGACAAAAGAAACTTCCCTGTTTTCTTTAATACCTGTATATGGCTTAACAGCCCCAATATCCCAGATTACTTCTCGGCTAGCTTGATTATAAGTTATATTTTCAAGCGACCCTTCAACCGGCCCAACCCAACTCACATAAATAGGCAAGAGTGAAACCGCCTTAGCCAAAGATAACGAATTAGCAGAATTTGATAATGTCCAAGAAACTATATAAGAAGTTTCATCATTAGCTTTAGGGGGAACCTGTCCATTATAATAAAACGCAGAAGATGCTATTTGGAAATCTGTTTTTAGTCTAATCACTTTTTCTAAGAAGTCATTTAGAATCTTATAATCATAACCCGAGGAAGATTGGCGTCCGCTAACACTAACTTTTATGTTAACCGTTGGCTCTTTGAATGCGTCATCTATTAACCCTATTAATGAATTGGTCTTAAAACTAAATTTTGAAGAACCACTTTGGCTAGGCTTGATTTGGGCTAATATTGAATCTGTACTTTTGTTAAAGAAAATCTGGTTTTTTGTTGAATCGTAGAAACCATGTTCAGTTGAAACACTATCAACATCTATAACATTTCCAGATAAGCTAACAATTATCTCTGTGTCTGAAATTGGATCAAAAGAATTATTTTGCCAATCAATAGAGACTTCAACTTCGCTTCCCCCTGCGACAGAGTTTTCTTCTTGGTCTAGCCCATTGATTAATACTTTGGTGTTGAGAAACGGTTTGCCTATTGAGATGTTTTGCATAATAGAAGAATAATTTACATCAATAACAGAGGGAGTTGTTTCTTTGGATGTCCCAGCATAAGCGTGAAAAACTTGGTTGTCCCCCTCTGCCCCAACTATCTTCCCTTTAATTTCAACCACCAATGGTTCTTCTTTGGTCAAAGAAGATAGTCTCCAAACAGAATTACCAACAGCAGGTTCTGGTAAGGCTGAGTCAAAAATAAAATTATTTGGATAATTGATCTTTAAAATTGGATTCTCTGTCGGCAAAGAAGTATTTAGAGTTGTCGTAAACTTTAGGGTTATTGGCTGACCGGAAACCGCTGTGTTTGGAGATTCAACTAAGAGGGATAGAGGAGCGTCGCTAATTGTTACTGGATAATATATCTCTTTAGAGAAAACTGCATTTGATCCCTCTGGGTGATACTCTAAACCCACCCTAACATTAGTAACAGACTTTTCCTCACCAAAAAGTCTAACTTTAACATTACGAACAATTCTTTCTCCCGGATTAATGACCCCAATATTATCTCTTGGCAATCTCTCTACATTAGACCAGTCATTTAATGCTCCCTTAGGATATTCAACAGATAAATAAGTAAATTCTAACTTAGCATTATTATTATTAACAATAGCTATCTCTAAAAATAATTCTTCTCCAGCTTTAGTAAAAGAATTACCCACTACTTGTATATTTATCTTTTCGTTAGAAACAATCGTTTTATCGTTAGCTAAAAAATTATAGCCCGCATAGATAATAGCTCCTACAAAAAATACTAAAGCAACAATAAAAAATTTTTTGAAAGCAGAAACTGGTGGTCTTTTAAATTTTATTTTTTTGTCTTCTTTTTTATCTTCTTCCTGCCAATCTTCTTTAACATCATAATTAACTGGATGCAAAATTCCTTCTCTGGCTTTATTTAATTTATGACCTTTGGTGTCATATAAATTCCTTTTTAGGTCTTCTATTTTGCTTTTTTCTTGGGAAGTCATAGATTTATTATATCACAACTGGCTTTGACTCAAAGCTTTATTAATACTAGAGATAATTATTTTCCGGTCCTTTAAAATATCATCTAATTTATCTATTTCTATTTTATTATCAACATATTTAGATATTAGAGGGGTATTTTCAATGTATCCTAAATCTTTCAATATTCGCAAGACAATAATCGTTTCAATAGCTTTTATATTATTTGGATTAATATTGTCTTTGTCTAGGAAATTAAGCATAAAGATTAAATCTTCAAATATTTCATCATTTTGACTTTCAGCAAAATTAAATCTTTCTAATAGTTTGAATATCCGAGAGATTAAAGTAAGGCTATTTTTGTTTAATCTTATCTTGGGATAAATGTTTATACTTTTAGCTGAAGTTAATCGCCAAAAATCTTTACCTCGGACTAAATCAATGTTGGCATAAGAAAAAAGTTGTAAAGAAAATCTTAACTTAGATTTATTCAGCCTAATACCTTGAGCCATAGCCCTAATCAAACCCATCTCTTTGGTATAAAGAGTTAATATTTTATTGGCCTCTCCTAAATCTCTAGAGCCAATAACTAGTCCATGGGTGTGATAAATATGATGCATAAGAGTTAGCTTACCAATAGATTTATTAAAAAAGTATATTGGTCTATTTTAATTTCTTGACCTCCATTTTGCTTAAAAATAATTTCTTTGGCCACCACCATCTTCTCTAGTGTATCTCTGAATTTATCTATCAATTTTTGACCATCTTCTGTTGTTTCAATTTCTAGGGTAATTTGATCATTTGGATTTAAATTATTTTTCTTTCTAATGTCTTGAATTGCTCTAACTAACTCTCTATAGTTACCCTCTTCTTTTAGTTCGGGGGTTATTTCTGTTTTAAGGGTAACATCTATTTCATTCCCGTCATCAAATTTAACATCCTTAATGTTTAATTCTTCCTTTATAATATCAATGTAATCCTGCTTAAATTTATATTTTTTGACAACAATCTCGGATAATGGCTGGCGGACCGGAATGCTCGCTTTTTGTCTTGATTGTAACCCTAGAGTCACAACTTCTCTTACTTCAGCCATTTCTTTAATAATATTCCCTTCAAAGAGATTTAATTTTGGCCAAGACGATAAATGAATACTTTCTTCATCTACCCCCTCAATCTTTAGTTTTTGCCAAATATCCTCTGAAGCAAATGGAGCAAATGGGGCCATTAATTTAACTAAATTTTTTAAGGTAAAATATAGAGTCTTTTTTGCTTCTTGGTTTCCCTCTTTAATTCTGTCTCTGGAGCGTCTTAGGTACCAAGTTGAAAGATCATCGATAAATGTCCTCATTAATCTAACGGGCTCCATCAATTTATAATTCTCCACGCTAGTTGTGACCATCTCGGTCAATTCAGACAGCCGAGAAAGAATCCAATTATCTAGTGGATTAGTACTTTTCGGTAATTGATTGTTTTCATCTTCTTTATTTCTGTAAAGCTCATAAAAAGCCAGAACGTTGTATAGTAAATTGAAAAACTTATTATTAATTTCTGAAACATACTTTTCATCAAAATTCTTTGGTTCACCCGGTTGATTAACTGAATACATCCAGAGCCTTAGACTATCTACTCCATATTTATCCATCATAATCCATGGGTCAACTACATTACCCAGAGACTTAGACATCTTCTTACCGTTAGCATCTAGCAACAAACCAAGACAAATGACATTTTTAAAAGCCTTACCCCTTCCCATTATATTTCCTACGGCGTGTAAGGTATAAAACCAACCCCGTGTTTGATCTATAGCTTCACTAATAAAATCAGCAGGATAAGCAATGTCTTTTTTACTAAATGGATAATGCTCTTGGGCAAAAGGCATTCCTCCTGAATCAAGCCAAACATCCATAACCTCTTTTGTCCTTTCTAGCCTTTCTCCACACTGACAATACAACGGATACTCATCTATGTATGGTCGGTGTAAATCCAGCTCATAATTACTATTATGAGGTAATGGTTTGAAGTCAAATTCTTTTACTTCTGCATTTTGCAAGAAACCTAAAGTATCATCTTGGCTAGATGTTTCTTCAAAAGACAACCCTTGGGCTATAAAATTTAGAGCTTTAGTGGCACAGTGATGACCTACAATTAAAATATTTTTATTTTGATAATTAGAATCTATGTCATAGATAAAATCTCCAACTCTTTTAACTAAGTCAGAAAAACTTTCTCCATCTCCGTTACTATCAAATGGCCGATCCATGAAATCATAATCATAAAATTGTTTAAAATCTGTTTTATCTTGTCCTTCAAATTGCGAACTTATTCTTGCTTCACCAATTCTTTTGTCATAAATTATTTTATCTAGAGGATAATTAATCTCTCGACAAACAATTTCAGCAGTTTCTTTTGTCCGGAGATATGGAGAGGAAATAACAATGTCTATTTTTTCCAGTGGTTTTTTTTCTAAACTTTCTTTTATTTGCTTACGGCCAACATCTGTTAATGGTTGGTTCTGGTCATCTCCCAAAACTTTATCACTAATATTATTTTCTGCTTGTCCGTGCCTCATAATAAAATAGCGATTATCTGATTTTTTAGTTCTCTCTTTCAATTCAGCCAAACTACCAACCACAGCTTTTTTACCACAAGAAGGGCAACTCCAAACAGGGAGAGGCGTTCCCCAGTATCGCTCTCTTGAAATAGCCCAATCTTTAATTTCCTTTAGCCACTCTCCAAATCGTCCCTCTTTAATATAACTTGGCTCCCAGTTTATATCATTATTTTCAGCCAGCATCTTGTCCTTTAATTCTGACATCTTAATATACCAAGACTCTCTGGCGTAATAAATCAAAGCTGTTTTGCAACGCCAACAATGAGGATAAGAATGTTCTTGTTTTTCTTTCTTATAAAGCAAATCTCTGCTAGCTAATTCTTTAATTATATCAACGGCTAGGTCTTCGTCGCGAACAAAACGATTGGCTAGAAAATCAGTTCCATCAATAAAACGACCATCTAGTCCAACTAAATGATATTTGGGTAATCCAACTTTATTGCCTAAATCAAAATCGTCTTGTCCATACATTGGAGCTATGTGGACAACCCCCGTCCCGTCCTCTGTTGTCACGAAAGAAGCTTCATAAATCTTATAGGCATTTTCTATTTTTGTTTCTTCTTCTTTGTTAATTAGTTTTTTAGTATAAGGATAAAGTGGTTCATATTTCAAGCCAACTAAATCTTCTCCCCTCATCTCTTCTACTAATTCATACTCTCCATCTAAAATTGATAGTCGGCTTTTGGCTAATATCAAGAAATTATCATTTTGTTTTATTTTGACATAGTCTATTTCTTTACCAACAGCCAAAGCAACATTAGAGGGTAGTGTCCAAGGGGTTGTTGTCCAGACTAAAATAGAAGTTTTGTTATCTATTTTAAATTTAACATAAACAGTAATATCTTTAACGTCTTGATAACCCAAAGCTAACTCATGAGAGGAAAGACCTGTCCCGCAACGAGGACACCATGGAACAATTTTGTAATCTTTATAAAGTAAGTTCTGTTTTTCGGCTTGTTTAATGACATTCCAAACAGATTCTATGTATTTGTTGTGATAAGTAACATAAGGATTTTTTTGATCTACCCAAAAACCAATTCGGTCTGTAAACTCATGCCACAAGTCAATATAACCCCAAACACTTTTCTTACATTCTTCATTAAAGTGATCTATCCCATAACTCTCTATTTCTTTTTTAGATTTAAGACCTAATTTTTTTTCAGCTTCAATCTCAACTGGCAAACCGTGAGTGTCCCAGCCCCCCTTTCTAGCTACATGATAGCCTTTCATTGTTTTGTAGCGCAAAACAGCATCCTTAAAAGCTCTAGCTTCTAGATGGTGCAACCCAGGCTTGCCATTAGCTGTAGGAGGTCCTTCATAAAAAATATATTCTCCCTCTTTTGATTCTTTCTCTAAACTTTTTTCAAAAATTTTATTTTCCTGCCAAAAAGAAAGAATCTCTTCTTCTCTTAGTGCACTAGCTGATTTATTTTTTTCTTCTTCTTGATTCATTTTCATTGATTATTACTTTTAATTAATTAAACTTTTAAATAAAAACCCGTCCTTATATAATAATTTCTTATTATATAAGGACGGGTTTCTCCGTGGTACCACCTTATTTCCCCAACATGGGCTTATTTAACAGCTTTTTCGGGCTTACCCGCTAGGTTCTACTCTCTTTTTAGATTTCTTCCTAGAGTCTTCTTGATAAAACAAGAGAAGAAGTGATAGCTCCTTATGACCAGATTTAATTATAGCACGAAATAAACCTTTTTCAAAACCTACATAAGTCCACCCGTTACCAAGAACAATCCTCCGTTGTCTTTACCCACCCAACGCTATCGCGTTCAAAAGGTAAAGTGATTGCAAAAGAAAGTCCTCCGCAAAAATTAGCCTCGCGGAAAAGGTCCGACTTTTTTAACCAAAATATAACCCAGCTTCGCGGACGCGAAGCTGGGTTATATTTTTTAGTAGTTCATTTTTGAGCAGTTTTGAGTAGTCGGACTACTCAAAAACTACTCAAAAAATATCCGTGTTTTTTGAGGCAATAATCTTTGAAGCGAGGCGAGTAAGTCACGAAAAGAATAGTTCCACAAAAGAGTCCCCCCACCTATTTTTTTGATTAGGTTATATGTTTAAGAAAAAGTAAGTTGTAGTTATTGAGTTAGATTTTATTTATTATTTATATAAAAAATAGGTGGGGGGAGTACGGCGTCTAAATTTGAGCAAAATTTTTAGCAAAAAATTTTGTGTACTCTTTTGCGGAAGCTATTCTTGTAGTGGCTTATATCATACATTGAAAAGGTCGGACTTTTTGACGATAACCCCGTAGTGAGGCAAGATAAATTAGCAAGACCTATCCTTACTAATTATTACATTTTGTCTGGGATTTTAATTCCGAGTAGATATAGCCCGTTTTTCATTGTTTGATAAAAAGATTTAACTATTTTTAGATCATATTCCATACAATCATTTTCTTCTGCTAAAATCTTAGTTTGCCCATAAAAAATATTAAATGAGCCAGCTAGCTCCGTTAGATATTTGACTATATGGTGAGGCTCTAAGTTAATATATGCTTTTTCTACAACCTCAGGAAATTGATACAGTATTTTTTCCAAAAGACTAGTCTCCACCCTAGTGTTTTTTCTTTTTGCTAAATCAAAAGCTTTTGATTTTTCTAAAATTGAATTTGCTCTAACAGCTGTATATTGTAAATATGGACCGGAGTCCCCATCAAAAGAAATTGATTTATCAAAATCATATATTATGTCTGCCCCTAAATGAGATTTTAAAATAGAATAGCGTAGAGCTGAAAGACCGACTTTTTCTGAAATATCTTTTCTGTCGTTTTCTTTAAAGTCTCTATCTTTTATTTTCTCTAGGACAACCGAAACAGAGTCATTAATTAAAGCCTCTCCGGTTATAATATTTCCCTTTCTTGATGACATTTTTCCAGAAACAAGCTTCATCATCCCGTGAGTTATGTGCTTCATCTTCTTTTCAATCTCTGGGTAAATTAAAGAGATGGCCTTTTGTACGACTTTCATGTATTCAGCTTGCTCAATAGCTGTTGTTACTATAGATAAATCTAGATCTTCTTTTTCAAATTTTGTTAAAGTTAAACCTATCTCTTTAGCCTCATAAGTTGGTATTCCTTGGGAATTAATAAAAACCCTAGTATGTAATTTTGGATCATATCTTTGCCCGTCAAAGACAATGGCTCCATTAGACTCTTCAAATATTTTGTCCATATTGTCTTTAACAATCTCAGCCCCAATAGAAACCATATCACTTTCAAAAAAATAATAATCAAAGTTTGTATCTAAAAATTTATATATAACTTGAAAGGCTTCAAGCGTTATCTTTCTTCCCCAATCATAAATATCTTTGATTTCTTTATCTTGTTCGTAGATTTTTTTGTTTAAGAGATCTATTTCTTCCTTAACTCTCGGATCGTCATCATAAAGATTACTTGCCTTAGAATAACACTGACCTATATAGATGGCCTTATCCGAAACAGATTTAGACTCTTCGGGTAAACCATACTTTTTAAGACCATAAATAGCTTTAGCCACATGCAGACCAAGATCTCCCTGATAATTAGCTCTTATTGTTTCTGCCCCAGAATACTCAATAATCCTTGAAATAGATTCCCCAACAGCGTTAGCCATTAAGTGCCCAATATGGAAAGGCTTAAATGGATTAGGATCAGTGTATTCAATCATAACCCTCTTGCCTTCCAAAATTTTATTCTTACCCCAATTATTTCCCTCTTCTAAAATTTGATTTATCTTTTGTGTAAAAAATTCCTTTGGTAAATAAAAATTTATAAAACCAGGGCCTGCTATCTCTATCTTTTCTATATTATTTGATAAATTTTTCTCTAGCTCATCTTTTATATCCAAGGCTAAATCGCTAGGTTTCCTTTTTAGTTCTTTGGCTAAAACCATAGCGACATTAGTTGAGTAATCCCCGTAAGAAATATCATCGGGGTGTTCAATACTAAAGGCAACATCTTGATTAATACCAAGATTGATTAAGGCCTTCTTTACTATTTCTTCTATTTCTTTTTTCATATTATCTTTTATCTCCACTACCTCTTATCACCCCTCGATCTTTCCTAGATTTTAATTTTTCTAAATTATTATTGGCTATTTCTTCCATGGGTATTTTCAAATCGCTTGACAAGACAGCTAAATACCAAAGAACATCTCCCATTTCATCTGCTATCGCTAATTTTCTCTCTTTGGTTAAAGCCTCTTTTCCATCATCTCCCCTTAGCCACTTTTTTATCTTACCTAAAACCTCTCCAGCTTCATCTCCCAAACCAAGAGCTGGGTAAATAATCTTGTGTTTTCTTGGGTAAATCGCCGTAGAAACTGCTTTTTGTTGGTATTCTTTAAAATTCATATTAAATATTATTTTTTACTTTATTAAATATAATTTCTGCTATTTCTTCTCTTGCTAACAGCTTTCCCAAAAGAGAGCAATCTATCTTTATAAAATTTTTCTTTTCTTTTAATAATTTCATAGCGCTTTTTCTAGAGTTAATTAAAAAATCTATACTTTCTTCGTGAACATCTTTTTTCTTTTTTAAATAATTTCTTTTTTCATCCAAATCTCTCTTCTTCAACATTTCTAGAACTAAATTAATTGGCAAACTAAGATAAAAGATAACATCTGGTCTAGGGATTCCAAGAATTTGATGCTCCATCTTATCAAGCCAATTCATAAAATCTTGTCTATCTTTTTGATTTTTAATTTTACTTCCTTGGTGTATCTGATTAGACGAAACATAGCGATTGGCAATAACAATAAAACCTTCTTCAAGCCACTTATTAATTTCTTTAGTTGATTCAAATCGGTCACAAGCGTAAATAGTTGAAGCTATTTTGGGATGAACGTTTAACCAATTATATGACTTGTCTCTTAAGCACTGACCAATAAATTCTCCAAAAAAATTATCATAGTATCTCGGAAAATCTATTTTCTTAACCTTATATCGTTCTTTTTTTAGTCGCTTAAAAAGAAGATCTACTTGAGTGGACTTACCACTTCCGTCTATTCCATCTATTACAATAAGCTTCCCTTTGGTCTTTTTTGCCGTCATAATAATACACTCATTATATATTATCCACCTCCATCCTCCAAACATGCCCACCTAAACCCATACAACCCTAGCCATGGCTAAGAGTGTAAGGTGGTTTTTGCTTGTTCTCCGAACTGATTTTATTATTTTGTCTAATACAAACTTACTCTTTTATTTCCTTAAAATTTTATCAATCTTTTTTGCTAAAACAATCATATCTTTTTCTTTTTTCCCCCTAGATGTTTCTGTGTATGTCCCCAGTCTTATTCCAGAAGGATCCATCGGGTTTCTAGTCTCTCCTGGTATTGTGTTCATATTCACAATTATTCCCTCTTTTTCTAGTCTTTCGGAAGCTTCTTTACCAGAAAGACCTATTCCCCCCATCCAAGTATCAAGTAAGATCAAATGCGTATCTGTTCCACCAGAGACAACACGCCAACCTAGACTTTTTAATTCACCAGCAAGAACTTCTGCGTTTTTAATAACTTGTTTTGCGTATCTTTTAAATTCTGGCTTACCGTCTTCCCATAAAGAAACAGCAACTGCCGCAATTGTATTTTCGTGAGGTCCACCATATAGTCCTGGGATAATAGCTTTATCTATTTTTTTATCAAAACCTCTCTCGTCTTTTTTAACAAACAAAATAGCATGCCTTGGTCCCTTTAAGCTTTTATGTGTTGTCGTCATTACGGAATCAGCGTATAAAAAGGGTGAGGGATATACTCCCCCTGCAACCAAACCAGCAAAGTGAGACATATCTACATGTAATAGTGCCCCACAAGAATCTGCTATCTGTCTAAATTTTTTAAAATCTACAATTCTTGGATAAGCCGTAAACCCACAAACTATTAAATCTGGTTTCTCTTTAATAGCTATCTTTTTTAAATCTTCATAATCTATAACTTCAGTTTTAGGATTAACTTCATATTGAATACTTTTCCAAATCTTTCCTGTCATAGATAATTTATAGCCGTGAGTTAAGTGTCCTCCGGAAGATAATTTCATTCCCATTATTTTGCCCCCGAGAGGAATAAGAGCGCAATAAAGTGCAAAATTAGCCGGACTGCCGGAAAGAGCTTGGACATTAACATGCCAATCATCCTCTTTTATTTTAAAAAGTTTTAAGGCTCTCTTAATCGCTAAATTTTCTATTTTATCTATTGTATTATTGCCTCCATAATACCTTCTTCCCGGGTAACCCTCAGCATATTTATTAGTTAATTTTGAACCTAACGCCTTTAAAACGTCTTTAGAAACCTCATTTTCTGAAGCAATTAAATTAACAACCTGCTTTTGTCTTTTTTCTTCTTCTTTAATTAATTTTTCTATTTGTTTATCTTGCATGTTCTTGATTTTAGCACATTTTAAATTAAGTGGTATTTTTAGTTTGTTAATATTTAGTGTTATACTTAAAAACATGCGGGCTTACTTAAACATTGTAGATAAAATAATTAAGGAGGGGGTCTTGGCTGAAAACAGAACAGGTATTTCGGCCTATACTATAGCTGGAGCTATTTTTGAACACGATATGAAACATGGTTTCCCTCTTTTAACCACCAAAAAAGTTCCCTTTAAAATGGTAGCTTCAGAGCTTGAGTTTTTCATCAAAGGACTAACCGATAAAAAGTGGCTTCAAGATAAAAATAATCATATTTGGGATGAATGGGCTAACCCCAAAATTACCCCCTATGGACACGACCAAGAATCTAAAGAGAAAATGCTCAAAGAAAGAGATTTGGGACCAATTTATGGTTTTGAGTGGAGACACTTTAATGCTCCATATAAAGGTTATGATTGTGATTATGAAGATAAGGGAATTGATCAGTTAAAGAAAGTAATAGAAACTATTAAAAATAATCCACGCGACAGAAGAATGATTGTTTCAGCTTGGAACCCAGAACAATTAGGAGAGATGGCCTTACCACCGTGCCATTATGGATTTCAGGTTACCGTCCTTGATGGAAAATTAAATCTTTTGTGGAATCAAAGATCTGTTGATACAATGCTAGGTCTTCCTTTTAATATTGCTAGTTATGCTTTATTGCTTCATCTTCTTGCTAAAGAGACCAGCTTAAAAGAAGGCAAGCTAGTTGGTTTTCTTGCTGATGTTCATATATATGAAAATCATTTAGACAAGGCTAAGGAACAATTGAAAAGAGACCCCAATAAATATCCTCTTCCTAAGATTGAAACAGACAACTGGAGCGGAATATTTAATTGGTCATCTGAAAATTCAAAAATAATAAATTATCAAAGTTACGAAAAAATTCCATTTGAAATAGCTGTGTAAAAATCCCAGAAAAGATTTTATAATACAAATAAAAGATGAAAATATCAATAATTGGAGCCATCGGAAAAAATAATGAAATTGGTAAAGACAATAAGCTTCTTTGGCATTTACCGTCCGACTTAAAACATTTTAAAGAAATTACAACAGGGCACATTGTTGTTATGGGGCAAAAAACTTTTCAGTCTATTGGTAAACCATTGCCCAATCGTAGAAATATAATTTTAACTCTAGATAATAATTTTAAAGTTGAGGGAGCTGAAACCTTCCACTCCAAAGAAGAATTAGAAGATAATCTAAAAGATGAAGATGGTGAAATTTTTATAATTGGCGGTGGAACAATTTATAATCTTTTTATAGACAAAGCGGATAAATTATATATTACCCACGTTGATGCCTCATTCAAAGATGCTGATACTTTCTTCCCAAAAATAAATGAAAATAAGTGGCAAAAAATAAAAGAGGAGAAATTCTCCCCCTCTCTTAAAAACGAATTGGGTTATTCTTTTGTAGAATATTTAAAGACTTAACCTTTCTTTAATCTGAAAAATTATTTTATCTAATTCTTTATCTAAATCCTCCTTAGACCCTTCATTAACAACTGTCCAATCAGCTCGGGCTATTGGTCCTGCCTGGTGGAGATTTTCTATTTGTGAATAATCTCTAGAAATTAATTCTTCTTCTTTAAGTGGTCTAACAGATCTTCCTTTTAAACGCGCAATTCTGGTTTCTGGTGAAGCATAAATTGCTAAAACCTTAAAAGAATCTCCAAAATTTTTTTTAACTTCTAAATATTCTTCCCAGCTATACAAACTTTCTATAAAAAGAGAATCCTGTTCAAATAATTTTTCTATTTTAGGAATATTTAAAATAGCATAAGCCCCCATACCAAATTCTTTTCTTATATCTTCCCTTGTCTTTCTTTCGTTAGACTCATTTATCTCAAGGCCCGTTTCTTTCATTCTATCAAAAGTCACATCTCCAAAATATATTTTAGGCCAACCTAATCTTTCTTTCAAATACTCTATGGCTTCAGTCTTACCTGAGCCGGGTAATCCGACTATAGCTAATATAATCTTATTTTCCATTTTCCTTGGGAGAATATTGTCTTAATTTAATCTTGGCTAGTTTAAGCAACTTTTTACTTGTCTTAAACTTTGGATCTTTGGCATATTTATCACTATCATAAATTACTTCTTTTATCCCATTTTGAATAATAGTTTTGGCACATTCATTACATGGAAATAAGGTGCAATATAATTTACAATCTTTGGTACTGCCATTAGCGTTATATACAGCATTTTCTTCGGCGTGACAAATATAAGGATATTTAGTATCTTCAAAATCACCTTCTCTTTCCCAAGGAACATCTTCAAAGGCTACCCCTCTTGGCATGCCGTTGTAACCCACTCCCACCACCACATTATTTTGATTAGCTATTATGGCTCCAGCTTGGGTTGATGGATCTGGGGATCTTTCAGCAATTAAATGAGCCATTCTCATAAAGCATTCGTCCCACGAAATACGATTTGACTTAGGCTCAACTTTTTTCATTTTTTTCTTCATATATTTTTAATTTAAGATTAATACAAACATTATAGCGAAAGATCTAACTTATGGTCAATTAAACTATTCGTATCGCAGAGCATCTATTGGATTTAATTTGGCCGCCCTCCTGGCTGGATAATATCCAAAGACAATTCCTATCAAAGCAGATACTCCAAATGACAAGAGAACTGAACCCAGTGTTACCTCGGCGGTTACTACTCCAGTCAGATTTAAGATAAGTGAAGCCAATGACCCTAGGATTACTCCCGTTATTCCTCCGCTTAATGTTAAGACAATTGCCTCAACCAAAAACTGATTATTTATATCTTTCCTTTTGGCCCCAATAGATTTTCTTAAGCCAATTTCTCTGGTTCTTTCTGTGACTGTGGTTAACATCATATTCATAATACCAATACCTCCAACAAGTAAAGAGATAGCTGCTACGGCTGCCAAAAAGGCCGTTAAGGTGCCTAAAACATCAGAAACGATATCTATGACATCTGCTTGATTAGCTGTTGAAAAATCAGCCTTATCGGGGTCAGTAATTTTATGCCTTCTTAAAAGAAGAGCATCTACTTCATTTTGAACATAAGCTGATAAATCTGAAGTTTCTGCTGAAATAAAAATGTTTGATAAATACTTATTACCCGTTAAATATCTTTGGGCTGTGGTATAAGGAATATAAACAACATCGTCCATACTCATCATTCCACTTCCCCCCTTAGCTTCAGCTACTCCAATTATTGTATATTCCGTTCCTGCAATCCTAATCTTTTGCCCAACAACACCTGTCATACCTTGTCCAAACAAATCATCTCTTGTGGTTGAACCCAAGATCGCCACCTTGGCTGTCCTTAAAACATTTTGATCTGAGATAAATACACCATCTTCTAAATCAATGTTCCGAACAGTAGCATAAGCTGATTCAGTTCCCATTATGCTAGTATTCGTGTTTTCTCCATAAGCTACTATTTGCTGTTGTGAGCTCACTGTCTTAACAACATCTGTGACATATCTGACTTCTTCTTTGATGGCTTCGGCATCTTCTATGGTTAGAGATTTAGCTCCACCTCGCGACATCTGCGGTCCACTAAAAGATCTCATCGCCCCAGGAGAAACAATGACTAAATTAGCCCCAATAGATTCTATGCTATCCGTCACACTTTTCTTGGCCCCATTACCAATAGCTGTCATAGTTATAACAGAAGCTATACCAATAATTATACCGAGCATAGTTAGCCCAGTTCGTGCTTTATTTGATTTTAGAGAAACAAAAGTTTCTTGTATTAAATCTTTGGTCTTCATATCTTAGTTATTTATTATTCTCTTAGTGTGTTTAATTGGATCCTCGGATAGAAGCCCGTCTCTAATATATAATATTCTATCAGCGTGCTCTGCTACATCTTGTTCGTGGGTGATTAAGATAATCGTTCGACCATAATCTTTGTTTAATTTTTGAAAAGTTCCTAAAACAATATCTCCAGTTTTAGTATCTAAATTACCAGTTGGCTCATCGGCTAAAATAATGGAAGGATTATTAACCAAGGCTCTAGCAATAGCCACCCTTTGAATTTGTCCACCTGAAAGTTGGTTTGATAAGTGAGAAAAGTGAGTTTCATCAAGACCAGCTTGCTCCAATGACAATCTGGCTCTCCTGTCCCTTTCTACTTTTGGTATTCCTTCGTAAACTAAAGGTAAAGTTACATTTTTTAAGACCGTAGTCCTTGGTAATAAATTAAAAGACTGAAAAACAAAACCAATCTTGTCTTGCCTGATGTCTGCCAATTCATCATCGCTTAAAGTTGAAACATCTTGTCCGTCTAATATATAAGTTCCGCTTGTTGGAGTATCAAGTGCCCCTAAAATATGCATTAGAGTTGATTTTCCAGAACCAGATGGACCCATAATGGCCACAAACTCTCCATCTTTTATCGTAAAACTAACTCCCTTTAGAGCTTCTAAAGAATTAGCCCCAGAATTATAAACTTTAGTGATATTTCTAACTTCAATCATAATTACCTAGTCATTCCACCTGAAGAAAAACCTCCTCCTCCAGGGTGACCAGCCGACATCATACTTCTATAGTCAGGCATCTTGGAGTCAAACGAAGCATCTGTTATTATTTTTGAAATTATCTCTTGTCCTTCCTCTAACCCAGAAATAATTTCTATTTTAGTATCATTAGATATTCCAGTTACAACTTCTTTTTCTATTATTTTTGAATTGGTCTTAATCTCTTCATCTAGATTATCGTCTTTTACTTCTTGTTCTAAAATCTGAACAAAAGATTTACCGTTTTTTAGATTAACTGAAGCTACTGGAATTATTAAGATATTTTCTTTATCTTCGGTTATAATTTCAACATTAACACTCATCCCAGCCTTAACCCGTTTGTCTTCTTCTTCAAAAGTTATCTCAACTTGATAGGAAACAACACCCGAACTAACTTCTCCTATTAAATTAACCTTAGAGACAACCCCCTTTAATTGAAGGTCTGGAATTGCATCAAATGTCAGATTGGCCTCTTGTCCCTCTTTGATTGAAATAATGTCCACCTCATTAAAAAATACTTTAGTTACTTTTTCCTCGGTCATTAATGTGCCGTAAGAAGACAAAGATTGTCCAACCTTAGCAGTTAAACCTGTCACCACACCATCAAACAATGCTCTGGTAAAACATTTATTGTAAGCTAACTGCTTACTTTCAATAGATAACTTGGATGATCTGATATCAAGCTCGTCTGCCCCACCTGCTTTTGTCTCAGATAAAGATTGTTCTGCTTCTTCTATTGATTTAATATCTGAACCCAACGTGTTGGCGTAATTATTAACATCTAATAACCAGCCAGAAACAATATTCCTTATTTCTGTCTCACTAGTGTTACCAAGGGCTCCATCTTTATAGTTAATAATTAAAATAGATGCTGTTTCTGTCTTCTTAATAGCAAGAGAAAGAGTATCTGCGGTATCTCTGGTTTTTTCTAGTAAGTTAAAGATATCTTCTCTGTTACTTAATTTAGTTAGAGATTTATATCTTTCTAATAAATCATCAAACTTCTTATCTGCTTCCTTAAAACTCCGCCTGGCCAAACTAACCTCCTCTCGTCCTGTGGCCTTAACCGTAGAGATATTGTTATAACCCAAAAATCCGTCTGAGGCATAAAAATCTTCCATTTCTATTAAAATATTATTTATATCAGAGACAAAAGAAGTGATGTCGTTCCAGCTATTTTCGTAAATATTCTCTAGGTCATTTTCTTCTCTCATAACAGATAAAGTATCAGCTGTGGTAAGTTTAGCTAAAGACAACTTGGCATTTTCTAGGGCGATTTTTTGATCTCGGCAATCTATACTAGCAATTAAATCTCCCTTTTTGACAAACTGTCCATCAGAAACAGCCACATAATTTATCGTCCCAGAAGTTTCCGGTTTTATTTCAACGCTGTTTAATGATTCAACTTGGCCCGTGGCGGTAACTGTCGTCTTTAAGTCTGATCTAACTACTTTTTCTAAAATATATCTTGGGTTATCATTGTCGCCCTTCCGTAAAACCAGAAAAAGTATCAGGCCAATTAAAATAATGGCCACTAATAAACTTAAAACTTTATTTCTCTTTATAAAATTTTTTATCTTTGTTAACATAAATGATTGTTATACCCCAAAATTTACAAATGGAGCGTAGAATAATCTAATAAAGTAAACTTCTCCTTAACGGCATGTATTGTGGGGCTTAGTTTAATTATTCCCCTGTTTTCTATCAATTAACTTCTAATTCTACTATTTTCTGTCATTTAGTCAATCGCTAAAATTTTATTTGCCATAGCTTGGAATATTTTCCTTTTTATTAAAATACAAATTAGCAAAACGAGACATCGTGTAAAGAAGGCTAGATAGCCTGTTTAAGTAAGAAAGGGTATTATTACTCACTTTTCTAATTTTCTCATCTCTTACCGCCACCACCCTTCTTTCTGTCTTTCGGGCTAGCGTCCTTGCATAATCTAACTTAGCACTAGCAAGACTACCTCCAGCCATTATAAAACTTTTAACAGGCGGAACAATTTGAGACATGCCATCAATTATTTTTTCAACCTTATTTATCTCATTCTTTTTTATTGAAATCTTGAAACCTCCAACTTCAGCTTGAATAATGAAAAGATTTTGCTGAATATTTTCTAGTATTTGATTAAATTTTAACTTTTTAAAATTAATATCTTTAATTTCTTCTTCTAGTTTAATTAGACCAATAAAAGCGTTAAGCTCATCAAGCGAGCCAAGTGATTCTATCACAATTGAACTTTTAGAAATTCTTTTTTGGTCACAATAAAACAGAGAAGTATCTCCATTATCTCCTTTTTGAGTGTAGAAAATATTTTCTTTTTTAGCTTTATCTTTCATTAGGTTAATTATACCACCCAAAATTACATTACCCTAAGCTATTGACTTTATTGGGAAATAATTTATAATACAGCGAAACCTTAAAAAATTTAATAATATGAAAAAACATCCGATCCTTGTGCTAACTGGAGATTTAAAAAGAAAAAAAGAAAAAAAATTTGAGGAAAAAATCTCCAAAAAATTTCCTGGTCAACAAATTGTGTTTCTCCATTTGAGAGATTCCAATATGACCAGAGAAGAGCTTGTTCGTTTCTTTAAGAGTCACAAGTTCTATTGTGTGATTCTCAAAGATTGTCATGATACTTTTATGGTAAAGCTATCAAACCTCTTTGAGTTTACAATTAAGGACGGAACCCCTCTAATTCCAGTAAAGGGGGAGGAGTGCGAATATTGTTTGGAAAACATTATAAAAGGGGCCGCTTAGGCCCCTTCTTTTATTTTTTATTCTGTCGTTACTCCGTCAAATTCTGGTTCATCCCTTTCTGCTTCTTCTTTTGTCTTTCTAATCGTTCCCTCTTTATGATGAGCAGGGGCATATATCGTGTAAAGTTTTAATCCCTTTTCCCCAGCAATCACATTATGCCTTGCTCCACTTGGAACAATGACAGCATCTCCATCAGCCACTTTATATTCAGTTTCGTTGATAATGACTTTCCCTTCCCCGTCTTCAAAGCGGAAAAATTGGTCATTTTCTTCGTGAACCTCTAAGCCTATCTCTTCATTGGGTAGCAAACTCATCAAAACTAGTTGTAAATGTCCTCCAGTATATAATACTTCTCTAAAATTATCATTTTCTAATGTTAATTTTTCTATATTTCCATTGTATCCTTTTTTCATATTTTTATTTATTTTATTTTCTAATAATCTCTGACCTTTTTACATTATAACATAAATCTAAAATTAATTAGGGTAATTTTTCACCTCTAAAATAATTGACATCAACCGGCCCGTCTATTCCCGAAACACGGCAAGTGTCACATGCTTGCCAAAAACTCCAATCTTTTTGGATTATTTTTCTAATTTCAGTTTCATTTTCAAGGCCAAATATATTTTCATAATTATCACTATCTATGTGGCGGTCAGTTACTCTAGCCCAAAGCAAGTAATCTTCCTTTTCTAATCTTTCAAAAAATAAATTTTTAAATTCGTGGTAAGTATCTATTGATGTGTAAATTATCGGCTTGGTCTGATAATGATTTTTTATTAAATTAAAAAACTCCAATAATTCTTGTGTTTCCCATTCTATCCCTTCTTTGCTTCGACAATTCCTATATGTCTCTAAATCTAAAACAGGTGGCAAGCTTATTTTATTTTTATCTACATTTTTAATAAAATGTTGAGCCTGTTTAGCTCCATTTTCACAAAGTCTATAAAAATGGTAAGCTCCTATTTTTAAATCCTGATTGTTTCCTTTGTCTAAGTTGTCAAAAAATTTTTTATCTACTAAATTTAAACCCTCAGTGGCTTTAGCGAAAACAAAAGAAATATTATCTTCTTTAACTTTTTTGAAATCTATGTCTCCTTGATATCGAGAAATATCTATTCCTTTAATTTTATATTCCGGGAGTTCTTTTTTTATTGCAACTTCTTCATTTTCAACCGAAGATTTTTGTTGATCTTTTAAAAATAAAAAAACCGTAGCAACCAGTATGACCAAAGCCACTAGTAGTATAAAAATATATTTATGTTTTTTTATGAATTTCATTTTTAAAAAATTTCGCTTGCTGCCGGTCAGGGACTCGGTCACTCTCGTGGATATTTTATTTCTGGTTCGCAAAGCTCACCATCACAAAATATCTCACTCGCTCGACCCCCACTCGCCGTCTCAGTTGTTCTCATAAAATTCGAACAACTGGCTTCGCGACGGCTCGGTTCGAGTCCCTGACCAGCGAGCAAGCGGTTTAAAAATTTTTTAAAAAATCCTTTTTAAAAAATTTCGCTTGCTGCCGGTCAGGGACTCGAACCCCGATACCATCCTCCAGAGGGATGTGTCCTA
>ERZ795058.2046-NODE-2046-length-25002-cov-17.632260_pt1 | contig 25002 bp, 23 predicted proteins | sample MGYA00375142_ERZ795058 | MGnify/ENA primary metagenome ERZ795058 (study PRJEB30187, sample SAMN05720210) | activated sludge metagenome | isolation source: anaerobic digester from wastewater treatment plant | place: Japan | collected 2015-04-20 ... | reverse complement strand
ATATGAAAACTCCGGTTGAGAATATTCCAAACATTGGGCCTGCTTACCAAAAAAGATTAAAAAAACTAAAGATTAAAACTTTAGGTGATTTTTTGTATAACTTTCCAAGAGATTACAAGGACTTTTCTAAGGTATCAAAAATTAAGGATATTAAAATAAATGAAGTTAATAGCATCTCTGGAACAATTAAAAGCATTGAAGAAGAGAAAAGAAAAATGTCTATTGTTAGAGCATTAATAGAAGATGATACCGCATCAATTGAAGTGGTCTGGTTTAATCAACCATATTTGGCTAAATCATTAAAAATTGGTGACGAAATAATGCTTAGTGGAAAAATAAGAATAAACAGATATAGTGTTTCAATGGTCTCCCCTGCTTTTGAAAAAGTATCATCAAAAGAAAACATTCACACAGGAAGAATTGTTCCGATTTACTCTGAAACAAAAGGAATAACTTCTAAGTGGATAAGATATGTCTTAAAATCAATAATAGATAAAATTAAAAACAAAATACCTGAAACATTACCAGAAGAAATTATTAAAAATTATAATCTATTGCCTTTGCCAAAAGCCATAGAAAAAATACATTTTCCTGACAGCAATGAAGATATTATTCAAGCACAAAGAAGGTTTGTTTTTGAACAATTATTCTTAATTTCTCTTTTGAATATGAAAAAGAGAGAAGAGTTAAGAAAAGAAAGTGCTCCAGCAATACCAATTAACTTGCCAGTAATTAAAAAATTCATTAACTCTCTTCCCTTCGAGCTCACGCCTGCTCAAAAAAAATGTTCATGGCAAATAATCAAAGATATGGAAAGAAACTTCCCTATGAACCGATTATTGCAAGGTGATGTTGGTTCAGGAAAAACGGTTGTTAGTGCAATTGCGGCGATTAACACCGTTAAAGCAAAGCGTCAAGTTGTTTTAATGGCTCCAACAGAAATATTAACAAAACAACACTTCAAAACATTCTTTAATTTGTTAAAGAACTTTAATATTAATATCGGTCTTTTAACAGGAAAAACAGATCTTTATTATTCTAAAAAATTAAAAAATGACACCATTGAAATATCAAGAAAAAAACTGTTAGAAAAAACAGAGAAAGGAGAAATTGATATTTTAATTGGAACTCAAGCATTAATCACCCAAACAAAAACAAAAGAAAACAAAGTGAGATTTAACGATTTAGGATTAATTATAATTGACGAACAACACAGATTTGGCGTTAAACAAAGAGCGGCATTATCACCAAAAAATAAAATTGCCCATTTATTATCAATGACTGCTACTCCAATCCCTAGAACACTTACTTTAACAATCTGGAGCGACTTAGATTTATCAATCATTGATACTCTTCCAAAAGGAAGAAAGAAAGTAAAAACAGAAATTATTGATGAAGAAAAAACAGCATACTCTTTCATTAGAAAAGAAATTAAAAAAGGACATCAGGCCTTTATAATTTGTCCCCGAATAGAGGCAGAAGAAGATGAAAAAATAATAGTAAAGTCCGTTATCGCTGAATACGAAAAACTTTCAAATATTGTTTTTCCTGATTTGAAAGTAAATATGCTTCATGGAAAAATGACACCAAAAGAAAAAGACAAAATAATGAGAGATTTCAAGAATAAAAAATTTGATATACTTGTTTCAACTTCAGTTATTGAGGTGGGAATAGATATTCCTAATGCAACTGTTATGATGATTGAAGGTGCTGATAGATTTGGATTAGCTCAACTTCATCAATTTAGAGGACGCGTTGGTAGAGGAAAAAACCAATCCTATTGTTTCTTATTAACGGAATCAAAAAGCAAGACAACTATTGAAAGAATGAAAGCAATGACAAAATATGATAGCGGATTCAAGTTGTCCGAAATTGATCTCAAACTAAGAGGTCCCGGTGATTTTATGGGCAAAAGACAATGGGGTATACCTGACTTTGTGATGTCCTCTCTAAATAATTTAGAAATTATTAGAGAAGCCAGAAGTGCCTCTGAGGAAGTTTTTCCTGTCACAAATGAGAAATTAAAAAAACGCCTTGAAGCGTTTGAGGAAAAGCTACACCTGGAATAATTATTTTCTAACTTTTGGAGTCACCCAAAAACCCATATACTTTCCAAATAACCAGTGCATTTGAGCATGAAGTGCTGGCAAAGCACTAAAAAATATCATCACAAAAGGAATCATAACCCACTCTACAACAACTAAAACATTTTTTGATTTTCCATAATTAGCGGGCTTAGGTGGAAGCAAAAGCATACTTATCCAAATGGAAAAAACAATACAAAACATTGATATTGTTAAAATTAATCCAGTAACTTTTGGTAAGTTATATGACAAAAGTAATTTTGAAAACTCTGGACCACCAATTAATAATGGTAACCATCCGAGAGCAAAAATTAAAATTGCAGAAACAGCCCACGATATATGACCCTCTATCAAATCAAATCCCATTGATAGCTTTTTTCTTAATGGTATTTTTTTATTTTTTATAGAAGCAAAGATAAAAAAAGGAACTTCCCCTACCCCATAGGCCCATCGCTTTTGTTGTTTATAAATATTTTTAAGAGTTGTTTTTAAATCCTCGGCACAGTTAGCATCCATTGATACTGGATAATAAAGTGGTTCCGTCCTATAATCACCATCGTATTCAAAAAAACATTGCCAAAATATTCTTGAATCATCAGATATGACATTTTTCTGCTTGAAACCAACATCACTAAGCGCCTTAAAAGGCATAGAATGAGAAGAAAACGTAATTAGTTTATCCGGCCTTTCTTGATTCATTGTATGCCAAAAAGAAGAAGAAAAAGAAAAAACTCTAGAAAGAGATGGGGTCTCCCAGATATTATTTAAGTATAACGGAATTGGCTGAAAACTAGTCCTTAGGGGATTTTTAACTGTTAAATAATAATATGTTAAACAACTAAAATACTTTGGGTAAACACAGGTATCAATATCAAAAGATGAGACCAAAATATTTTCATAAGGGATATTTAATTCATCAATCAGTTTTTTTGCTTCTTTTGTTGCCCATGCATCATTAGCTCCGTGACCAGCAATTTCTCCCGGAAGATTACTTGGATGAAAAGTAACTAAGAACTTAAAAAACTTGTCGCCATAATCTTTTTTAATTTCAGAAGAAATTCTTTCTGCATTTTCTCTATCTGCCTCTTCACAAGCAAGAACAACTATCATTTTATCTTTCGGATAGTCCGTTTTAACTAAGCAATTCATTGTTGTTCTAACAACTTCAATTGGCTCTCTAAAGGTTGGTAAGACTATCAAATGATAAATTTCCCTATATGATTGAATATTGATTCCATTTTGCGGAGCTCCCATTCCTTCTAATTTTTTTATCCAATTTTCACGCTCATTTTTTCTCATTTTAGAATAGCCATCCTTCAAATAGAAAGCGAAATATATTGTTCTTAATAAGAAATAAAAATCATAAACAATAATAAAAAAAGCCACCCATATAGGAAACTTCCAAGACAAAATCACCGCTAAAAAAAGTATTAGCAAGCTTGTAATCCCAACGATCATTTCTAAAAAACGGTATAATCTTCTTTCTTTGGGATTTTCTAAATCCGCGGCTCTACCAACCTTTAGATAATATTTTTCATCCATTGTGACCCCACAGGGAATCGAACCCTGATTGTCAGATTGAAAATCTGATGTCCTAACCGTTAGACGATGGGGCCTCTAACAAAGTATATATATCAAAAAACCAATAAAAAAACAAGTTAAAATTCAATCTTATCTCCTGGGTTAATTTTGCCTTGTTTTGTTTCTTTTATTATTTCTCTTAATCCTTCAAGGTCAATTTTATTTTCTTTTTTTTGAGGAACGAAATCCTTGGCTACTTTTTCTAAGTTTATTTCTTTTGGTTTACCTAAGCATGTTTTACAATAAACTGGTCTTTTGTCATCTGGCTCAAAAGGAACTTTAATTTTTTTACCACACATCTGACACTCTGCATCAAAAAGATTTTTTGTTTCTTTTTTAACTTCTTTCTTTTCTTCTACAACACCAGTATATTTTGATATTTCTTTTTCAATAATTTCTCTGTCTTTTCCATATTTATTTCTTGAAAATTCAATAATTTCATCTTTATAGCCATTATCAGGAATAGCTGGTGGTAATGTTTCAGCTGAAAATGGTCTTGATGTTAAGCCATCAATCATTAACTTAACATATATGTTTTGTTTAGATAGATTAACTAAATCAGTAGAATAAAACTCAGGAGAAAACTCTTTTTCTAAAAACTCACCATCTTCAGCGCCAACTCTAAAAGCAATCATTGTTCCGACATTTCCGAAAACGGCCTCTCTTACTTTGTCTTCCATTTGTCCAATATATTGATGGGCTAAAATTAAAGACAATCTATACTTTCTTGCTTCTGATAAAATACTAGCAAACGAATCAGTTGAAAAGTTTTGAAATTCGTCAATGTATAAAGCAAAATCATTTCTTTCACTTTCAGGAATATCTACCCTAGACATTGCCGCAAGTTGAAGTTTAGTTACAAGTAGTGCCCCCAATAATCGAGAAGAGTCCTCCCCTATTCTTCCTTTTGAAAGATTAACTATTAATATTTTTTTATTATCCATTATACTTCTAATATCAATAGTTGATTTTTTTTGCCCAACAATGTTTCTAATCAAAGGGCTCGATATAAACTGACCAATTTTGTTTTGAATGGCCGCAGTTGCTTCTGTTTCATATCTTTGTGAATATCTGCTAAACTCCTTTGTCCAAAAGGCCTTAACTACCGGATCGTGAACATCTTCAAGAACTTCCTTTCTCCATTCAGCGTCAGATAATAATCTATTAATTCCCAATAAAGTTGAACCTTTGATTTCAAGCAAAGCCAAAACTGCATTATTCAAAATATATTCCATTCTAGAAGACCAAACATCAGGCCATATTTTTTTAAATACACCCATCAAGCCACCAGCAATCAAGTGCCGATAATCAGGATCAACTTCTTCCATAATATTAAATGCAATAGGTTTTTCTATATCAGAAGGATTAAAATAAATTACATCTTCAATTCTTTCTTCTGGGACAAACTTAAGCAATTCTTCTGATGCCTCTCCATGAGGGTCAATAAACCCTAAACCATTACCATTTTTAATATCTTGAATTGCCATATTTTTAAGTAGCTCGGTCTTACCCATTCCCGTTTTACCAATGATATAAATATGGCGCCTTCTGTCGTCAAGTTTAATCCCAAACTTTTTTCTTTCACCCCTAAAATTTGTTTCACCAAAAAATATAATGTCTTTATTCATAATTTTTTAATTTTCCGTAGGCAGTGTTGATGGAGGAGCTGCCTTTTTCATTTCTACTCTTTCTAATGCTAATGTAGGAACAGCATCAATTCCTGGGAAGTGATACATTGTGGCCAATTCTTCAATATTAAAAGTATAAATTGCACCTTCTTTAGGATAAGGGTCAAAAGAAGGGGCCATATTTCTATAATTTTCTAAAATATCTCTCTTTCTTAAGTATAATCTTCTTGCAGTAAAAATATCTGGGGACTGTATTTTTGTCGTAACCTCCCCCCATGGTTTTAAATTATTAAGATTTTGTGTTGCAAATTGAGAAAAAAAGCTTACTCCAAAGCCCTTGGCTCCTCCAAAAAAAACATCTCTTTTTGCTAAATAAATATATCTGATAAATCCCTGAAAACATGGCTTTGATATTTTTTTCTCTACTGCTGAAACAACATCTCTTTCTCCGGGAGTTAATTTCATTTCTGGTGGCAAAATTGATTCCTCTTCTTTAGGTGGCTCTGACATTTTTCCCGTAAACAATAACTTAAAAAAATCTTCTATCAATGAAACAAATTCTCCTTTTTTATTTCTGTTAACTAATTTGTCAACTTCCTTTTTTCCCCTACCAACATAGTTATTTTCTTTTGTACTAATTGGCCACATAGTCATTTGTATCCACATTTGTTCCCCCTTAGATGTTTTTGAGATTGTTTCAAATAATGATGATAATGGATCAATTCTTTTTTCTTCACTTGGAGTATCAGGCCTTTCTTCAAAAAACTGCTCATATGTTTTAATAGGATAAACATCTGGTTTAACTAACTCAAAGTCAGTGCCCCATAAGTCCCACTCATTATTAGGAATATCCATTGGAACTTGTTTTGTATAATCAGGAACTTCAATTATTTCTACTTCATGATATTGAGAATATATTGCTGATTCAATAAGTTTTCTATTGCTTTTAGGTATTCTAATATAAAAATGAGGCACTCCGTCTATTCCAGCTATTTCAAATGATACTGGAAGAATTACTTTTCCTTCAAAATAAGATGCCCTCCAGTCCTTAGGAGGATCATAACTTCCCCAAATAGAATTCATTACATTTTCCATTGCTTTTATAGGTCTAGTTAAATCGCGTGGTATTTTTATTTCTAAAGTAATAATTTCTCTTGATTTATCACTTGACCACATAGCGGCCATATAAAGAGTAAAATAAAATTTTAATTGAGGATAAAGCAAAAAAGGAGGAACTATCCACCAGAATTGAATTATGAGGGCCTTAAATATCAAAAAGTAGGGCGCTACTTTTTCTATTATTAATGCCGTTTCTAACATTGTTATGCTTCTTTAATTTTATACTTTCCTTCTTTGTCTTTCTTAAAAAACTTTTTATTTTGAAGATTTAACAGAACTGTTGATTCTTTTACCATTCTCTGATTTAAAACAAAATTAACTATTTCATCTTTTGATAGACCACCTTCGGAAACACTTAAGGCCTGATATATTACATCTCTCACTCGACCAGGATTATATCCCCAATTCTTCAAGGCATAGTATCCTCTACCAACTAAGACAAATTCTTGATTTCTAATTAGTTCATTATGAATTGTTTGAGGATGAAGATTTCTTTTTTGCGGAAGATTACCAATCATTTCTGTTATATCCTTAAAATGTATTGGTTTTTTTTCTTGGCTTAAGATTAATTTAATTTTATCCTTAACTGTTTTAGGATTAACTTCTGGCCAAGTGCTTAGCCCCATTGCCTTACCATCATATGTCTTTAAAATCTTTTTTGATATTTCTAATTCCTCAGGGAAAGTTTTAATCTCTTGAGGGACTCCCTTTTCTTCTAATTCTTTAATTGTTTTTTTAACAACCTCTTTTGCTCTTAATATATTTTCTTCGCTTGTTGCAAAAATAGCATAAAAATCATCATTTTCTTTTTCTCTAATAATTTTATCTGTTAAAGAAATTAAAAATATTATATGGTTTTTATTCTCCACAGCAATTTTATCTTCCCTTACTACCCCACCATGTTTTTGTATTTCTTTTTGATAAAAATTGATTGCTTCTTTAAAATCATTGCTTTCTTCTGCAATTTTCCTCGCCTTTTTAAGACCATCGTTTTCAATTTGTCTTACTCTTTCTCTAGTAATTTTAAAACTTTTACCAATTGATTCTAATGTTTCTGGTTTTTCATTTTTTCCTAAGGCAAATCGACGAGAAATAATATCTCTTGTTCTTGTAGGAAGCTCCTTTAATATATTCTGTGATACTATTCTAGGATTCATAATTATTTTTTTCTCTGTCTATAATTATTCCAAGTAACTAATAATGGACTTGATAAAAATACTGATGAGAAAAATCCAACAAAAATACCGATACCCATAACAAGAGTAAAGTATTTTAAGCTCTCTTCGTTTCTAAAAAAGTAATACAAAGGAATCAATACAAGTAGCACCGTAAAAGATGTATTCAAGCAACGAACAAATGTTTCATTCAAACTTTTATTGACAATCTCGGAATATGAAAGTTTACTTTCTCTTTTAAGGTTTTCTCTAATTCTATCAAAAATAACAATATTATTATTAATTGAATAACCAATAATTGTTAAAAGCGCAGTAATAACTGGTATATTTATTTGTACATCATAATAATATCCTAAAAAAGCCAGAACACCTAATGGAATAATTAAATCGTGAAAAAGCATTAATGTTGACGATATTCCATATTGAATTGAGCTTATTGGTTTACTAATACTATTAAAGGCAAGAGCAATGTAGGCAAGCATAGCAAGTAATGCTACTAAGACAACGATTAATGTTTTATCCTTTAATTCTTTTCCTACAACGGGGCTAATCGTTTCAATAGAAGTATCAAACTCTCCTGGTAATGTGTTTGTTATTTTAGAAAATGATTCATTTGTTATATCTTTTTCTTTTATTTTCAAAATAATCTCTTTGTCCCCCAATGGCTGAATTTGCATTCCTGAAAACTCTTCAATTCCTGAAAGCAAATCCCTAACTTCATCTAATTGTGGTCTTTCACTAGTATAATTAATTGTAATCATACTGCCCCCTTCAAAATCAATTCCTAAATTAAGACCAAATGAAAATAAAGAGTAGATGCTCAATCCAACTAAAGCTATTGCTATTGCAAAATATAATTTTGAATATTTGATAAAGTTCATGACCATAACCATTTAATTTTTCCTAATCTACTTTCAGCGGCAACTTGAATGAATAATTTTGAAATAACCATTGCTGAAAAAATACTAATCAATATTCCTAATATCAACGTGAATGCAAAGGCCTTGATAAAACTTGTTCCTAAAAAGTATAAAATAAAAGCAACAATCAAAGTAGTCAAATTTCCATCTCTAATTGATGGCCATGCACGACTAAAACCATTTTCTATACTTAATAAAATATCTTTACTTTGTTTTAGCTCTTCTCTCATTCTCGAGAAAATCAATATATTAGCATCAACTGCCATTCCAATTGATAAAACAATTCCTCCAATTCCTGCTAAGGTCAATGTTACTGGAATTAATTTAATTAGAGCTAACAAAATTATGCAGTAAATAATTAAAGAAATTGAGGCAAGTAATCCAGGAAGTTTATAAAATATAATCAAGAAACAAAGAATTGCTATTAATCCATACATTCCCGCTAAAACAGCATTTTCTAACGATATTGCGCCAAGAGTTGGCCCAACTTTTTTTTGAACAATTGGCTCGCCCAATGGAACGGGCAATGATCCTTGATTTAATCTTTGAACAATCAATTTAGCAACATTAATATCTGTTTGACCTGTAATAATTGCTTTTCCTCCACTTATCTTCTCATTAACCATAGGAGCATAGACACTACCATCGCCCATATCAATAATTGATTCTCCATCTAAATAAATTGCTAACGTCTTGCCAATATTTCTTTCTGTTATTTCTTCAAATAATTTTGTTCCCTCGCTATCAAATTGAAGTTCAATTACCGGGGCATAAGTTGTCTGATTAAAAGATAATTCAGCTTTTTCTAAGTATCTTCCTGTTAGTTCTGTTTTTTGATAAAAATCCTCAAAGGCGATATACCAATCTTCAACTTCTTGCATTTCTTCAAATGATAATCCTTGTAATTCTTCTCTTTTTTGAATAATTCTTTCTATCTCCTCCCGGGGCCTTTCTTCTGCAAATTCTAGCAAAGGTGTTTCCCCTATCCAAGCAATTGCATCTTCAATACTTTCCATTCCCGGCAAGTCAACGGCAATTCTGTTAGAACCATATATTTGTATAACCGGTTCTGTTACCCCAAAGATATTGACTCTTCTTTCAATGACATCTCTTAGTCCTTCCATTACGTCATCTCTTTCCTTTTCATCAATCTGACTCAAATCAGCTTCATATTGCAAATGAACACCACCTTTTAAGTCAAGTCCTAATCTAAACTCTGTTTCTGGAAAATGTGGAAGGCTTAAATTATATTTATCAACTAAATCGTTATATGGTTTTGGATAGCAAAAAAGTCCAACAACAATAACTAGAACTAACACCAAAAGTAAGTAAAGTATCGTTTTTCTTTTAGTCATAATATGAACATAATATAACCCTAAAATCAAGTACAGTCAAGTTGCATCATCGCTAACTTTGTCCTACAATGATAACCAATATGATTGTTTTATCAATAGAAACAAGTTGCGATGATACAGCGATAAGTATAATCAAAGCCAAGAGCTCAAAAAAACTTGATTATGCTAATTTTGAAGTGCTTTCTGACTTAACAGCATCTCAGATTGAGATCCATAGGCCATACGGAGGAGTTTTTCCTGCTGTCGCAAAAAGAGAACATCAGAGGACCCTTATTCCCCTTTTAATCAAATCTCTTAAAAAAGCAAACCTACTAAAAGAAAGTAAAACAATAGACAATAAAAAAATATCAAAGATTAAAAAAAACTTAGAAAAAAATGAAGAACTTTTTTTACAATTAAAAGAATTTCTCACAAAATATCAAATTAAAGATATTAATAAAATTGCTGTAACTATTGGTCCCGGACTTGAACCTTGTCTTTACACAGGAATTAATTTAGCAAAATCATTATCATATTATTATAATATTCCCCTAGTAGGAGTTAATCATTTAGAAGGACATATCTTGTCTAGTTTTTTAAGTCCCCATGAAGACCTAGAACTTCCGGCAATTGCTTTAATTGTTTCTGGTGGAAATACACAATTAATATATTTTGAAAAGATAGGTAAATATAAAATAATCGGAGAAACAAAAGATGATGCCGCTGGAGAATGCTTTGACAAAACAGCTCGGATATTAGGACTTAATTATCCAGGAGGGCCTGAAATATCTAAAAAAGCAAAAGAGTGCAAAAGTAATATTTATAATATTACTCTCCCCCGTCCAATGATAAATGATAAAAACTATGATTTTAGTTTTTCAGGATTAAAAACAGCTGTTCTTTATCATTCTAAAAAAAATAAAATAACTGATGAATATATTAAAGAGATGTCATTTGAAATAGAATCATCAATAGTAGATGTTTTAGTTGATAAAACTCTACGGGCAATTGATGAATATAAAGCAAAATCATTACTTTTAGGCGGGGGCGTCTCAGCTAATCAAAAACTAATTAAAGAATTTAAGAAAAAAACAAAAATAAAGTTGTTTATTCCTAATAAAAAATATACTGGAGATAATGCTTCAATGATTGGATTAGTCTCAATATATTCGCCAAATATTAAAAAGATAATTAAACCAGTTTCTAACTTAAAAATAAATGAATAATACTTTAATTGCATTTCTACTTGCTTTATTACCTGGACTTATCTGGCTAGTATATTTTATAAAAAAAGATAATTTACCAGAACCAAAAAGAAAAATACTAAAAGTGTTTCTTGCGGGAATGCTAATGTCTGTTCCAATTCTTTGTTTTGAATTGTGGCTTTTAGGCGACCTAAATAAATTAGGAATAGAAGGAACCGCTTTTCTAATAATTAAATATATTTTTGTAATTGGTCTAATAGAAGAGTTATTCAAATATTTTGCTGTAAGGTTTTGTGCATTAAAATCATCAGAAATTGATGAGCCAATTGATTTACCAATATATATGATTATTGGTGCTCTTGGATTCGCTACAATTGAAAATATAATTCTTTTCTGTAATCAAAGCACGATACTGCTTTTAAGTCCTGCCATTCTTACATTCGGTAGGTTTCTGGGAGCAACATTGCTTCACCTGCTAGCTTCAGGAATAATTGGATACTTCTTAGCATTGTCATTTTATCACTTAAAGTATCGCTATATATTATTTTCCATTGGATTTATTTTAGCAGTAATTATTCATGCTACCTTTAACTTTTTTTTAGAATCAGATATAATAAATGGTGTAATTAGGTCATTTGCTTTAGTTCTAATAATATTTGTGTTCTTCTTATTAGGACTAAAAAGAATAAAGAAATTAAAAGGCATTTGTAAATTATAATATATGGAAAACACAAAAAACTGGGATAACCCAAAAGGACAATTAGTAGTTGATGTATATGAAACAGACACAGAAATTGTTGTTCAATCAGCAATTGCTGGAGTAAAAAATAACGACATTGATATTTCTATAGAAAATGACATTTTAATAATTAAAGGAGAAAGACAAAATCCAACAAAAGATGATAATAAGAAATACTTTTTAGAAGAGTGCTATTGGGGACCATTTTCAAAAGAAATAATTCTCCCAAAAGAAATTGACACATCAAGAATAGATGCGAAAATAAAAGAAGGCATACTGACTATAAGAATGCAAAAAATAGAAAGAGCCAAAAACAAAAAAATATCCATCAACTAAAAAGACCTTAAAGGTCTTTTTTTCTGTGCCGAGGGAGGGAGTCGAACCCTCACACCACAAAGGCATATGCTCCTAAGGCATACGCGTCTGCCAATTCCGCCACCTCGGCATAAAACACTCCCCTTTTATACTAAAAGAAAGGGAGTGTCAATATTAAACGCCGATAACCATTTGAACTATTGGTGGAATTGCTCTTGAGAATAAGGCTATCACGATACCTACTGCAGCAAAAATAATAAGTTGTCTTGCTTTTCCTGTTTTTTCTGGATCGCCTGATGAAGTTGTAAACATTACAGCTCCCCAAATAATCATTAATGATGATATTGCTATTAGTATTACAAACACCCAATCAGTAACATTATATACACTATTTAATAAACAGCACATTCCACAATCATCGTCGGCATATTCACATACTCCATCGGTCAAGGTACAATCCAATGAATCAGGTAACCTACTTGCATCATCCAAGGTCATTTTACATCCATCAAGAGCATCTGCGGCATAAACTAACCCCGCTCCTAAGGAGGTAACACATAATGCAAGAACAATTAACCCTAATATTTTTTTCTTCATATTTGCAAAGTTATTTTTAATCATAATCGACCTTTAATTATTTAACAAAACCACTAATAATACTTGTTAATCCTGCGGCTAAAAGAATAATTACTAGCCCGATAGTTGTTGAAACAATTATACTTTTAGCCATTTTCGCCCTCTCGGCATTTCCAGCATCACTCATCCAAAGAAATCCACCAATAGTATACATTAAAATAGCGACACCAGTTGAAATAGTAACAACCCAATTAGTAATATTTTTAATTGTGTCTGTTACTGCATCAGCTGAAGCAATGATCGGAATTAATAAAATAGCTATTAATAGAAATGATATTTTTTTGTATTTTATTTTATTCATATTTTTGATACTACTATATTACCACTATTTCTTTAAGAATACCAATTAAACTTTTAGCTAAAAGAGCAACCAGTAAACCAATGGCGGCATAAAGTATTACTTTTTTCCCTTGGGAAGATTTTGCTGGGTCTCCAGCAGAAGTAATGTGCAAAAATCCACCATAAACAATTATCAATGGAGCTATAACCAAAGCGATATTGATAATCCAATCGATAATGACTTCAAATAATTCAGTAAAACTTTCTGATTTAATTGGATTCTCAATTGTTGCTGCTCCTATAACCATCGGTATAAATAATAACATTAAAATCAATTTTTTCATATCTTTTTAAGAATTAGCCCCCAGTGAAAAACCCCTGCAATAAACTCTTTTTCTATTTTAAGTCCTGCTTTTATCGCCATTTCTTTTGTTTCTTGTAAAGAGATTCTTCCTTCTTTTGAGCCCATTGGTGCGTCTTTTCTCCAATCAACAATTAATATCATTCCATTTTGATTTATCAACCTTTTAGCTAGTTCTATTACCCTTAATTTGTTTTCTACTTGAAATAAAAGATTGGTCATTAAAACCAAATCAAAATATTCTTCTCTTAATTTAAGAGTTCCCTCAATGTCCCCCTTTATTATTTTAACATTTGGCAAGTTTTGGGCAGAGGCCTTCGATTCAAGAGCCGATAGTGCTTCATCTAAAATATCAACTGCGTAAACAGTTCCTTCTTTCAATTGTTTAGCCAATGGAATAACCCAACCACCTGATCCACAACCTAAATCGCAAGCATTCATATTGCTCTTTAGGGAGACATTTTTTATAATCTCGCTTGGATTTAAAAATCCTTCATTCATACTATTATTATACAAAGAAAATAATTCTTTGTAAACTATTCTTCCTGCTCTTTTTCCACACAGGTCGCTGAAGCAACGCTGTCTCCTACTTTCATTTTCATTATTTTTACTCCTTGAGTATCTCTTCCTAATTTAGGAATATCATTAAGTTTAGTCCTAATAACTTGCCCCTTTTTAGAAATTACAATCAAATCATCTTTACCAGCAATGATTTCTATCTTAACTAGTGGTCCTGTCTTGGCCGTAATATGGGCAATCTTAACTCCTGATCCACCTCTACCCTGTGTTTTGTATTCTGACAATAATGTTTTCTTTCCATATCCATTTTCGGTTAACACTAACAAGAAATCTTTTTTATCTTGATTTTTCTTAACGACTTCCATTTGAACAACCTCGTCTCCCTTTTTAATTTTGATTCCCCTGATTCCTGAAGCAGGTCTTCCCATTTGTCTTACATCACGCTCAGAAAATCTAATTGATTGACCATTTTTAGTGGCTAACATTATCTCATCTCCATCAGCAATTTTTTTAACGCTACACAAGGCATCACCGGACTTTAATTTAATTGCAATAAGGCCATTTCTTCTGACATTATCAAATTCTTTAAGCGGTGTTTTTTTAACAATGCCATTTTTAGTGGCCATCACTAGATATTTTATATTATCTTCCTTATCCTTTTTGTTTAAGGCCAAAACAGAAAGAACTTTTTCTTGGTTAGATATTTCTAAAAAATTGGCAAGTCCTCTTCCTCTATTTGCTTTAACACCTTCTGGGACTTCATAGACCTTTGTTTGAAAAACCTTTCCTAAATCAGTAAAGAAAAACAAAGAATCGTGTGTTTTAGCACTAAAGAAATGACAAACCGCATCATCTTCCATTGTTTTCATTCCCATCATTCCTTGTCCTCCCCTATTTTGTTTTTTGTATTCTGATGGATTAATTCTTTTAATATATCCACCGGCTGTTAGCGTTACAATTGCATCCTCAAGTGGCACCAAGTCCTCTTCAGAAATATTCTGAGGACTATTGGCTACAATGATTGTTTTTCTTTCATCTCCATACATCTCAATTTCAGAACTAATTTCTTTTTTCATTAGTTTTTTCTGCTCGGCCTTACTTTCTATTATTTTTGTTAATTCTTTTATTTCTTTTAATTTTGAAGCGAGCTCATCTTCTACTTTTTGTTTTTCTAGTTTTGCTAATTGATGTAATTTAATTTCCAAAATTGCCTCTGCTTGAATTGCAGTTAACTTAAACTTAGTAGAAAGATTCTTTTTTGCATCTTCTCTGTCTTTTGACTTTTTAATCGTTTCAATTACAGCATCAATCTTATCTAATGCTTTTGAAATACCTTCTAAAATATGAGCTCTTTCTTTTGCTTTGTCTAATTCATATTTTGTTCTTCTTACAATAACCTCTTGTTTATGAATCAAGTAATATTCTAAAACATCTTTTAAGTTCAATACCCTTGGCTCAATTCTATCAACTAACGCAAGCATATTTAAGTGGTAATTTTTTTGTAAATCAGTGTATTTGTATAGAACATTCAATATCTTTTTAGGAATTGTATTTTTTTGTAAGTCAATAACAATACGCATTCCATCTTTGTCTGATTCATCTCTAATATCTTTAATTCCCTCTAATCTTTTTGATTGAACTAAATTAGCCATTTGAATGATAAGGACTGATTTATCAACTTGATAAGGAATCTCTGTAATAACTATCTGACTATTTTTTTCTTTTTCAATAATATCAACACGACCTCTTACTAGAAAAGATCCTTTCCCTTGAGAATATGCTCCAAGAATATCTTTTTTATTATAAATTATTCCACCTGTTGGAAAATCAGGACCTTTGATAAACTCAAACAGATCTTCTGTTTCTGCATCAGGATTATCAATCAAATATATTAGGGCATCACAAACTTCTTTTAAGTTATGTGGTGGAATATTTGTTGCCATACCAACTGCAATACCAGTTGAACCATTTAATAATAATCCTGGCAGTGGAGAAGGCAAAACTAATGGCTCCCGCCTTGTAGCATCATAGTTGTCTCCCCAATCAACAGTATCCTTATCAATATCTTTTAATAACTCTTCTCCAATTTTTGATAATTTACATTCGGTATATCTTTGAGCGGCAGGTGGGTCGCCTTCAATACTTCCAAAGTTTCCTTGTCCTTTTACTAATGGATATCTTAATGAAAAGTCCTGTGCCATTCTAACTAGTGCTCCGTAAACAGAAGAATCACCATGAGGATGATATTTTCCTAAAACCTCACCAGTAACAGCCGCTGATTTTCTAAACTTAGCATCGTGCCTTACTCCCATATCATACATTGCATATAATATTCTTCTCTGAACTGGCTTTAGTCCATCTCTAACATCGGGCAATGCTCTAGCAACAATAACAGACATTGCATAGTCAATATAGCTCTCTTTCATTTCTAGAGAGATTTCTCTTTCTTCAACTTTACCGATATGTTGTAATTCTTCTTCCTTTTTTGTCATTTTATTTTTCTTCTAAAATTACAATTTCTGCCTTTTCTTCAGATGAATTAATATTTTTCTTCTGAATACTTAGCTTATCTTTTGGCTCAATATCTTTTTCTCCCATTGCCTTCAAAAATTGTTCTAATAATTCTTTTTTGTAACACATCGGGATAATAATCGATGGTTGGATTAAGGAAATTATTTTTACTGCCTCTGAATGATTAATTGTTTTATTTCCCTCAATCGGAACCATTAAAACATCAATATTTCCTATTTCTTTAATTTGTTCTTCGTTCAAGCTATCTTTTTTATAATAACCTAAATGACAAATTCTAACATCTTCAACTTCTAAGGTGTAAATTATATTTGAATCATCTTGAAAAGACATTATTCCTTGAATAAATACTCCCTTTCTCTCATATTCTCCACAAGAAGAGATGACAAATTGACTGCCTGTTTTAAAGTCATTTTCTTTTGAGTGAGTTTGTAATACAATATCTGCTTTATCAAATTTTTTGCCTTCTTTGGGGTCAATAACAACTAAGATATTTTCTTTATCTCTTGAAGTACAATTTATTTCAAAACAAGAATCTCCACACCAATTTATTTTCATATTTTGTATTTTAATTATGGAGCGGGCGAGCAGAATCGAACTGCCGTCTTAACCTTGGCAAGGTTACATAATAGCCACTATACGACGCCCGCATTATGTGCCGAGGTCCGGAATCGAACCGGAATCTAATGTTTTTCAGACATTCGCCGTGACCGACTTGGCTACCTCGGCATATGGTGGGCGGTAAGGGACTTGAACCCCTAACCCCTTCGGTGTAAACGAAGTGCTCTGCCAATTGAGCTAACCGCCCGTAAATCATCATGCGAGTGGGCGAAGCGGGATTTGAACCCGCACGAGAACAATCTCCTATGCCCCTCAAGCATAGATGTCTACCAATTCCATCACTCGCCCTGACTTTCACCTTCCTTCATTTTCAATTTTGCCTTTTTACCCTTTGCTTCTCTTAGGTAATATAATTTTGCTCTTCTTACTTTTGAACTTCTTACAATTTCAATTTTTTCAATAAATGGTGAATGTAATGGAAATATTCTTTCAACCCCAACACCATCAATAACTTTTCTTACTGTAATTGTAGCAGATATCCCTTTACCATGTTTTTTTGCTAAAACAATTCCTTCAAAAACCTGTATTCTTTCTTTTACCTTGTCATCTCTAACATCTGTAATTTTTTGATAAACTTTTACAGTGTCTCCTGGTTTAATATCGGGAACTTCTTTAGTTGTTGGAGCTTCTTCTTCAACGACTAAATTAGCTTCGACTTCTGTCTCAACATTTTCCTTTTCTTCAACTTCAGTATTTTTAACTTCTGTCTCAATATTATTTTCTTCTTTTTTTGTTTCTTCTGTCATATTTTTATTTTAATTTGGTGGGCGTATCCTGACTCGAACAGGAGGCCTTTACGATGTCAACGTAACGCTCTAACCAACTGAGCTATACGCCCAGCTCTTTTGTATTCTATTAGATTTATTGATTTTAGTCAAACTAAAATTAAAATTCTTCATAATGTGCGCATGGATGGACTCGAACCATCGACCCCAGCTTTATAAGAGCTGTGCTCTGACCATCTGAGCTACATGCGCATTATTTTACTAATCTTTCAAATTCTTCACGCTCTATTGTTTCTTTTTTAATTAACGTACCAGCTATCTTATCTAATACTTTTCTATTTTTAGTCAATATTTCTTCTGCTTCTTTTCTTGCCTTGTTAATGATTCTATTTACTTCTTCATCTATTTTAATTGCCGTTGCCTCTGAATAATTTATTGTCTCTGATTCATCACCTAAAAACATTAGAGATTGTCTCTTGCCAAAAGTAACTGGTCCCATCTCAGACATTCCATATTTTTTAACAATATCTCTTGCTATACTACTTGCTTTATTCAAATCATCAGACGAACCAGTAGTTGTCTCGCCAAAAACTATCTTTTCTGTTAAGTGTCCTCCTAAAAGAACAGCAATTTCCGCTTCAAACTCTCTTTTATTTTTCAACATTTTTTCTTCCTTAGGAACTTTTAGAGTATAACCTGCCGCAAGACCTCTACCAATAATTGATATTTTCCTAACTGGCTCAGCGTTAGAAAGTTTCTGACTTACTAGCGCGTGCCCTGCTTCATGGTAAGCAATTATTTCTTTTTCCTTATCAGTCATAATATGACTTCTTCTTTCTGTTCCTAATAATACCTTTTCAATTGCGTTCAATAATTGTTGTTGAGAGATTGTTTTGCTATCTTCTTTTGCTGAAGAAATAGCGGCCTCGTTAAAGACATTAGACAAATCAGCTCCAGAAAAACCAGGTGTTCTTTCTGCAACCTCTCTTAAATTAACATCATCGCCTAATGGCTTGCCCCTTGAGTGAATCCTTAAAATATCTTCTCTTTCTTGAATGTCAGGCAAATTAATTACAACTTTTCTATCAAATCTTCCTGGTCTTAACAAGGCAGGGTCTAAAACATCGGGCCTATTAGTAGCCGCTAAAATAATAATTTTATCATTTTGTTCAAACCCATCCATTTCAGTTAATAATTGATTAAGTGTCTGTTCCCTTTCTTCATTTCCCCCGCTAACTACTGAACCTCTTATCCTCCCAATACTATCTAATTCATCAATAAAAACAAGACAGGGTTGATGTTTTTTTGCCATGCTAAATAAACTTCTTACTCTGCCTGAACCAACACCAACAAACATTTCTATAAATGATGACCCGGCCACAGAGAAAAATGGAACATTACTCTCTCCGGCAATTGCTCTTGCTAATAATGTTTTTCCACAACCAGAAGGACCAATTAATAATACTCCCTTAGGAATTCTTGCTCCCATTTTTAAGTACTTTTGAGGATTTTTAAGAAAATCAACTATTTCTTCTAATTCTTGTTTTTCTTCCTTTAGCCCAGCAACATCTTTAAATGTTATTTTTTCTTTAGGATGACCCTCTGCTCCAAAAACCTTAGCTTTTGTTTTAGTAAAATCAAATGTTTGGGCCGCTCCTGTTTTAGCATTTTTAAATATCATAAAGAAAAAGACTCCGATTAAAAGCAATGGCAAGACAAACATTATTAAAAATGACAATATGCTCATCCATGATTCATCTATTTCTTCAAAGACAAAAGAAACTGCCTTTAATTTTTCTTGGTCTGCTCCATAGTTTAAAAGTGCCTGACTAAGGGTCTCCCCTATTTCTTTTTTGCTAGTTGCTTTTGAATCATCATTATAAGTAATGCTAATATTATTCCCCATTACTTTAATCTCTTTTACTTCTTCTGAATTAATTTGTTCAGCAAGTTCAGTAATTGAAACCGCAGGAATACTTTCTTCTGGCGTACTAAAAAGACCAAAAATAGCTCCTATAAAAAGGAATATCAAAATAACTACGAAGATGTTTTTTAGGAGACCTTTTATTGGACTCTTCATAATGCTATTTTATTTTTAATGACATCCAGTGTCTTTGAGGTTGGAAGCTTAAAATTTGAAAATCGTATATTTTGCCTAATTCAAGGGTCTCTTTCATTTTTCCTTCAGAGCCAAACTCAGAAACGTGAATTAGCCCTTGTATTTTTGCATCCTTGTCCTTTATTTTTTCGTCAATAATTTGAATAAAAGCACCAAAAGGATTAAATCTTGTTACTGTTCCTTTGACTATATCGCCTGTTTTATAATCCAAGCTTTGCCATGGGTCTTTTTTAAGGTTTTTAATTGATAAAGAAACTCTTCCTTGTGCTATTTCTATTACTTGGGCCTTAACGTCTTGACCAACTTCAACTACTTGAGATGGGTTATCAATTAACTGCCAGTCCAATTCAGAAATATGGACAAGGCCCTCTATCTCTGAACCATCTTCTGTTTTGAATTTAACAAAAGCACCAAAATTAACAATTCCTGATATTTTTCCTTCAACTATATCTCCCACTTTTAAGGAGCTAACTGCATTTTGAGCAGTTCCCCCCTCCTTTGGCCCCTCGGTTAAAATAATCTGTCCAGTTTTTTCATCAAAATCTAAAATCTTAACCTTAATTTCTTGACCAATAAATGATTGTAATTTTCTTAATATCTCTGATTTGTCTCCCTCGGGAACGCGAGGATAATTTTCAGGCGAAAGTTGAGATGTTGGTAAAAATGCAGGAATATCAAAAATTTCAGTCATTAGTCCTCCCTTGTTTACTTTTGTTATTTTGACCTCAAACTCTTCATCTTTTTCTTTTTTATCTCTAATTGTCTGCCAAGCCAATTCTTGTGCGGCTTCTCTTAGTGACAATTCAACAAAACCATCTTCATTTTCAGGAGAAACAACCTTAACAGAAATAGTATCCCCGACTTTAATATTCTTTAATATATTTTTAGCATTTTGATATTCAGCACCATATATTATTCCTGTTTTTTTAGGTCCAATATCTAAATATATAGATAAGCTCTCAATTGCAATAATTTTCCCGTCAATAAGTTCTCCTGGACGAGGAATAGAAACAGCGTCATTTAACTTTTGTAATGTTTGATTTTCCATATAATTCTTTATAACACAAAGATTTTATATTATCAAGATATTTTTACTATGTGGAAAAAACCATTGACAAAATATATATTATAGGTGACAATATACTCAATCCTGTTAAGCAGGATTTAGTATATGCATAAAAAACAAATATATATCCTAATCCCGGCAATTGCGCTTTTTTTCTTTTTTGCTTCAATTTTAATAGTTGAACCAAGTGTAGAATTGACGGAACAAAATCAAATAAACGAAAACAATATCTTAATGACTTTTTCTAGAGTAGAAGAGAAAAAGTCAAATGTAGTTAAAGTGGTTGTCACAGCATACTCTTCAACTGTTTGGCAAACAGATGAAGACCCCTTTACAACTGCTTCCGGTATTCATGTTAAAGAAGGTATTGTCGCAAATAATATGCTACCTTTTGGAACGAAGATAAAAATACCTGAATATTTTGGAGACAAGGTTTTTATCGTTGAAGATAGAATGAACCACAGAAAAGGTCCCTACTGGGTAGATATATGGTTTGCTACTACACAAGAAGCAGAGGACTTTGGAATAAGAGAGGCATACATTGAAATATTAGAGATATAAGAAAAAGCACGCTTAACAAAAAGCGTGTTTTCTTTGTGTGCCTCGGGAGGGACTCGAACCCTCAAGGTCTAAGACCAGCGGATTTTAAGTCCGCCCTGTATACCAATTCCAGCACCGAGGCAAGCTTGGAGGCGTGGGCGAGAATTGCACTCGCGTATAAGAGTTTTGCAGACTCTTGCCTTACTGCTTGGCCACCACGCCATAAGGCAAGAATAGCAACTTTAATCTTTTTTTTCAATACTTGATAATATCTTCTCTATCTTTTGCGCCTCTATTGTTTTCGTTTCTTTACAAAATAATATCTTAGGAACCGGTCTCATTTTAAGTTTTTTATTCATTATCTGTTGAATGTCATATATATTTCTATCAAGCATCTTCATTATATTATCAGCACTATCTTCAGGAATAACAGAAATAAAAACCTTACATTGAAACAAATTAGGCGAACACTCAACTCTCGTCAATGTCATCAATGTCCCAGGAAAAATATCTATTTCTTTTAAAAGAATACTACCTAATTCTTTTTTAATCAAATTATTAACTTTTTCTCTTCTTGGATTCATAATTGTTCTTTAATATATTCTTCTTTATATATAACTAATTCATCACCTTCCTTAATTTTTTCGCTACCTTGATAAAGTATTCCACTTTCTTTTCCTTTCTTAACGACATCAACTTCTTTTTTTCCGGATTGTAATTCAACAATTTTCCCTGAGCCAATTTTTTCTCCATTTCTCCATATCTCAAGCATTGCACCCTTTGTTACTTCCCCTTCTGTAACGTTTCCCCCGACAATTTGTCTATTTTTTTCTGTTCTAAAAATTGCTAAAACATTAACCTTGCCCAATTCAGTTCTTTCTTTTTCTTTGATTAGTTTTCTTTCCATTAACTCTCTAACTTTTTGCGATAATTCATAGATAATATCAAATTGATGTATTTTAATGTTCTCCTTTTCAGCGGTAATCTCTGCTATTTTGTCTGTTTTCGTTCTAAAGGAGATTATTGCTGCATTTCCCCCCTTAGCAAGTTTAACATCGGTCTCTGAAACATCACCAACTTCTGCTTTAATTATTCTTATTCCAACTTTCTCCTGAGGTAAAACGTTTAATAACTCCCTAATCGCCTCAATTGACCCTAATGCGTCCGCTTTAATTATTAAATTAAGATATTTCTTATCTTCATTATAATCATCATCAATTTTAATTCTATTGCTCTTTTGTTTTAACTTTGTTTTTGCCTCATCAATACTTTGATAAACATACATTCTCTCCCCTACCATAGGAACATTTTCAAAACCAATAATGATAACGGGATCAGATGGCTCGGCTTTTTCTATTTCACTACCTAAAAAGTCACTAAGGTTTTTAACTTTGCCAACAGATGATTCTGTTCCAATATAATCACCTTTTTTAATGATTCCTTTTTCAATTAAAACAGTTGATGTTGGTCCTTTTTGTGAATCCATATATGACTCAATAATAACTCCTTCTCCCGTATCCATTTCTGATTTTAATTCTTCCATTTCTGCGACTAATAAAATCATATCTAATAATTCAGTAATTCCTTTCCCAGTTAAAGCTGATATTTCTACCGATGGAATTGTTCCTCCGTATGACTCCACTATAATATTTTCTTTGAATAATTGCTGTTTTACCATTTCAGGATCAGCCCCTGGTTTATCCATTTTATTAAGAGCAACTATAGTTGAAATGTTTGCTTTTTTAATATGTTCAATTGCTTCTTTGGTTTGCTTTTTTACACCTTCAACTGCATCAATAACTAAAACAGCAATATCTGCCAAGTTTGATCCTCTCGCCCTAATTGCAGAAAATGATTCGTGGCCTGGAGTATCAATAAAAGTAATTTTACGTCCATCGTGAATCACTTGATAGGCACCAACATGCTGAGTAATTCCACCAGATTCTTTTTCTAACACCTTAAAATCCCTTATTGCAGTTAATAAAGTTGTTTTACCATGATCAATATGTCCCAATATAACAACGACCGGTGGACGATTAATTGTTTCGTTCTTCTTTTCCATATCCTTTCATTTCATCAATAATGTTTGATTCTTCGCTACTTAACTGATAATTTGATTTTCCCTCAACTATTTCTTTTCCAAATACTCTGCTTTTTTCTTGATTAAAAATTGAAGTAATAATGATGCCACTATTCTTCTTATTTAACATTGACAATGTAAAGCTCTGGTCTCCACCCATTTCATTAAAAGGGTTATACCTTACCAACTTAACTTTTTGGATATATGACTCACTCTCTTTTTTCATTTCATCAATCTCTAAAGAGAGCTTTTCTATTTTTAGCTCTAATTCTTCAATTTTTCTAACTGCATCTTCTAAATTATCTATCTTTTTCTTTTTTTCGTTAAATAAAAACATAGATTGATATAGGTAACTCTATCACTTTTTAGAAGTAAAAGCAACCGAAAAATCGTTGTCGTACTTTATTTTTTTAGGGATGATATAAGGAAAATACCTTCCAAAAAAATTGACTAAACCATTCAATATTTTTCCTTTTAGTATTTTCCACCAAAAGAATTTAATTACTTCCTTTTTGTATTGCTTAAAATTAGGAAAATTACTAATTAACATATCAGCGGCATAAAGATTCCATATTATTCCTCCCCCACTCCATGGTTTTGTTAATCCCATTGCGTCTCCACACAAAGCAATATTGTCTTCATTTGAAAAAATCAATCCTGCATCAATCAAAGGAAAACCTGGAACAGGTATCAATGCTCCCAACATATCTTTTCCTCTTTCTGTGCTCTCACCAAAAAACCCACACTCAATATTTTGACCTCGAGGAATCCTCCAAGCAAAACCATCTTTTCTAAGAAATGTCTCTGTTGTCCTTGATTTATCTTCCTGATTTAGAAACCACTGAGCTCCTAATTTCAATTTTGGATCTTTAAGTTTCAATAATTTTCTAATTGTAGAATCAGCTCCGTCACATCCGATGATATAGTCAAAACCCTTAGGAATACACTTTATCCTTGTTTCAAAGAAAAACTTTGTACCGCTTTTTTCATTCAATTCCAAAAGTAGATTCATTAATTTTTCTTTGTTAAGTGCCAAATGAGGTGGATTAAATTGAAGTGTTGTTTTTCCTTTAGAGAAATGAATATCACAATACTCTATTGTGTTTTCTATAATATCATCAGTAATAGGAATAAAATCCTTTATTCTTTCTGAAACTAAAACAGAACATGCCTTATCTTTTAAGCATTCTTTTTTTCTATAATCAAAAACAGAAACACTATAACCTGCCTCGCTTAATTTCCAAGAAATATATTGACCGATTACCCCGCCACCTATGACGGCAACTTTTTTCATTAGAGTGCATTTACGATTCTGCTCGAATTCATTTTATCAAAAATTCCTGAAAATTACCAACGTTGGCAGTTGCGGCGGCATTTCCCCCAAACCCCTTTTTGCCGCCGCATTCGCCTTCCGCTTTCCAAAAGTC
>ERZ795058.2038-NODE-2038-length-25056-cov-27.552778_pt1 | contig 25056 bp, 20 predicted proteins | sample MGYA00375142_ERZ795058 | MGnify/ENA primary metagenome ERZ795058 (study PRJEB30187, sample SAMN05720210) | activated sludge metagenome | isolation source: anaerobic digester from wastewater treatment plant | place: Japan | collected 2015-04-20 ... | reverse complement strand
GACACCGTCGTCGACTACCTGGTTGAGGACCACTCGGCGACCTCCGAGCGCTACGACCTCTTCTTCGACAACGCCGGCACTTGGAGCCTGGGTCGGTGTCGCCGCGTCCTGCGGCCCGGCGGCACCTACGTCATGGTCACGGCACCGAAGTCGCCCTGGCTGCACCCCCTGCCGCGGCTCCTCGCCGCCCCCGCCGCGTTCCTCTTCTCGGGCCGGCGAGCTGTCGCCGGACGAACGGCACAGCACCTCCCGGCCGACGTGGAACTGTTGCGTGACCTCGTGTCCAGCGGTGCTCTGCGACCAGTCATGGACCGGCAATACCGCCTCGACGACGTCGGCGAGGCGCTGGAGCAGCAGGGCCGGTTCCACGCACGCGGCAAGAGCCTCATCCTGCCCTGAGCGACAGCCACCGGCTCGAATCAGGACCCGCGGGTGCCCCCGGGCCCGCCCCGCCCCTCCGCTTGGACGACCTTAGTCACGCTTGTATGCCGTTGGTGCCTCATTCAAGCGTCACTAACCTCATGCATGCCGGACGGTCTGTCGGTGGCGCCGCGCCGCCAGGCTGTTTCACCAGAGGGGCAGCGGCGCAAGGTTGGGAGGATCCTCCGCAGATCGCTTGCTTGGATCATGCTTCCCTGAACCAGTACGGTAGGGCTGTTTCAGCCGACAATAAGAATTTCGGTGATCCCGCATGGATGAGCTTCTTGCCGATCGATACGAGCGAAGGGGCCTTCTCGGCCGGGGCGCGATGGGAGACGTTTGGCTTGCGTATGATGCGCGATTGGGGCGCCTCGTTGCGGTCAAGCAGCTTCGTCGGGCGTTGGAGTTGGACGCCCATGGCGTTGACCGTCTGATTCGAGAGGCCCGGCTGGCCGCGACGCTGCAGCACGCCCGAGTCGTCGCGGTTTATGACCTGCTCATCGTCGATGAGCAGCCGATCGTGGTTATGGAGTACGTCGAGGGCGAGAGCTTGGCAACTCTGCTGCGCCGCACCAAGGGTGTCGACGTGGCGACGGCGTTGGTGCTTGGGCGCGATGTGGGTTTGGCCTTGGCCGCAGCGCACGAGGCGGGGATTGTGCATCGTGACGTCAAACCGGCGAATATCTTGATCGCCGCTAACGGCCGTGCCAAACTCGCCGACTTCGGCATAGCTAGGGGCTCGGACGACTCCGCGCTGACCGGGACGGGTCAGATGGTCGGAACGGTTGCCTTCATGGCTCCCGAGACGGCATTGGGTAGCCCGCCCACCCCGGCTGCAGACATCTACTCCTTGGGCGCGACGCTGTATTCGGCTGTCGAGGGGCATGCGCCCTTCACCAGCGAAGACGGGCGGCAGAACACGGCAACCATGTTGCTGCGGATGATCCGCGAGGACGCTCCGACGCCACGGCGAGCTGGCCCCCTGTCTCCTTTGCTGAGCCGAATGCTGTCCCGCGAGGTGACCAATCGTCCAACTGCCGCGGAAGTGCTCACGATCCTGACTGACCTGATCCGGGCTCCGGATGAACTGGCCAGCAGCCCTGCAGCCTCCGGCCCTTCCGCCGCCCCGGGGCCGCGGTCCATGGACTCGGCTGCGGCAGCGGTCGTTGGGGTGGCTCGGGCACCTATCCATCAGCCCGGCGCAGACGACGCAGTCAGCGCAAATGATGCAGGCGGCGCAGACAATGCAGACAATGCAGACGACGCTGCCGACATGGCCCTGGCGCCGACGATCAAGCGGACGCTGCTCAGCGATTCGAGCCAACCGATCGACGTCGACGACCGGCCCGCACAATCTCCACCCGGGCCGGCGGCCAATCAAGAATCCCCGACCGTATCTGGGTCCTCCCGCAAGCCAGACCACAGGAAGCGGGTTGCGGCGGTCGTGATCGCCGGCGCGGCTGTCTTGACCGCGATGGGTACCTTAGCAGCGACGACCAGGCCGGTCTCTGCTCCAGGTGTCGTGGCGGCGCCGACTTCTACGGGCAAGGGCATCGACATGGTCGGCCAAGGCCCAATAGAGCGATTGATCGTCAAACCCACCCCCGAATCTCTGCACGTGTCAGTGGAACTCTCGCGCGTGCTCGACGCGAATAGTGAGCTCTGGGTGGATATTCAGTTCGCCCGAACGGCTGGCAACTGTCCCGACCGGATTATTGTCTTTTCCCCCAAGCAGCGGCAGGCGACTCTCGGAACGGCGACGTGTCAGGGTGAGGTGGTGACCTACAGTGTCGCGACAACTCTGTCGTCAACGCTTGAGCCGGGGTCGGTCAACTCAGCGGCCTTGTCGTGGGCGGCGCTCGACGGTCCAAGAGGGGGAATCCTGATTGCTAGGGTGCGTCTGGTGACCGAAGGCCAGACAGTCTCGTGGCTGCCGACCAATCAGTCGTATGCGACCGCGAGTACGGGCGGAGGCGTCGCTATTCCGAAGTGAGTCAGCCCGTGCCGATGACTTTGCTGGGAAGTGTGACCTCGCCACCGCGTGTTCGCGAGGCACGGATCGTTTGCTCGCGCTCAGCGCAGCATTCACCTTCGTGCGGGACTCGCCTGACCGCCGGCAACCACGAGAGCCGGGCGCAGGTCGGCGTCGAGCACGAGCACGTCGGCGACCCCACCGGTGACCAGGTGTCCGACGTCCAGACCGAAGGCCTTGGCAGGCGTGCCGGTGGCGGCCAGGACGGCGTCGGCCAGGTCGATCCCGGCGGTCTGCACGGCCCAGCGCAGGCAATCGGCGACGTGCGCGACGCTGCCGGCGATGGCTCCGCTGCTCGTGAGCCGGGCGGTGCCGTCCGCCACGACGACCGGCAGGCCGCCGAGCGTGTAGTTGCCGTCCGGCAGCCCGGTGGCCGCCATCGCGTCGCTGATGAGGTTGATCGACCCAGGGCCGACCACCTCGAAGAGCATCCGCACCGTGTCGGGGGACAGGTGGACGCCGTCGGCGACCACCTCAAGAACGGCGTCACCCCGCAGGGCCGCGCGGATCGCCCCGGCAGCCGTGCCGGGCGAGCGGCCACGGATCGGCGGCATCGCGTTGAAGATGTGGGTGACGAGGGACGGGGCTCCCGCGGTGGCTGCGGCCCGACCCAGGACGTCGAAGGTCAGCGTCGCGTCCGCCTCGGTGTGCCCCACATTGACCCGTATGCCGTGTCGGTGCAGCGCCGCGGGCAGCAGGTCGGCGCCGGCTCGGTCCGGCGCGAAGGTCATGTGGCGGATCGCCCCAGGAGCGCCGACCGCTGCGGCGGCCTCGGCCAGGGCGTCGACCAGCCCGGGATCGCCGTCCCGCAGGGCATCCGGATCGTGAGCCCCCTTGCGGGCTGCGGCGATGAAGGGACCTTCGAGGTGGATGCCGGCCAGGTCGCCGGAGGCGACGAGAGCGCCGAGGGTCTGTGTGGCGGTGATCAGGTCGGAGGCCCCGGCCGAGACCAGGCTCCCGATGAGCGTGGTGGACCCGTGCGCCCGGTGTTCGGCGATGGCCGTGCGGGCAGCCTCGGGGTCGACGCCGAACTCGCCGCCAGCGCCGCCGTGCAGGTGCGAGTCGACGAGCCCGGGGACGAGCGTGGCGCCGGTCGGCACCCTCGGGTCGGGCGCGACTGCGGACCAGCCCGGTGGCAGCTCGGCCAGCGGGCCGGCATACGCGATGGTCCCGTCCTCGATCGCGACGGCGCCGTCGTGCGTGGTTGTCCCGCCGGTGACCAGCCGACCGGTGAGGAGGGTGCGCGTCGGGCCGGAGTCGCCGTCGGTCGTCATGACGGGACCATCGCCCGGCTGGCCGCCGCCTCGCTGCCGAGGGACATGCTGACCTCGTAACGATCGCCGCGATACCAGGACAGGACGTATTCGACCGGGCGGTCACCGGCGGAGGCGACCCGGCGGAAGACGAGCAGCGGAGTGTGCTCCGGGCAGGCGATCAGGCGGGCGACATCGCCGGTTGCGGCCTCGCCCCAGAGGGTCTGCTCGGCCCCGTCGATGGTCAGCCCGTACTGGTTCTGGAACAGCGCGTAGAGCGAGCTCTCGAGGTCGTGGTGGTCCAGGTCCGGCAGGAGGCTGACGGGATACCAGGCGTCCTCAAGGGCGATGGCCTGTCCGTCGGCGAGCCGCAACCGGCGCAGTGACCAGGCCCGGTCGAGGGGTCCGAGCCCCAGGGCGCGGGCGATCGGGTCCGGGGGCACCTCACGACGGATCGAGACCAACCGGGTCGAGGGCACCATGCCGCGGCGATGCATGTCCTGAGTGAAAGACGCCAGGTGCAGTTGGGTGCCGAGGCGCGGCCGGATGGCGAAGGTTCCCAACCCGTGGGTGCGTTGGAGCAACCCCTCGTAGACAAGGGTGTCGATCGCCTTGCGGACCGTGGCTCGCGAGACGCCGTAGGTGGCGGTCAGGTCGCGCTCCGAAGGGATGGCCTCGCCGGGGACGGCGAGGCGGGCCAGGACGTCGCGAAGCTGCCGATGCTTTGGCACCGGTCCCTCCAAGATCTGATCCGGCAGCGTGACGGCTGTCATGGTTAGGTCCCTCCCCACGTGGACAAGGTGGTCTTCATTCGCAGCCCGGGCGGCACCGCCCGCCCGAACGCGAGAGTCGAATCGAGAGTCGAATCGAGAGTCGAGACGACGTGGATACGGCCTCATTCTCTACGCAGCGTGGCCCCGTCCGGGTCGCTGTCCGCGGGCCACGTGAGCAAGTGTTCGCCGATGACGGCGTCGGGTCCGCACACGGCGTCGACCGGGGTCTCGCCGGGGACGTCGAGAAGGATGATCGGCACGACCGGGCTGCGTCCGCCGGCCTCGATATCCGCCGGATCCCACGTGACGATCGGGTCGCCGGCGGCGATGTCGGTGCGCTCGGTGGCGTGCAGGGTGAACCCCGCGCCACCGAGTTGGACGGTGTCGATGCCCAGGTGGACCAGGACGGCGACATCGGCTCCGGCGATGACGAACGCGTGCGGGTGCAGCTTGACCAGGCGCCCGGAGATCGGGGCCACGACCGTGGCCGCGCTGCGGTCCGGGTCGATGGCCACGCCCGGCCCGACGATCCGGCCGGCGAAGACGGGGTCGGGGACCTCGTCGAGGGCGATGACCCGTCCGCTGCAGGGGCTGAGGATCGCGGTCACATGAGGTCCTGGATGTCCTCGGCGAGGTTGTCCGCCTCGGGGCCGACGACGACCTGGACGATGTTGCCGGTGACGATGACGCCGTGGGCGCCGGCCGCCTTGAGGGCCGCCTGGTCGACGAGCCCGCCGTCTTCGACCTCGGTCCGAAGCCGCGTGATGCAGGCCTCGATCTCGACGATGTTGTCGGCGCCACCGAGGCCGGAGAGGATGCGTGCTGCCTTGCTCATTTGAGTTCCTTTCGTGGGATCACTGTGCGGTTCTGCGTGGATCACTGTGCGGTTCTACGGGATATCAGTGCGGATCTATCGGGTCGGTCAGTGGACGAATTCGGTCTGGGTGACCTTGCGCAACCCGCGAGGGGCGGGAGACGAACAGGACCCGGCGGCCGGCGGCGAGGGCCGCGATCTCGTCGGTGCGGGACAGGTGCGCGGCCAGGGTCCGGCGAACCGCCTCGGGCTGCTCGGCGATCTCTCGGGCCATCGCGGTGGCTGTCATTCGGAGCGTTCTCCTCGGGGCTTGACAAACGGTGGGAGCCTGGGTCATGCTTACTGGTACGTACCAGAGCGTATCAGTACGGACCACGAACAGCAAGCCCCGCAGAAGCCCCGCAGAAGCCCCGCAAGTGCACTGAAGAACCACCGAAGTAGCACCGCCGTAGTTCCTCAGGAGCACGGCGAGAAGCCCCCGGCTCCACCCTCCCGATCGCTCGTCCGTCCCGAAAGGACTTTGATGAACGCCCAAGCCGCCGCCCGCCAGACGAGTGGGAAACGGTTCGATCTTGCGCCGCTGCAGAAGTTCGGTCGCAGCCTCATGCTCCCCATCGCCGCCCTCCCCGCGGCCGCCCTCCTCCTGCGCATCGGCCAGCCCGACCTGCTCGGCAAGGACGGCCTCGGTTGGACCCAGGTGGCCGCCGTCCTCGGCGCAGCCGGTGACGCGATCTTCGCCAACCTGCCGCTGCTGTTCGCCGTCGGTGTCGCCATCGGCATGGCCAAGAAGGCCGACGGCTCGACCGCCCTCGCCGGTGTCGTGGGTTACCTCGTCTTCAAGGGGGTGGCCGACGCGATCTCACCGTTCGTCCTCGGAGCTGCCGCCGCCGGCGAGAAGCAGAAACTCATCAACTATGGCGTCCTCGGCGGCATTGTCATGGGCATCACCGCCGCCAAACTCTGGGAGCGCTACCACCGGATCAGCCTCCCGCCCTACCTCGCCTTCTTCGGCGGGCGGCGCTTCGTCCCGATCGTCACGGCCCTGGCCGCGATCATCCTGGCCGTCCTGCTCGGCGTGATCTACCCGGCCTTCAACAGCGGTCTGACCGCGCTGGGCAACTGGGTCGTGGCCAACACCATCATCGGTGGTCTCGTCTACGGCACGCTCAACCGCCTGCTCATCCCGCTCGGCCTGCACCACATCCTCAACTCGGTGCCGTGGTTCGTCTTCGGTGAGTACACCGCCGCCGATGGCCAGGTTTACCACGGTGACATCGCCCGCTTCCTCCACGGCGACCCGGCTGCAGGCCCCTTCATGACCGGCTTCTTCCCCATCATGATGTTCGCCCTCCCGGCCGCGGCCTTCGCGATCTGGCGCGCGGCCAAGCCCTCCCAGCGCAAGGCCGTCGGCGGCATCATGCTCTCGGGCGCCCTGACGTCGTTCCTCACCGGGGTGACCGAGCCGCTGGAGTTCTCGTTCATGTTCGTCGCCTGGCCGCTCTACGTCCTGCACTCGGTCCTCACCGGCACGTCGCTGGCAGTCGCCAACGCCTTGGGCATCCACGACGGATTCGGCTTCTCCGCAGGCCTGTTCGACTTCGCGCTCAACTGGAATATCGCCACCAAACCGGCCCTGCTCATCGTGCTGGGTCTGATCTACGCGGTGGTCTATTACGTCCTCTTCACCTGGGTCATCCGCAAGTGGAACCTGCGCACCCCAGGCCGCGAGGACGACGACTCGACGACGGCCGACACCAGCGCCTGATCGTCACAGACACCCGCTTGCGGCGGGTCACGCAGCAGCCGGTCCGAGAGCCCACTCGGACCGGCTGTTTCGCGTTGACCTCACCTTCCGGCGGGGCCGGGTTACGCTCCGGCTCATGTATGCCGTCCGCCGCACCTCCGCGGCCCTGCTCGCCGCCGTGGTGCTGGCGCTGGTGCCGGGGACGTCGGTAGGGCTCGCGGCGTCGGCCGGGCTCGCGGCATCGCCCGCGAGCTCGACGGCTGCCGGGCTGGGCGCGGATGGAACACCCGGACCGGCCATCGAAGAGACGCTGAGCGTCCCGGTGGGCCCGGAGCCCGACGGGACGGCGGTGGCGCTGGACGTGACCGTCTTCCGTCCAGGCGGGCTCGGCCAGCACAGCGAACCCTGGTCGGCGGTCCTGCTGGCCCACGGCTTCGGCGGCAGCAAGGCCGACCTGGTCGAGCGAGGCCGTGACCTCGCCTCCCGGGGCTATCTCGTGCTCGGCTACTCCGCCAGGGGTTTCGGCGCGTCGGGAGGCCGGATCCACCTCAACGACCCGGCATACGAGATCGCCGATGCCCGCGCCCTCGTGAGTCTGCTCGCCACCCGCAGTGACGTGCTCCTGGATGCACCCGGCGACCCGCACGTCGGCGTGGTGGGGGCGTCCTACGGTGGGGCGCTCGCGATCATGCTCGGCGCGACCGACCAGCGCGTGGACAGCGTCGTCGGAGTCGTTGCGTGGAACGACCTGGCCGACGCCTTCTTCCCGCAGTTCGCAGTCGTGGGGCCGCGCAGTCCGTTGGGGCCGGCTCAGGTGGATCGGTCTCCCGAGCCGGGACCGCTCAAGGCGCTCTGGGCGTCCCGATTCTTCGGCTCGGCCCTCGCCAGTGCGGGTTTGCCGGGTGCTGGTGCTGGTGCGGGTGCTCACCCGAGTTCGGGTGGCGGCGCGGGCGCCGTGTGTGGGCGATTCGACCCCACCGTGTGTCGGCTGTTCCTGGAGGCGACGGTGACCGGGCGACCGAGCCCCGAGTTGTTGACGGTGTTGCGCGCCCACAGCCCTCGTCCGCTGCTTGCCGGCCTGCGCGCGCCGACCATGCTCGTTCAGGGGATGGCCGACTCGCTGTTCGGCATCGAGCAGGCCGCCGCGACTGCGCGAGCGATCGCGGTCCAGGTGCCGCGGCTGGCGATCCGGTGGATCGACGGTGGTCACGACGGGCTGTCGAGCACCGCCGCAGCCGACGAGCAGGCGTTGCGCGATTGGCTGGCCGACACCCTCCGTGGCACCACGCTTCTGGCCGGCGCGGGCCAGTTCAGCTACGCCGCACCGATTCCGCGGCGACGGACGGTGGCTCCGCTCTTCACCACGCCCGACTCTCCGCCGACAGCGACCTGGACCGCCGTGCCCCTTGCGCCCCTTGTCGGCGCCTCGGGGGGCGGGACGTCCGACCCGCAGCGGATCGTCACGCCACCGGGTGGTCAGCCGGCGTCGGTGACCGCGATTCCGTCGCTCGGGGGGCTGGGCGTGGGCGCGGCGGCATACCAACTGGCAGCTCTCCCAGGGCAGTCCGCCGCCTTCGACAGTCCTCCCTTCGCGCAGCAGACCGCCATCGTCGGCGCGCCGCGACTGACCCTCACGGTGACCTCGACCGGGCCCGAGACCGTGCTCTTCCTCTCGCTGTGGCAAGTGACGGCCGGCCAGGCCACCCTGCCGCGGCGGCTGGTCGCGCCCGTGCGGGTGCTCACCACGCCGGGACAGCCGACCTCGGTCGACGTCGCGCTCGCTCCGGCCACCTGGACGGTCGAGGCGGGTAGCTCGCTTCGGGTGTTGATCACCTCGACCGACTCGGCGTATGCCGCCCCCCGCGAGGCTCGCGTCGACCTGGTGGCGGTCGCCGGCGGGGAGCTTCGACTGCCGCATGTCGACGGCTACCTCCTTGCTGCGGAGAGCGACCTGGACACCGAGTCGGTCGGGGTCGCGGCGGCAATCGCGCTGCTGCTGGCCGCTTTCGGGGTGTTGGCCTGGCGCGAGCGGCGCCGACGACGGTTGCTGCCCGACCGGGACGACCTCGCCGACGTGCCGTTGGCGGTTGAGCACCTCGTGAAGACCTACGCCGACGGTCACCGCGCCGTCGGCGATGTGTCGTGGCGGGCCGAACGCGGCCAGGTCGTCGGGCTGCTGGGACCCAACGGGGCGGGGAAGACGACGACGCTGCGCATGGCGATGGGGCTCATCACCCCCGATTCTGGCGCGGTCTATCTCGGCGGGCGGGCAGTGCGCCCAGGGGCACCGGCGCTGCGCGGCGTCGGGGCGCTGGTCGAAGGGCCGGGCTTCCTGCCGCACCTCACCGGCCGGGCCAACCTGCACGCGTATTGGGCGGCCACCGGTCGCCCGATCGAGGAGGCCCGGCTCGACGAGGCCCTCGACGTGGCGGCCCTCGGCGGCGCGGTCGACCGGCCGGTGCGCTCCTACAGCCACGGCATGCGGCAGCGGCTCGGCATCGCCCAGGCCATGCTCGGGCTGCCCGACCTGCTCGTCCTCGACGAGCCCACCAACGGGCTCGACCCCCCGCAGATCGCCGCGATGCGCCCGATCCTGCAGCGGTATGCCGCCGCCGGCCGCACCGTCGTCGTCTCCAGCCACCTGCTGGCCGAGGTGGAGCAGACCTGCTCGCATGTCGTCGTCATGCACGCCGGGCGGGTGGTCACCGCTGGGCCGGTCGCCGATCTCATCGACTCCTCCGACACGACCGTCGTCCACCTCGACCCCGCCGCGACGGCGGAAACCATTGCGGCTGTTGCTGATCGGCTCCTGTCGGTCGCCGGGATCCTTGAGGTCGAGATCGTCGAGGACGAGGGTGACTCGCGGCTGGTCGTCACCGCGGGTATGCCGCGCCCCGACGTGGTCCGGGCGCTCACCGAGGTCGGTGCCGACGTCGTCGGGCTGAGCAGCCGCAAACATCTCGAGGAGGTCTTCTTGCGGGTCATCGCCGCCGCCCAGACCGCAGGAGAGCCGACCGGATCGGTCACCGAACGGCTGCGACAGGTGCGGGCCCGATGACCACGGACCCGGTCGCCAAGCAGCCCACCACCACGGTGCCGACCGCCACGGAGCCGAGAGCGACGGAGCCGAGCGCGACGGAGCCGAGCGGGCGGCATACCCGAGGGGCGTTGTCCTTCGGCGCGGAGGTGCGCCGACAACTGGGCCGCCGTCGCACGCTGTGGAGTTTCGTCATCATGCTTGCGCTGCCGGTGATCCTCATTGGCGCGTTCGCGCTCGGCCGCACGAGTGGCCCCCCGGGCGGCTCGCGGCTGTCGGACCTCGCCCAGCAGGGCAGTGCCAACTTCGCGATCTTCGCGCTGGCGGCAGCCTCCGACTTCCTCCTCGTCGTCCTCGCGGCCCTCTTCGCGGGCGACGCGGTGCCGGCTGAGGCGTCCTGGTCAACCCTGCGCTACCTCCTCATCGCGCCCGTCCCGCGGGCTCGGCTGCTGGCGAGCAAATGGGCCGTCGCGATCGTCAGCCTCGGGGTCGCCATCGTCGTCTATCTCGGTTGGGGGCTGCTTGTTGGCGGTCTTGCCTATGGGTGGGCTCCCTTCACCAATCCGGCTGGGGGAGTGTTGGGTTGGGGCGAGTTGTTGCCCCGGCTGGCGATTGCGGCGGCCTATCTCTTCGTGACCCTGCTGCAGGTGGCGGGGATCGCGTTCGTGCTCGGTGTGCGGACCGACGCGCCGCTGGGTGCCGTCGGGGTGGCCGTGCTGGTCGCGATCGTCTCGTCGATCCTCGGCCAGATCGACAGCCTGGGCGACCTGCGCAACGGCCTCCCGCTGCACTACATCCGCGCATGGCAGGACCTGTTGACGCCCCAGGTGGACTGGACCGCGATGGGGCACGGGGTGCTCTGGTCGGTGCTCTACACGCTTCTCACCGTCGGGTTGGCCTTCGCCGTGTTCCGCCGCAAGGACGTCCTCAGCTGAGGCGACCTTCTCGACCGGGCTCGCGGCGGCGGCCCGCCGAGCCCCAGCGAGCCCTGACCACGATTGTCAGCGTCGTGACGGACGTCTCGTGGAAGGCGGATCACACATCGAGCGTTCCCTGGGGGTGACCTGTCACGCTGTTACTGACGGGTAACACTGAAATCAACGACCCTGGGGGGCGACGATGCTGGATCCGAAGGCGGCGGGGGAGATCGCCCGCGCATTCGGGCTGGGCGCGAACGCCCGCCTCGAAGGCCCAGTTGCCCATGGCCGCAAGGGCGAAGTCTGGCGCTTGGTCACCGATGAGGGTCGGTATGCCGTGAAGGCCCTTTTCGGCACGGTGTTCCGCGAGCGGGCGGAGCGGGACGCGGCATACCAGGACGTCGTTCGCGATACGGGCGTACCGATGCCCGCGGTTCTGCGCACCCTCTCGGGCAACGTCTTGGCCGACGTCGGTGGGCCGCCCCCCAACGCGACCGTCAGGGTCTACGAATGGGTCGACATCCTCGAGCCGCGCCGTGACCTTGATCCGCGCGAGATCGGGCGGCTGCTCGCCCGCGTGCACAACGTCGAGGCGCCCGCTGCCGGAACTGTGGATCCCTGGTACCGCGAGCCGGTCGGCCCTCAGGTCTGGGGCGAGCTCGTCGAGGCCTTGCGTGCGGAGGACGCGCCCTTCGCCACCGACCTCGCCGCGCTGGTGCCCCAACTTGTCGCTCTTGAGCAGACTTTCGAGGTGCCCGCGGACGTCCGGACCTGCCACTGCGACCTCTGGGCCGACAACGTCCGCGCGACGCGTGACGGCGGGATCGTCCTGCTCGACTGGGAGAGTGCCGGCCCCGAGAGCCCGTCGCACGAGTTGGGGATGGTCGTGTTCGAATACGGCCTTGGCGACCCGGCCCGGATGCTCGATCTGTATGCCGCCTACCTCATCGCCGGAGGGCCCGGCCGGATCTCGCGCGCCGGTGACCTGACCATGTTGGGGGCGACGAGCGAGCACCTGGCCGAGGAAGGCTGCCGCCGCTGGCTCTCGGCGACCGATGAGGGCGACCGCGAGCTCGCCGCCGCGTGGGTCGAATGGCTGCTGCACGAGCCGATCACGCCGGCCACCGTGGCCGACGTCCTCGACGCCGTGGCCGGCCTCGGTGGGAGCCGCGGGGCGTAGCCTCGACTGGCCGCGCCGCACGGCATACCTGATCGCGGCGCTGGGCCGGGGTCGGGGCCGCGCATGAAGCCTTCTGCGGGGGTGTGATTACCCCACCGGGGGCTGCTTCATCGGCTGCCTCACCCCCGGTCTCACGCCGCGCGCTCAGGGCGTCGGTGGCCGCGTGGGTTGCAGCGCCAGCGCCATCGTCAGCCGCAGGACCTCCTCGGGGTCATCAAGCCGGTCCCCGAACAACTCGCGCAGCTGGGCCATGCGGTAGCGCACCGTCTGTGGGTGGACGAACAGGTGGGCGGCGATGAGCTCGCGACGGCCGTGGTGCAGCAGCCACGACCGCAGCGTCTCCTCCAGCCGCAGCCGCACGGTCGGGCGCACCGCGGCGAGCGGCGCCAAGGCCCGAGCCCGCAAGTCGGCCAGCGCCTCAGGGTCGGCGCTCAGCAGCAACTCGGCCAGGAGGTCGTCGGTGTCGAGGGTTCCGCGCGAGTTGGGCTGGGGGAGGAACTCGCGAGCGCGCAACACCCGCTGGAACGACCGATGTACCTGCAGCCACGGTCGCTCGGGCCCGATGATCGCCCCGCGCCCTTCCAACTGGCGCACCAGCCGCTCCCGATCCCGCCCGGTGGCGTCGGGCACGAGCAGGACGCCGGCGTCCTCGTCGTCGACGCCGGCCGGCTCAGTCGACATCGCCAGGGTCCTGGCGTCGAGGAGCCCGAGCACCGCGCGCAGTTGCCCCTCGGGCAGGAGCACCGCGGTGAGCGACCGTGGCGGGTGCCAGTCGGCCCGCCGAGCGGCCGCGACGAGGTCGGCCTCCTCGCCGCCACCGACGAGCAGCGCGGCCAATCGGTCGCGATAGCGCTCGCGCGCGCGCCCGGCAGTGGCCAGTTCGTCGGCATGACCCGAGATGCTCGCGGACGACAGGGCGTCGATGTAGGCGAACACCAACTCGGCAAACGCCCCCAGCGTGGCCGCCGGCACCCCGGTCGCCACTGCCTCCCGCGACAGACCGCGCCAGCAGACTCGCGCCCCGACCCGGTATGCCGCCTGCAGCGCGTCCATGGACCGGCCACTGCGGGCCTCGCCGCGGCCCAACTCATAGGCTGCAGCCGTGCTTGGGGCGATGGGTTCGGCAGGGTCGGTGCCGCTGCCGACCCGGGCCAGCTCGAGGAAATTGACCAGGGCCAGCTCGACGGCGGTACGGATGCGCGCACCCATGGCGTCCGAAAACGGCCGGGCATAGCTGGGCACTTCGCGCATGATGGTCTCGACGGCCTCGGCAGCCACCCGCGGGACGACGCCTCGGAGTCGCTCGAAGACGTCCTGTTCGAGGGCCAAGGACGTGACCGCCGGCACCGCGCTGGGGGGCGTTCGGGGAGTGCGAGGGGCCCGTGGGGTGACGGACATGGCTTCACCGCCTTGTCTCTCGCGAACAAAAGTTCAGCTCCGCTTCACGTCGAGCCATCAGAAATCTAGCGCAGAAACCCGGAACAATGGGTTCTATGTCCGCCACGGTCACCTCGCCGCGAGGCCGCAGTCTTCGACAACGCGCCTGGCGCGCCGCCGAGATGCTCACTGGAGCCCTCATGCCGGCCGACACTCTCGATGTCATCAACCCCTTGCGCCCCGGCGCCGACCCGCTCGCGGGCCGGATTGAGCGGATTCATCTCGAAACCGCGGACGCTGCAACCGTTTTCATCAAACCTGGAGCCGACTGGTCGGGGCACATCCCCGGGCAGTACCTCCGCTTCGGCATCGACATCGGTGGTGTCAGGCAGTGGCGCACCTACTCGCTGACCAGCCGGCTCGACCGTCCCGACGGCCTGCTGACGATCACGACCAAGGCCATCCCCGACGGCTTGGTGAGCAACCACGTCGTCCGTGACCTGCGCCCAGGCACGCTGGTCCACATCGGCCAGGCCGAAGGCGACTTCGTCCTCCCGACGGCCCGCCCGGACAAGGTCTTGTTCCTCACCGGCGGCAGCGGCATCACGCCCGTCATGGGGATGCTGCGCAACCACATCGCCGAGTTGCCCGACGTGGTGATGATCCACTCCGCGCCAACCGCCCGCGACGTCATCTTCGCGACCGAGCTGCGCGAGCTGGCCGCCACCGGCCTGATGCGCCTGGTCGAGTTGCACACCGACACCGACGGCATGCTCGACCTCGCGGTCGACCTCGACCGCCTCGTCCCCGACTGGCGTGAGCGTGAGGTCTGGGCGTGTGGCCCGGCCGGAATGCTCGACGCGTGCGAGACCCACTGGTCGACCGCCGAGCTGCGCGAGCGCCTGCACGTCGAGCGCTTCCGCACCCACCTGCACGCCGCTGGCGAGGGTGGCACCGTCACCTTCACCAAGACCGGAACGATCGTCGAGGCCGACGGCGGCCGCCCGATCCTTGAGGTCGCCGAAGAGGCGGGCATGCTCATGCCGCATGGTTGCCGCATGGGCATCTGCTACCAATGCGTCTTGCCGCTGCGCGACGGCGCGGTCCGCGACCTGCGCACCGGCGAGGTCACGTATGCCGCCCCCGGCGACGGTGTCGCCATCCAAACCTGCGTGTCGGCTGCCGCCGGCGCGTGCGAGATCGAGCACTGAGGAGCCACTGAATGACCCTCGTCGCCGAGCCGCACCCCGTTGCGACCGACCCCACGATGCCGAGCGAGCGGTCCGGCCAGCGGGCCGGGTCTGCCTTCGCGCCCCCCGCCCCGCCTGTCGACGCCCGCGTCAACCCACACCTGCGTCTGGTCGACGGCAAGGAGCGGGTCCTGCACCCCAAGCCGTCCGGTCGTCCCGACCCGACCGCGCACCTGTCGGCCGCCGACATCGAGGCCCTCGGTCGTGAGCTCGACGCCATCCGCCAGACCGTCATGGATTCGCGCGGAGCCGACGACGCGGCATACATCCGCAAGGTCATTGCGTTCAACCGCTACCTCGAGTTGACCAGCCGCGCGATCCTGCTGTTCTCGCTCTTCCCACCGGCCTGGTTGGTCGGCACCGCGGGCCTGTCGGTCGCCAAGATCATCGACAACATGGAGCTGGGCCACAACATCCTCCACGGCCAGTGGGACTGGATGCGCGACCCCAAGATCCACTCGACGACCTGGGAATGGGACCATGTCACGCCGGCGGCCCAGTGGAAGGAGTCGCACAACGAGACTCACCACACCTACACCAACGTCCTCGGCCGCGACAACGACCTCGGCTACGGCATCATGCGCGTCGACGCCGACCAGCCCTGGCACCTGGCCAACCTCGGTCAGCCGCTCTACAGCTTCATCAACGCCCTGTTCTTCGAGTGGGGCATCGCCAGCTACGACCTGAAGCTGCATGACGTCATCACCGGCAAGATGCCCCGCGAGGAGTCCAAGCCTCGGGTCGACGCCATGCTGACCAAGATGCGTCGGCAGGTCCTCAAGGACTACCTCATCCACCCGCTGCTGTCTGGGCCGTCGTTCTTCCCGACGATGGGCGCCAACTTCGTCGCGACGATCATCCGCAACCTGTGGTCCAACGGGGTCATCCTCTGTGGGCACTTCCCGTTCGGCGTCGACACCTTCGCCTACGACTCGATCGAGGGCGAGACCCGCGGCGAGTGGTATGTCCGCCAGATGCTCGGTTCGGCCAACATCTCCGGTGGCTGGCTCGTCCACTTCATGTCGGGCAACCTCAGCCACCAGATCGAGCACCACCTGTTCCCCGACCTGCCGAGCAACCGCTACGCCCAGGTCGCCCCGCAGGTGCGTGAGATCTGCCAGCGCTACGGCCTGCACTACGTCACGGGTTCCTACCCGCGTCAGCTCGCCTCGGCCTGGGCCAAGGTCTTCGTCTACGCCCTGCCCGACAAGGAGCCCGACCGCTCCCGTGGGCAGATCGTCGCCTCGGCCGTCAAGGACGCCTTCGTGGCGGGGAAGGCCAAGCGCGCGGCCAAGCGCGCCGCCAAACTGGCTTAACCCCTTGCGGGCAGGGATAGCCTCACAGACGTATCTCTCGATAGTCCGGACACCTCTTTCTGGTGTTACGTCGTGAGGAGCGTCTCTCCCATGCTCAAGCCAAGTGCCCATCCGCACCCGATGACCAGGTTGTCCGAGCGAGGCCTCTGATGGCCCGCATCCCCGACTACCTCGACTTCGACCTCGAACTCACCGACGCCGGTGAAGGCGGCTACACCGCCCGGGTCCTCGCCTCCCCCAAGGGGGAGGCCAGTGCCGATTTCCGTATGCCGTTCCTCGGCGTCGATCTCGAGAACGTCATCCTCAAGCTCGGCCGCACCCGTTCGGGCGTCCGCGCGCTGGGCTCCCCGCAGCATGACCTCGCGCGCACCTTCGGCGGTCAGCTCTACGACACGGTGTTCTCCGGAGAGGTCGGCACCTGCTTCCGGCGCAGCCTCGATGAGGCGGACGAGCAGGGCAAGGGCCTGCGTATCAAACTGCGGCTCACCGACGTCCCCTCGCTCGCCGACGTCCCCTGGGAATACCTGTATGCCGCGGGGCTGGGTCGCTTCCTCGTTCTTTCCGAGTCCACGCCGATCATCCGTTACCTCGACCTGCCGCGTGAGGTTCTGCCGCTCACCGTCACGCCTCCACTGCGGATTCTCTTGGCCGTGTGCAGCCCAACCAACCTCACCCAACTCGACACCCAGGCGGAAGTCGCGCGGGTCGCCGAATCGCTCCGCGACCTCGTCGAGCGTGGGCTGGTCATCGTGGACCCGCTGCCGAACGCGACGCTCACGGCGCTGCGTCAGGCGCTGCGGGCGACCGACTATCACGTCCTGCACTTCATCGGTCATGGCGGCTTCGACCCGGTCGCCGGCGACGGCGTGCTCGCCTTCGAGGACGCCGACCATCTGGGCCACCTCGTGTCCGGGCAGGACCTGGGCACGCTGCTGCACGATATGCGCACCCTGCGCTTGGCCGTCCTCAACGCCTGCGAAGGCGCTCGGCAGTCGCCCACCGACCCCTTCTCGGGTGTCGCGCAGTGTCTGGTCCGTCAGGGCTTGCCGGCGGTCGTCGCTATGCAGTTCGAGATCACCGATACCGCAGCCACCAGCCTGTCGTCGGAGTTCTATGCCGCTCTGGCCGACGGGCTGCCCATCGACGCTGCTCTTGCACATGCCCGGATGAGCGTGTTCGCTGCGGACAACGACGTCGAATGGGGCACGCCGGTCCTCTATCTGCGCGCCCGGGACGGGCGAATCTTCGACGTGGCAACTCAAGGTGCGGCCCCGCCGACACCTACGCCGACACCAGTGGCGACACCCGCGCCGACACCCGCGCCCGCTCCACCATCACCCATCCCGATCCCTTACCCGATCTCGACCACTCCACCGACTCCGGCGCCGATGCCCGTACCGACATCCGCAACACCCCCGCCGATGCCCGTGCCGACGCCACCTACCCCGCAAACGGGGGCGGGCGGCATACCTGCTGACGCGCCGGGAGCGCCGAAGCAGCGCCATCCCGCGGTGGCACCCGCTGTCGTCGCAGCCGTCATCGTCACCTTGGGCCTGGTCGCGGCGTTCTTGCTGCGGCCCGATGGCGGCGCGGCGACGAATGGACCGGGGCCGGCGCCCAAGGAGTTCAACGGGTTCGTCGCGATGCGCGGAACGCCGGTCATCGACGGCCAGGCCAACGAATGGGCCGGAGCCGTGCCCTACGTCTCGGACGTCCTCGTCGCAGGCAAGGCGACGAAGATCAAGGCGACGTGGAGCCTGATGTGGGACCAGCAGGCCTTCTATGTGGTCGCCGATGTCGCCGACCCCAACCTCATGCCAGCCGACCAGACGGCTCCCGACCAGCAGTGGCGCGGAGATTCGGTGAGCTTCGAGCTCGGGGCTGATCCGCGGGGCTTGGCCGTCGAGGCTGGGCTGCGGGCCACGGACGCGCACTACATCGTCGGCCTGACCCCGACGACCCCGGCGCGGACCAAGATCGTCATCAACCGTGCCAACGTCACCAAGAACACCATCGACGCCGGCCGATTCCATGGCGAGAGCGACGCCGTCGTTGCGCTCATTCCCGGCGGTTACCGGGTCGAGGCGCGCCTGCCCTGGGCCGTGACGGGTGTGGCGCCCCTTGGGGTGCAGACAGGTCAGGTGTTCGGGATCAACCTCAACGCCAGCGACGCCGGGTCCTCACCCAAGGAGTTCGCCGCGATGTACTCCAGCAACCGGGGCCGCACCAGTGCCAACCAGGTCCGACCCGCTGCCTGGCAGGTCGTGCAACTGCAGGGCTGACCTGGGGAGGCCCCGAACCCCGCTGGAGCTAGGCGTCCACTGTTTGCGCGCGGCGGCTCGGTGAGGGAAGATCTACCCACGGGTAACCCCACCCGGCGACCCGACTCGGGAGGACGACGATGGCCAGGTACGACATCACGACCGCAACCTTGGGCACCCTGCTGGCCGACCCCGACGTGGTGGCCATCATGGAGAAGCACGCCCCCGGCATCACGACCAACCCCATGATCGGCATGGCGGCCGGCATGCCCGCCGCCCAGGCCGTCGCCATGGCCGGCGGGATGATCGGCGGAGACGCCGTGTCGGCAATCACCGACGAGGTCACTTCTCTTAACTGAGGTGCATGTAGTACAGTCTTCACAGACACCAACACAGACCCACGAGCGGCTGCCGGACCCCCTGCTGGCGGCCGCTCGTGTTTGTGTTTCCGGGGACCATTCGCCCACATCGGCAGAGTTCGGTCGCCCGCTCCCGCGCTAGGCACCCCCGTTTGGGCCCGTTCCCCGTTGTGACGCCACCCGCCGCGGTAGGCCGCCGCTAAGCCACGGTATGCCGCGGGCGCGGCATACCGGATAGCGTGCGGTGATGGCCGCGAAGGCAACGACCCCCGCGATCGAGCTCGCTGTCGGTGAGCGGACGATCCGGCTCAGCAACCCCGACCGGGTGTATTTCCCGGAGCACGGGTGGACCAAACTCGACCTGGCGAACTACTACCTCGCGGTCGGCGACGGCATCGTCCGGGCGCTGCGGGAGCGGCCGTGCATGCTGCACCGGTTCCCCGAGGGGCTGGCCGGCGAGAAGGTCCACCAGAAGCGGATCCCGCACGGGGCCCCGCCGTGGTTGCAGACCGTGCGGCTGCACTTCCCCCGCTGGAACCGCACCGCCGACGAACTGTGCGTCACCGAGCTCGGGTCGGTCATCTGGGCGGTGCAGATGTCGACCGTGGAGTTCCATCCGTGGAACGTCCGGCGCGCCGATGTCGATCGCCCCGACGAGTGGCGGATCGACCTCGACCCCATGCCCGAGGCCGGGTTCGACCGGGTGCGCGTCGTCGCCGGGGTCGTCCGCGAGGTGCTTGACGAGCTGGGCATCGTCGGTTTCCCGAAGACTTCGGGGGGCAACGGGCTGCACGTCTACGTCCGGATCGTGCCCGAGTGGGAGTTCGGCGACGTCCGCCGGGCGGCCCTCGCCTTCGCCCGCGAGGTGGAGCGGCGGCTGCCTGGAGACGCGACGACGACCTGGTGGCGCAAGGACCGCGACCCCCGGCATGTCTTCATCGACTACAACCAGAACGCTCGCGACCACACGATCGCGGCGGCCTACTCGGTCCGCGGCGTCCCCGACGGCACCGTTTCGACGCCGATCCGGTGGGACGAGATCGCCGACGTGGAACCCCGATCCCTCACGCTCGCAACGGTTCCCGCGAGGTATGCCGCCCTCGGTGACCTTCACGCGGGGATCGACGACACGGCATACCGGCTGGATGCCTTGTTGGAATGGGCCGAGCGGGACGAGCGTGCGGGAGCCGACACGCCACCCGAGCCGGACGCCGGACCCGACACCTGATCGCCGACGCCTGGACGCCGACGCCTGGACGCCGACGCCTGACCCTGCGGCCCGCCCGACGCCGGAACGCGCCAACCTGTGAAATTTCGATGAATCCGCAACCACCGGCGCTCAGGAGGTAAGGGGCGGCTTACCCTCAGTCATGGCCCCGTTGCCACCTCGGCCGGCACCTCCGGCTCCGGCTCCCGAAACGCCGTCACCCGCCCGTGCGCGGGTCATGGCCCGGCGCGCTCTGGCCTGGGGCCGCCGCTGGTGGATCCTCACGGTGGTCCTCGTGGCACTCGCCGGCCTCTCGGGCACCCTGCTCGTGCGGGACCTACGCGCCCCCGCGCCGCTCACCCAGGCCGAGATCGACAAGGCCGCCGCGAAAGTCGTCGACAAGGCGCTGGCCGAAGCCGCGCGGGCCCCGTCAGCCGCCAGCACGGCATACGCCCAGGTCGCGGCGAGCCTCGTCATCATCGAAACCGTTGGCGGGGGAGGCGATCCGGCTGCGCAGGGCCTGGGGACGGGCGTCATCGTCAGCCAGGAGGGTGCGATCCTCACCGCCAACCACGTGGTCAGCGGCGGCGGCGCGATCACGGTGACCTTCGCCGACGGCACCCGTGCCCCCGCTCGGGTCCAGAGCGCGCAGCCGGAGAACGACATCGCGGTGCTCGTGGCCGACCAACTCCCGCAGGTCGTCGTGCCAGCGGTCCTCGGTGGGGGCGTGCGCGTCGGCGACCCGGTGTATGCCGTCGGCCATCCCCTCGGTCTCACCGCGTCGCTGTCGTCCGGTGTCGTGTCAGCGACCGGGCGAACGATCGAGGCGGAAGGGCTCAAGCTCGCCGACCTCATCCAGTTCGACGCGGCCGTCAACCCGGGCAATTCCGGTGGGCCACTGCTCAATTCGGCAGGTCAGGTCGTCGGCATCGTCACTGCGCTCGCCAACCCGTCCAAGCAACCCTTCTTCGTCGGCATCGGTTTCGCCGTGCCGATCGCGACAGCCGGCGGCGCCGCCGGCGGACCCTCGATCTAAGGAGCCAGATGTCGACTCCCTTTGCCGCTGGCACCTCTGCCGCCGCCCCCTCGCCGGGGCCAGGCGCCCACCCGCTCGAGCAGATGCTCTACCAGGTGAAGCGGACCATCGTCGGCCAGGACCAACTCCTCGAGCGGATGCTCGTCGCGCTCCTGGCCCGCGGGCACCTGCTTGTGGAGGGCGTACCCGGCCTGGCCAAGACGATGGCGATCAAGACGCTCGCCGAGGCGATCGGGGTGGACTTCAAGCGCATCCAGTTCACGCCCGACCTGGTCCCCGCCGACCTCATCGGCACCCGGATCTACAACCAGCAGACCGGCGACTTCCAGGTGTCGCTCGGCCCCGTCTTCGCCAACCTCGTCCTCGCCGACGAGATCAACCGGGCGCCGGCCAAGGTGCAGAGCGCCCTGCTGGAGGTCATGCAGGAACGCCAGGTGACGATCGGCCGCGAGACCTTCTCCGCGCCGGACCCGTTCCTCGTCATGGCCACCCAGAACCCCATCGAGTCCGAGGGCACCTATCCGCTCCCTGAGGCACAGGTCGACCGGTTCATGCTCAAGGTGCTCGTCGGATATCCCTCTGCCACAGAGGAATACGTCGTCGTCGAGCGGATGATCCGCGCGGCCGAGCGGATCGACGCGGTCCTCGACGCGGACGGACTTCGGGGGCTGCAGGCCGCCGTCGACACGGTCTACGTCGACCCCGGAGTGATCCAGTATGCCGTCGCGCTTGCGGGTGCGACCCGTGACCCAGGCGTCGTGGGGCTTCCCGAACTGGCCCGCTATCTGTCCTTCGGTGCCAGCCCTCGCGCGTCGATCAACATCGTCCTCGCGGCCCGGGCGTTGGCCTATCTGCGTGGTCGTGACTACGTCATCCCGATGGATGCCCGGGAGCTTGCGCCCGACGTCCTGCGTCATCGGATGGTGCTCAGCTACGAGGCCCTGGCCGATGACGTCAGCGCCGACGACCTGCTCGGCCCGATCCTCGCGGCGGTGCCGTTACCCGAGACTGCGGGAGGGCGGCATACCTCAGGGGTGGCCGAGCCGATCCCCGCCAACGTGGACCCCGCATGGTACCGACGACCGGAGTAGCTGCCTCCGAGCGGCTGCTGCGCCGGCTGGAGTGGACGGTGGTGCGGCGGCTCGACGGGCGGTTGCAGGGCGACTACCGGACCATCTTCCGTGGCACCGGGGTCGACTTCCGCGATCTGCGCGAATACGAGCCGGGCGACGACCTGCGCCACATCGACTGGAACGTCACCGCGCGCACCGACGTGCCGTTCGTCCGCGAATACACCGAGGATCGTGAGCTGACCGCCTGGCTGTTGCTCGACCGGTCGGCGTCCATGGCCTTCGGGCCGACCGATCGGCCCAAGCATGTGGTGCTGCTTGAGCTGGCGACCACTCTCGCACTGGTTCTCGCGCGCGGAGGCAACCGGGTGGGTGCCGTCCTCTATGGCGACGGGGTCGATCGCACGGTGCCGCCGCGGCAGGGGCGGGATCAGGTGCTGCGGATCGCCCGCGAGTTGCTCGCCGACGCCCCGACTGCGGGGCACCCGACCGACCTGGGCGGGTTGCTGCGGGCGGCGTTGGGCATGGCCCGGCAGCGCTCCCTGATCGTCATCGTGTCGGACTTCGTGACGACGCCGGGGTGGGAGCGGCCGTTGGGACTGCTCGCCCGTCGGCATGACGTCGTGGCCATCCAGTTGGTCGACCCGCGTGAGCATGACCTGCCCGAGGCCGGGCTCATCGCGCTCACCGACCCCGAGACCGGGGAGCATGTCCTCGTCGACACCGGCGACGTTGAGTTCCGTTCTCGGCTATGGGAGTTGGCGCAGGCGCGGCAGCGCCAACTGGAGGCGGTCGCCGCTCATGCCGGGATCGCGCTGCACCCCGTGTCGACCGACGAGGATCTCGTCGGGGCGTTGCTGCGGATGGCCCGTCTGCGCAGCAAGTGGCGGCGCTGATGCCAGTGACGTTCATTTCCCCCTGGGCGCTGCTCGGGCTCCTTCTCGTGCCCGGTCTCGCCGCGGCATACCGAATCGTGCGAGCCCGCCGAGCGGCCCGGCGAGCCGAGCTCGCAGCGCTCGGGTTCGCTCCGGTGTTGGCCGGGGGCCGTCGTCGACGAGGTTGGGTCGTCCCGACCGCGCTGGGTCTGACGCTGGGGCTGTTGGTGCTCGCCGCCGCACGTCCGCAGGCCACCGTGCCCGACCTGCGCCGCGAGGGGACGGTGATCCTCGCGATCGACGCCTCGACGAGCATGACGGCCACCGACGTGGCGCCGACCCGGATGGCAGCGGCCAAGGCGGCGGCGAAGGCCTTCATTGCGCGGCAGCCGAGCACGATCCGGATCGGGGTCGTGTCCTTCGGGGACAGCGCGGTGGTCCTGCAGGCTCCGACGCTCGTGCAGGCCGAGGTCGTGGCGGCCATCGATCGGCTGACACCCCAAGGGGGCACGTCGTTGGGGCAGGGAATCTTCGCGTCGCTCAAGGCAATTGCTGGAGGGAAACTCGCGATCACCGAAGAGCAGTTGGCTGGGGACATCGAGAGCCTCGACATCGGGTACTTCGGGTCATCGGCCATCGTCCTGCTGTCCGACGGTGAGGACACCTCGCGCCTGGACCCCCTGGCGTTGGCCGAGCTCGCCGGTGTCGCGGGTGTCAAGATCAACACCGTCGGGCTGGGCGACCCGGCCGGGACGACGGTGACTGTCAACGGCTTCACGGCGGCGACGCAGTTGGACGAGGCGACGCTGACGGCGATCGCCGACGCGACGGGTGGCCACTACCGGGCGGCGCCCGACGAGGCGTCCCTCGCTGATGTCTACGGTTCGATCGACCTCGCGATGACCAGCACCCCCGTGCACATCGAGATTTCGGCGCTGTTCGCGGCGGCCGCCCTGCTCGTCCTGGTCGCTGCCGCCAGCACGTCGATCCTTCGGACCGGGCGGGTGATCTGAGTGTCGTTCGCGTGGCCCTACGCCCTGCTCGCGGTGCTGCTCGCTCCGGCGCTGCTCGCGGCATACCTCTGGTCGTTGCGACGGAGGCGCAGGTATGCCGTCCGGCATCCGGATCTCGCGCTCGTGCGTGCCGCGCTGCCCGCGCGTTCCCGCTGGCGTCCGCATCTGCCGGTTGCGCTGCTCGTGCTGGGCGTCGGGCTGTTGGGGCTGGCAGTCGCCCGGCCGCAGGCCTCGGTCGAGGTCCCGATCCAGCGCTCGACGATCATCCTCGCGCTGGACGTGTCGCGCTCGATGTGTGCCACCGACGTCGCGCCCAACCGGCTTTCGGCCGCGCGGACGGCCGTCCAGGAGTTCGTCGAGACCCAGCCGAGGGACACTCGGTTCGGGCTGGTCGCGTTCTCGGGATCGGCTGCACTCGTCGTGCCGCCGACGACCGACTCGGCGGCGGTGCTGACGTCGCTCGACGGGCTGAGCACCGGGCGCGGGACGGCGATCGGGTCGGCCATCCTCACGTCGGTCGATGCGATCGCCGCGATCAACTCCCAGGTGCAACCGATCGGCGAGGTGCCGCTCGGGCCCGACACCATGCAGCAGCCGGGCGTCCCGGCGCCGGTGCCGAGTTCGATCGACCCGCCGCCTGGAGCGACTGGCGGCTTCGTGTCGGACATCGTCGTGCTGCTCACCGACGGTGCCAACACGCGTGGGGTGCTGCCGGTGGCGGCGGCCAAACTCGCGGCCGAGCGCCGGATCCGGGTCTATCCCATCGGTTTCGGCACGACGAATCCGACCCAGATGGTGTGCACCGCCGAGCAGTTGGGCGGGGACGCTTTCGGTGAGTTCGGGCCACGATCTGGCGGACAGGTCCCGGGTGGACAGGCCCCGGGTGGACAGGCCCCGGGCGGCGGGTTCGGCGGAGGGCGCAACTTCCTGGTCGTCGATGAGCCCACCCTGAAGGCCGTCGCGGCCACCACCGGCGGGGCCTACCACCAGGCGAGCGATGCCGCTCAGCTCGGCGAGGTCCTGCGAGGGATCCCGCGCGAGGTCGTGCTGCAGCGTGAGGACCTGGAGGTCACGGCATACTTGGCGATCCTGGCAGCGCTCGTCGTGGCGGGCGCGCTCGTG
>ERZ795058.2031-NODE-2031-length-25114-cov-16.449938_pt1 | contig 25114 bp, 18 predicted proteins | sample MGYA00375142_ERZ795058 | MGnify/ENA primary metagenome ERZ795058 (study PRJEB30187, sample SAMN05720210) | activated sludge metagenome | isolation source: anaerobic digester from wastewater treatment plant | place: Japan | collected 2015-04-20 ... | reverse complement strand
TGCGTTACCAACGAGAGTGTTTCCGCGCCATCATTGGCGCGGCTCCATTGAAGCAGCGTGATTTCCACCAGACGTTCCTCTGCCGCCTGGTTTCCGCGCCATCATTGGCGCGGCTCCATTGAAGCCACCCTGCGGGTATCTCCGGCGGCCACGCGGTTTTGTGTTTCCGCGCCATCATTGGCGCGGCTCCATTGAAGCGCGTTTTCCGGGCGGGCCTTTCCCGCCCTTTTTTCTGTTTCCGCGCCATCATTGGCGCGGCTCCATTGAAGCGTGGTTAGTGTCTCCAATTCGCGCACGGGCGGGATGAGTTTCCGCGCCATCATTGGCGCGGCTCCATTGAAGCACATTACAAATGTGCTGGACGGTGCCCTTGGCAAAGTTTCCGCGCCATTGTTGGCGCGGCTCCATTGAAGCCGTAGCGCACAGGTTCATAAGACAACAGCATTTTAGGTTTCCGCGCCATTGTTGGCGCGGCTCCATTGAAGCTTGAGGGCGGGCGGCGCGGGCGCGAAGACGCGGCGGAGTTTCCGCGCCATTGTTGGCGCGGCTCCATTGAAGCGACGAAGAACGGGCGCGTCCCGGGCATGGGCCAGCAGGTTTCCGCGCCATTGTTGGCGCGGCTCCATTGAAGCAATCAGTGCATGGCCTTCACGGCGATTGAAATCCATGTTTCCGCGCCATTGTTGGCGCGGCTCCATTGAAGCAGAGTACACATGCCAGATGTGGTGGCCGGTGTGAGCGTTTCCGCGCCATTGTTGGCGCGGCTCCATTGAAGCGCGAGCTTGGCGTAATACTGGCCCTTGCGCTCGCTGAACGTTTCCGCGCCATCATTGGCGCGGCTCCATTGAAGCCCCGAAAGCACCATGTCGCACTCCTCAGTATTCTGCTTGCTGACGGTGGTAGCCTAAATGTCGCCTTTCGACTCCGAAACACACGTTCTCTTCACGAAGAAATCGAACGGGCATTCCGGCGTAACTCCGGACGTCTCCTCGTATTCAACCGGACGCGCCTCGGGGTGCCGGAGAGTGAAACGGCCGTCCCCCGCATCCCGGAACCGTTCGACCGATTCCTTCAGATAAAACCTGCTGGTGTCGTGAATCGTCTGGTAGATGAAACCACGCGAAATCCGGCGGTGTTTGTGCAACGCCTGCCGACTGATGCCGAGCATCTTCGCAGTCGAGGATGCTGATATGAAGCTTGATAAAGGCATGGCCTTCAATATGCCGTCGAGTTCCCTGTCACGAGCCTCCTCAATCTTCCTCGCATCATCCGGCCCGAACAGACGGTCGCCACAATGCGAACACTGCATATAAGACACGTCGGCGACACAGAAGGTGCCGATCTCATTGTCATCGACCCGGAACTTCGCCGCGTGGCGCTCCAGATATTCGCCCTTACCACATTCGTAACACTTCATGGCTTCACCCCGATTCACTCGGCTTCCTTGAAACTGTTGACTACAAGCAACACGCCGTTCTCGACATAGAAGTGCGTATAAACATCCTCTCCGCGAAAACGGCTCTTATAGAAATCGAGCATGATCCCGTCCGAGCACCTTGCATTCGACCAATCGCTTTTGTAGAAATGACAGGGCTTCAATGCAAGAATCGCACGCCTTATGTCGTCACTTTCCCAACCGAATGCTTTCCACGCCCCCTCAAGAGCGTTCTTTCTGGCCTTCCATTTCCCGCTGTTCACGAGTCGCCTGACATCTTCCAGCGGGTATGTCGCTTTAGGCTGGCCCTTTCGATGCATTCCGCTTCCTTCATTGTGTTCATGGTTATAGCTCAAAGGGTTGACACCTGTCAACCCCTTGTTGCGTTCGTGTCCGGTTTATGTCAGCCTGCGCTGTGCGCTGTGTACCCTTTGCCACGGGTTCCTCGATTCGGATGTTTCCGAATCCGATCGTATCGTATAACAAACAACCTACGTGAATCCACACGCCGCGCTCGTCGTAAGATGGCCGAAGTATAGCACCGCAAACCAGATGAGTGCGAGGGCAAAAGCCAACTTTCATTTATCCACGAACGCATCCTAGTCCCCTTGACCGTTTTTGGCTTCGGATTCCGGTCGTGCGGACGAGGTGGACGCTTCCGCGCTTTCAACACGCGGTCACTTGTAAAAGCCAAGCCCCGCCGCGTGGCGAGTAGCAGGTTTACTTTTGTCCACGATGTCCACCAAGGAGGCGCTTGCAAAACCCTTTACTTGCGGGTGTGGCACGGGCATCTTGCCCGTGTTTCATGGGCGGGACGCCCATGCCACAAGGGGACTTGCAAGAGCCTCACAGGTTAAAATCACACCTGCGGATGAAACCAAAGGGCGTTGAAAGTTCAACTTGCTCTTTCTAGGTTTATTCGCATGGGAGAGGCGCGGGACGCTGTTTCTCACTCACCACGCGATGCGCCACGCGCTGCAACACCTTAACGTCTGCGGCTGACACACCCTTGGGCACGAAGGTGTTGCCGACCACGCTCTCGCCGTAAAAGAACGCGAACCAGACGCAGCCCAGCAGATACTCACCCTGCGCGTTCGCGTGAAACTTGTCGGCCCCCAACCGAAATGTGCCGCTCTTGGGATCCTTGCGCCAACTGTAACCGCCGTGCAACGCGCGCTTCTCGGCCGGTAGCGCGGGATAGACCACCGTTTGGGGATCGAATGCCGGATCAGGCACGAACGGTCCCCATGCCGGGTCACGCCGGGCTGCCTCCATCGCATCGCCGCTCGGAATCAGCCGGAACCCCTTGGCCTGACAAAACGCATCGTAAGCCGTGCGCACCTTGCGGTACATGTCATCCGTCGAAACGAACCCCTTTACCCCGACCGGATGGTCGTCGCGATAGGCCCAGGTTTGATGCACCACAATCTCGGCATCCGGCGCGTATTTGCGGATGATCGCGATCAGCCGGTCGGCACCCGGCTGGTAGCTTTCTGGAATCGGTGCTTTGTGACTCACCTGCTGGATGGTCACGTATGCCCACTTCTCTTGTTGCAACAGTTCCTGCAGGCTCTTCTTGCCAGCGTAAGGGCGTCCCTGGGGATCTGCAGGATCTTTTTCAAAGGCCTCCGCATGCCGCACATGGCGATCAAAATCGCATCCACCGATCATGGCGTGACCCACTATTGCCTCGTGACCCGCAGCCGCCACAATCTCCTTGAAGTACCGCAGCGCATTGTTTGAAAAGCTGTTGCCGATCGCCAACAGCTTTACGCTCTTGGCGTCAGCCGTCCCGCAGACCAGTCCGGTTATCGCCACAATCACCGCTATGCCATACCGTCGCATCGTTCCTGTCCCTCCGTTTTTCAATATTGAATTGATGGTGTAATGAGTTTAGGCAGCGCGCCATCCCTCAGGTGAGATCACGTTTGGTTGCTGCCATCATCTGGCGCATCAAAGCGCGTCGATCTTGCCAGGTGTCGCGTAGCGAACCGATCCGGATGCGCTGGCGGAACTGGTCTAGCTTCAACCGCACCACGGGCGTGACGCGCACGCGGACGGGCCGTTCCGGCTCGAGGCAGAAGAAGTTGTCATCGTACCACGCATCCAGGCCCCCCAGCGAGATCCAGACCCAGAGCGCCGGGTGACGGCTCGTGAGAATCACGGCGAAACTGTTATCATCCCATACGCGGATCTCAGCCCGTATCCGCGGCGACTGCGAATTCAATTCGCGCCACGCGCAGAAAGGCACGACCTGCCACGCCACAGGATTGCCCTGCTCGTCGATCAGGTAGAGCCAAAGCAGCAGATTGGACGCGCCGTACTTGCGCAGCGCCTCGCCGACTTTGACCGTCACCGGCTTCGTACGTGAAGTCGCCTTGAGCGTGACTTTTTTGGTGCCTTCGAGAACCGTGGAGCCTTCCATTTGCGTCATGCGCCACTGCACCTCACCCTTGAAAGGCTTGGCGCCATCATTGAAAGCGAACACCTCGACCGATGTCCCCTGACGGCGGCCCGCAAGGGTCAACGGGGCGAAAAAGCGACGCGCCACAAAGTGCAGGGCTTTCCACCGGCCGCCTGCGTCCACCGATGAACAACTCGCCGTGGGCCAACAGTCATTGAGGTGCCAGAAGATCGCACCACCCTGCCCGTCGTCCGTCTCGCAGCGCCCGAGCATGACCTGCTGCTCGACGGCCAACGCCTGCTGAATCTGGCTCAGCCACAGCGTGTTTTCAAAGCCGAACGGCATCAGAAACTCATCCACGCAGGTGGCGAAAATGCGCCTGGCACCGTCCGCCGGCGACGTATGAAACAGGCTGGCGGGATGCGACACATTACGCTCGGGTTCGCTGAGATAGGCGGCTGCGGCGCGCGGCTCGGGGAATGCGGGGAGACTCTGAAAGTCCGGGCATCCGCCCATAGAAAACGGATCGTGCGCCATCGGCGGCAAGCATGGTCGACCGGGATCCTCGCGCTTCACCGTTTCCTCGACCGTCTTAACGTACGCGGCGTGCACACCTTTTCCGCCGCCATCCCCGCAACACCACATCACCACCGAGGGATGGTGGCGCAGTCGCTTGATCGCGCCGGTCACCTCACGCGCACAGGCCGCAAGCGCCGCATCGTCCGGCTTTTCCGACTGCGCCTCGCAGAGCATCATGTCTTGCCACACGCAGACGCCGTACTCATCGCACAGATCGTAAAAGGCTTCATTCTCGTAGATGCCGCCACCCCAAACGCGCAGGCAATTCATGTTGCCGACTGCCGCCGCCTTGACGAGGCGCGCATACTCCACGCGCGTCAGGCGCGCGGCGTAGAGGTCGGCGGGCATCCAACTCGCGCCCTTCAGAAACAACGGCATCCCGTTGATGAAAAAGCGCCGCGAGACCTCGCCCCGCACTTTCGTTTCTTCCATGCGGAAGTCGCAAAGCCCGATGCGCCGCGGGATATGCTCGTGGCATGTGCGTCCCGTCAGCACGTCAACCGTAACCTCATACAGCGGCTGCTCACCCATGCCAACCGGCCACCAAAGCTGAGGGTTCTTGACCGGAACATTCAGCGACAAGCGATCCACATTCAGAATATCACGCGCCTCGTGAAGGATGTTGCCCTTGTAACAGACACGGACCAAAACTTCGAGGTGCATCTCGGGGCAGAAACGCTCTGCCTCCACCACCACATTCAAGCCGACCTCCCCCGCGACGGAGTGATCCTGCAGGATAACCACCTGATGCACACGCACATTGGAGAACGCCATCACCGAGACATCGCCGCAAATTCCGACCGTCTCTGATTTGGGCTGCCAAAGGCCAAGCGACGACGACGCTTGACGACGCAGGGGTTGGTCTGTGGCGGCTGCGAACACCACGGTCAACTTGTTTTTACCGGGCTTGATAAGCGCCTTCACATCGTATTCCAGCGACTCGAAGGCACTCGCCGAACATCCAAGCTCCGTATCGTTGAGCGATACCACCGCGCGTCCGTCAAGCCCCTCAAACCGCAACACCACGCTGTCGTAGTCCGAAAAATCTTCAGACACAAAAATTTTTTCGTAAACCCATGTGCTTTCGCACACGCGCGACATGCCCTCAAGCGCCATACCCGGGATCGGGTCTTCAATCTCTTGCGCTGTCAGAAGGTCAGCGTGTATACAACCCGGCACCAACGCCTGCAGACTCTTCTTCGAACCTTCCTTTCGCACGCTCCAGTCGCCTGACAAATCAATTCGTCTCATCACACCATCCCATCTGTGCCACATTCGATACTCATAAGCGTATTGTCGCAGACCCCCCTGCCAAAGTCAATCCATCAACCAAAACCAGATTGCGGTGGATATCTCGGAGCGGGAGCGGTATGATGCTGACATGAATCTGACAGAAAAGACATTGGACACGCGACGTGTATTTGAAGGGCGTGCACTGGTCATTGATGTGGTGGATATCGAGCTTCCCGATGGACGGCGGTCGATACGCGAGATTGTGCGGCATCGTGGTGCCGCAGTCATCTTGGGCCAGCGCCCGGACGGTTGCTATGTGCTGGTCCGGCAGTACCGCAAGGCCGTCGAACAGGCGTTGCTGGAAGTGGTGGCGGGGGGTCTGGACGAAGGTGAAGATCCGGACTCAGCCGCACGGCGGGAAATGGAGGAGGAGAGCGGATACGAAGTGGTCTCGTTGAAAAAAATCGGAGTGATCGTGCCGTGTCCCGGTTATTCGGAAGAACACCTGCATCTGTACTACGCGCGCCTTTCGCAAGAACCGCGCACGCAACGTCTGGATTCCGATGAAAACCTCGAACCCGTGGTGATGACCGCTGAAGCACTTGACGCGGCCTTGGACGCAGGTGAGTTGATCGACGGTAAAAGTGTTGCGATCTGGCTGATGTGGCGTCGCATGTGTGCGGCGGGGTGCGGAATACAGGAGGTTAGGACGGAATGAACACGACGCGTTCACCTCTATTCACGTTGGCGTTGCTCGCCATGGTTCTGTTCCTGGTGTTTCAACTCCGCGAGACGCGACACATGCGTGTCGTACGACAGGCGTCTCCGACCGCTGACGCGCACGCCGAGCCTTCCAGCCGGAGCAACCGCGAGACCGAGGCCACCCTTGTCTACAAGCGTGTCTCGCCCTCGGTGGTCGCGGTCGCGAACAATGCGTTGGTGCGGCGCGGATTCTTCTTCGATTTCCAAATTTACGAGGTGCCGCAGGGGGCCGGTTCCGGTTTCGTGTGGGACAAGAAGGGACATATCGTCAGCAACTACCATGTGGTGCATCAGGCCAACCGGCTGACCGTCACCTTCCCGGACGGCACGCAATACGACGCGAAATTGGTGGGCATCGCGCCGGACTACGACTTGGCCGTGCTCAAGATCGACGCGCCGCCTGACCGGCTCGTGCCGGTAGAAGTGGCGGCATCGCGCGACCTCGAGGTCGGTCAGCGGGTCTACGCCATCGGTAATCCTTTCGGCCTCGACACCACCCTCTCATCCGGCATTGTCAGCGCACTGGGACGCACCATCACTTCGATGACCGACCGCAAGATCCACGACGTGATCCAGACCGATACCGCGATCAACCCCGGCAATTCGGGCGGCCCGTTGCTCGCCTGCTGCGGATGCTTGATCGGCGTCAACACCGCGATCCTGAGCCCGAGCGGCGCCTACGCCGGAATCGGATTTGCAGTGCCATCCGATACCGTTTCGCGCGTTGTACCGCAACTGATCGAAAAAGGGCGGGTCACACGGGCCGGCCTCGGCGTTCGGCTCCTGCCCGATCACGTCGCCGCGCGAGCGAACCTGAGCGGCGTTGCAATCTACGCGGTGTTTGAGCAAACCCCCGCCGCGCGCGCGGGCCTCACGGGCATTGGCCTCAACCGCTTCGGCGAATTGGTTTTTGGCGACATCATCGTCGCGGTGGACGGGCAGACCGTCACGACGATCGAGGACGTGCAGGCGATGCTGGACCCGCGCCAACCCGGCGACCGCGTAGAACTCACGGTCGCGCGCGCAGGGAAATCGCGCAAGATCACCCTGACGCTGATCGAGGAGTAGGCACAGGCCCGCTTCAACCCGTTGAAGCGCGGAGGCGGTGAACTACTGCCCCTGTTACCGCAGTGTCATCACTGAGCCGACCGGCGCGATGGTCAGTTTCGCGTAAGTGTCGGTCACGCGCACAAGCGCTGTGTAACCGGCGGGGACCGACGACGGCTTGGTTGCGTTCAGCAGCGCCTGGCGCGTTGCGGCATCAGCCGAAGTAAAGGTGAAGAGCGTTCCGTGGTAGGGATACTCGGCTCCTTGCGGCACGGTCAGCGTAACGGTGCCCTCAACAGTCAGCGCCCCGGCGACGGCCAGCGATGCGCTGTAACGACCGCCGGTTTCGAACGTCACGGTGAGATCGCCGCTGACGGTCGCCGAGCCGGTCAATTCCGCGCCTGCGCGGATCATGATGTTAGTGATGCCGTCCAACGCGGCACCGTCCAGATTGAGCACGCCGCCCTCGACGATCAGCGTGCCGTCCACCGCAAGCGTACCCGAGAGCGTCTGCACGGCCGCACCGCTTTTGACGACGGTACCGGTACCGCTGAATGAGCCGCCAAAGATCGCATCGTCAGTCGTATGGATACCGAACGTGCCGTTCGCAAGCAGTTCGATCGCACCATCGCCGCTGAGCGAGCCGACCGTCTCGCTTGTGCCGGAGACCGCGAGTTTGCCCGGTGCCGCCACCGTGGTCGGCGAGAGATCGGAGAAGACATTCATCGCGCTTTGCATGCCCTGCACCGGCCACTGCCCGGCCAAGGTATAGCGCGTGGTCGTGATCAACGAGGTGTCTGCGGAATAGTCTTGCGAGTCCACCACCGTCCACGTCGTTCCGTCCGCACTGATCTCGACGGTCCACGTAATCGCATCTCGTCCGGTCGCATCATTCGCGGTGTACCACGCATAACCGTTGAAGAACACTGGAGTAGGGAACTCAAGCACCAGCGGGTAGAGCGGCGACGCGGAATTATGATAAAACTTGGTCTCCACGCTGCCGTCGATCGCTTTTTCAGGCCCCTCCACACCGGCCGTCTTGCCCGGACTCGTCGCCAGCGTGCCGACGGGGTACGGCACATCGACGCCGCCCAAGGTAAGACGGAATTCGGAAAGTTGGTAGCCCGTATTGACATGCGCGCCTTCGGGCCGGGTCACGCTGGGTTTGAAGCGGACAAACTTGGTCAGAACCCCCGAAACCACCGTCGCCGTGCCGTCCTCGATCCGCGTTGCGCCGGTATAGGTGCTGTCTATGCCGGTGTAGTAGGTGTTCCCGGTGCCAGTCTGCGTGAGCCCCAGCGCGGAGACGCCGTCCTGCAACGAACCGATGAACGTTTCCGCTCCGGTATTGGTCACGACCACCGACATCGGCAGAGCGCCGTCATTACGTATCACAGTGTTGATACCCTTGGGCATGATGTAGGCATCGGCACCGTCCGCCGCCTGCAATGCGACCACACCTTGACCCGAGGCCGCCCCCGTAAAAGCCGTGTAATCCGTCAAAGTCACCACACTGTTGTTTTCGGCGTGCAGTCGACCGTCACCGGAAAGTGCGCTGAATACGGCGTTGAAATTGTTGACCGCCAGCCGCCCGGCTTGTCCGATCGCGACCAGTTGTTCAATTGACGTTCCCGTGCCGCCGAACCATTTCTCAGTCAGATACGCCTCGACCGCCTGACGCTCTTCCACCGTCAACACGCGATTGTACACCAACACCTCGCCGACATATCCGACGAAATAGCGGGCGTATTGGGAACTGAACCAGTAATCGCCGAGGGCCGCTTGGAAATCACGGGTGCTGGTGCTGACGGCTGTAAGAATATGCAGCGGCTGACCATCGAACGAATATCCTGCGACGCCATTAATGAACATCTCGCCGTTATGGGAAAAATCGTTTGCATCCGCTTGATTGCCGGTGTGCCGCCATGTGGTAGACGAATGCGTGCGCAATCCGTTTCGGTCCATCCGGGACTCACCCCAGAGACCACCCAGACCCACGTAACGGGTCACGTGGTTGACGATGAACACCGTCCGAGCCTGCGCCTTCTTGTCGGCCTCCAGCCGCGTGCGTACCTCGTCGTCGCCAAACAACACAGCCGGCTTGCCGTTGATCGCATTTTCCATCCACTTCGGGCGGTGTGCCGGATTAGCCTGCGTGAAATGGACACCAGCCCCAGACGCATCACGCCATGCTGTCACAAAACCGTTGGAAAGCGTGAACGTACTCGGCTCCGAGGCATCCAGCCAGTAGGAGAGTCCGCTCTTCAGCGGCTCGGGCTTGGAAATGCGCAGCGTGCCGTCCTCCACCTGCATGCCGCCCGAATAGGCGATTGATGCGATGGGGAGGGAGAAGTCGCCCGTCCCTATCTTTGCCAGCGCGATCGGCGCCGGGCCGTCGCTGATCGTGCCGGTGAACGCGGATGAGACGTTGCCGGCGCCGACCGTCAGCGTCGCCGCTTGCGCACCGCTGTTCGTGACGCTGCCGCCGGCCAGCGTGTTGGTGAGCGCACCGAGCGTTTCACTTCGTCCGTTCAGATCCAGCACACCGCCCGACAGTGCCACGTCGCCACCGATCTGGTTGCCGTTGTCTCCGGCCAACACCACACGCGTGTCAGGCTCGACACCGATCACGTTTAGTACGGCGTACGCGTCAGCCTCACCACTCTTGGCGAGCGCAAGGGTGCCGCCGCGCACATGCACAGAGAGGCCTGCGTTCTGCTCGCTGCCGCCGAGCGTCAGCGTGCCGTCCCCCCATTTCGACACGTTAGCCAGCCCCGTGATCACGCTGTTGACCGTCATTGTCTCACCGACACCGCTCACCTCGAATCCGCCCCCCTGCGCGGTGACCGGCGTGGTAGCCAGTAGCAGGTCGCCGCCGACGGGATTCACGAGACGCCCGCCGTTCAAGTGTACCGTCGCACCGCCCAGAGCAGTCTCGTCGGCCGGCAGCACACGACCGGAGACGATCCTCAACGTGCCGGACAGCGATGATCCAGAACCCTGCAACACCAGGTCGCCCGTGCCGTCTTTAACAGCCGAACCGGTTCCGGTCAATGCTCCCGTGTAGGTGATCGTTCCGTCACCGGTAAAACGGGCAGTACCTCCATTCAACACGACATCGTTGTCGTAGGTTTGCGACGCCGTGCTGTTCGTGAGGCGGTTATCAACGAAGCGCATCGTGTCAAACCACACGGCGGTTCCCGCGTTCGCGGTGACCGAGCCGTCGCCGCCGACCGAATCGTCATGCACGACGCGCACCGAGTAATCGGTCAGGTTCAGCGCTGAGGGGCCCAGCAATGCGGCACCGTCCAGCGCGAGGTCCGCGCCTGCCGCGATTGTATACGGCGTTTCCGGCATGCGGCGCAGCCAAACACGGTTGGTGAGTATCAAGCCGCCCGCATTCACGATCTTCGCGTCCAGCACCGAAGGCCACGCACCCGTTGAGCCGAAGCAGAGCGGCAACCCGCCATTATTGATGGTCAAGACCGGCTCTGGCGGACCTGCCGTCAATGCAGTAACGCCACACGCCATAACCAGATTGCCGGCCTCGGCAGGCACTGACAGCGTACCGTCCTGCGCCAATGCCAGCATACCTGACAGAAAGTTGTCGGCACTTTCCGTGATCAGATTCGGTCCGCCGTCGTCCGTAAACATCCGCGCACGCGCCAGTTCCGTCGCGTTGGTGAAACCGCCGTTCTCGGCATCGTACAAGATGCCGTTACGGAAGTTCCCTTGCGGACCTACGGCACCGGTGCCCTGCGCATAGCGAAACTCGACGGAATGCCAGCCTGCGGCGAGCGCGACGTTATTGGTGACCACCCGCGCAGCCGACGTATTGTTCAGGATCAGCGGCACCCCGTCGATCGCCAGATAGCCGCCGTCATCAAAACATTTGCCAAAACTGTAGACCCCGTCTTCGGCCAGATACCACCGGCCGCGATACACATACTGCGTGTTGTTCGGGAAAACACTGGTATCGGCGGTACTGCCTTTCTCGGGTATCCGTCGCCACCCGGTGTAGGTCAACGGGACATCAAGATTGATCTGCGCACCCGCACCCCGGTATTCATCGAGTCCGGAAGGTCTGGCCAGTTGCATGTTCCCGCCATCGAACACGACCGTACCGCCGGCCATCACGTTCGGCCCGCCGATCAGCAGGGTGCCGTCCTTCAACCAGAGCGTGCCGTCCTCAATACGCGCACCGATCGCGCTGAGCGTGCCGCTGCCCTGCTTCTCGATCGTCGCGCCGCCCTTGAGTGCGCCGCGCCAATCGCAATCCTCATTCAAGCCGCCCACGATCAGCGTGCCTTGCCCCGCGACGGATGAGGTGATGACCGCCTTGGGTCCGGATGAAAGCGTATTGACCGTCTCGCTCTTGCCGTTCAAATCCAACGTCGCAGTCGGTAACTTGTCATTGTAACCAGCCCACGGATTGATCGACAGACCGCCCTTGCCCACGCCGTGCGGCAGCACTTCGTCCTGCCCCAACCGTAACAGACTACCTGAGCCCAGACTGGCCCCGAGACCGTTCGTGCCGACTACAGTCCCCCCGCTGTAGTCGTTGGCGGGATTATTGAGGATCAACGGAGAGAACTCGTAGTTGATCCCCAGCGTGCCGCTCCCAGTGATCGGGCCGTCCACCTGCGTCGAACCGCCCACATAACCGGCACCGAGAAAACCGCCGCGCGGCGAAAGTGTAATGCCCCGGTTCGCGTGAATGACCAGTGCGTAGTTGCCGTCATCATTTTGCAGGCCACCGTTGTCCAAGATAATGGCGTCGGACTTATAGGCGCCCGGCACCGGACCAAAGCCGCTGTCACGCGCCACGCGCGCGTTGCCGTTTGAGACGATCGTGCGGCCGGTAAACAGGTTGTCATCGCCCAGGAATGTTCGTCCGGGACCAGTGATCCTGATATCCGCACTGCCCGTCAGCGTGGTGCGGCGCAGATTGATCCCGTGTGCCGTCGTATCCAGCAGCGCCGGCGAGATCAGTTCAAAGGTGCCGCCGACCAACCTCCATTCCGCGGCGATGGACTCGGGCGTCGAGTCGGGATTGCCGCGGATTTCGGAAAGGACCACCGTGCCCATGTCGTTTGTAATCTCGTAATAGCCGGACGCCCCTTGAAAGGTCGCCACGCCGCCACCACCCGCGATGACGCCGTCAACCCATTTGCTGCTGTCGCTCCACGCCCCCGTTGACGGACTCTTCCACACGCCATCCGCCGCACCGCAGCGCATCGCAACGGCAGCCGTCAAACCGATCACCACACACACACCTGCCCGGCCTTTACTCATGACAACCCTCCTAGTGATTTAGAACCTGCTGACACGGAGATAACGGTTTGGTATGGTATAAGAAAAGCGACGCATTGGCAATGGTTTTGAAAGGAAAAACATGCAGGATTTTGAAAAACTGGGAGTGTTTTATCTAGGCAAGCAGGTTGAGGCCGCATCGGGCGAAGCGAGCGACAATCTGCTCCTCTATGATGCCAAAGACCTGACCACGCATGCGATGATGGTCGGCATGACCGGCAGCGGCAAGACCGGACTCGCGCTGGCCCTGCTGGAAGAGGCAGCGATCGACGGCATCCCTGCCATCTTGATCGACCCGAAAGGTGACCTCGGTAATCTCATGTTGCAGTTTCCCGAACTGCGCCCCGAAGATTTCCGGCCGTGGGTGGATGAGGCCGAGGCGGCGCGCAAAGGGATGTCGCCAGAGGCGTTCGCCGCCAAAACCGCCGAGACCTGGCGCAACGGACTCGCGCAGTGGGGCCAGGACGGCGAGCGTATCCGCCGCTTGCAAGCCTCGGCGGAATTTGCCATCTACACGCCGGGCAGTATAGCCGGACGCCCCCTGCAACTGCTGCGTTCGTTCGACGCCCCGCCGGCGGCCCTGCTGAATGACACCACCGCGCTGCGCGACCGCGTGATGTCGGCGGTCTCCGGACTGCTCGGCCTGCTCGGCATCGACGCCGACCCGGTTCAGAGCCGCGAGCATATCTTGCTCTCCAACATCCTCGACCGCGCCTGGCAGGACGGGCGGGACGTGGACTTGACGGTGCTGATTCAGGATATCCAGACACCGCCCTTCGACCATGTGGGCGTGTTTGCGCTGGAGTCCTTCTACCCCTCGAAGGACCGCTTCGCCCTCGCCATGCGCGTCAACAATCTGCTGGCCTCGCCGGGATTCGCCGCCTGGATGGCGGGCGAGCCGCTTGATATCCAACGGCTGCTCCACACGCCGGACGGCAAACCCCGCGTTTCAATCCTCTACCTCGCCCATCTCTCGGATGCCGAGCGGATGTTTTTCGTAACGTGCCTGCTCACCGAGGTGCTCGCATGGATGCGCACCCAGCCCGGCACCGGCAGCCTGCGGGCGCTGCTCTACATGGATGAAATCTTCGGCTACTTCCCGCCGACCGCCAATCCGCCCTCCAAACTGCCGATGCTGACCCTGCTCAAACAGGCGCGTGCCTTCGGATTGGGCGTGGTGCTTTCCACACAGAATCCGGTCGATCTGGACTACAAGGGCTTGGCAAACTGCGGCACGTGGTTCATCGGACGGCTTCAGACCGAACGCGACAAACAGCGCGTGATGGAAGGGCTCGAAGGCGTGGCCGCCAGCACCGGCGACGGTTTTGACCGCAGTGCGATGGAACGCCTGCTGGCCGGTCTCGGCAACCGTGTCTTCCTGATGAACAACGTCCATGACGACGCCCCGGTGCTCTTCCAAACGCGCTGGGCCATGAGTTATCTGCGCGGGCCGTTGACGCTGCCGCAGTTGTCCAAGCTGCCCGGCAACGCGCCTGCGCAAACCGCCCCACAGAGGCCTACCGCAACACAGCCCGCGCCACAATCGGACGCAACTCCTCAACCTGCCGCCGTTGCCCCGGTCGTGCCGCCCGACATTCCCGTTTTCCACTTACGCCCGCCGCAGACAGGAGATGACGGCACGTATACACCGACATTGGTAGCCACCTATAAACTGCACTTTGTCGATGCCAAAGCCGCCGTCGATGAATGGATCAGCCGCACTTGGCTGGTGCCGTTCGCGGCGACGACCGGCGAACCGCTGTGGGACGAACCCGTGCTGTACGAAACGGCGGACCGCGACTTGGTTCGCGACACCCCCGCGCAGGCCCGTTATGCGGCACTGCCCGCGAGCGTGACGCGCCCCAAAGTCCTTGCAACCTGGACCAAATCGTTGGCAGCGGCGCTGTACCAGAACGCCACCCTCGACCTCCACGCCTATCCAGAACTCAAGATGGTGTCGCGCCCCGATGAGCCGCTCGGCGATTTCCGCGTCCGTGTCTGCCAGATCCTTCGCGAACGCCACGACGAGCAGGTCGCCAAACTGAAAGCGAAGTATGCACCCACGCTACGGACGCTCAGCGATCAGATCCGGCGCGCCGAAGCGAAGGTCGAGCGCGAACGGGCGCAGTCCGGCCAGCGGAAAATGGACACGATGCTTTCGGTTGGCGCCACGCTCCTCAGCGCCTTTCTCGGGCGCGGGCGCTCGCAGATTGGCACGGTGGGCCGTGCGACAACCGCCATGAAGAGTGCCGGCCGCATCGGCAAAGAGCGCGCGGATGTCGCACATGCCGAAGAGAGTCTGGAAGTCTTGCAGCAGCGCATGCGTGATTTGGAACAGCAGTTCGAGACGGCAACCGCAGAGTTGAGCGCCGTGCCACATCCTGAGACGTTGCAGGTCGCGACACAGGCCATCCGTCCACGCAAATCCGATATCCTGATCGAGATACTGGGTTTGTGTTGGGTGCCGGACGACACGCTTCGTCGCTCCACTTGAAGGCACAGGACTGCTTTTACTCTCACGGTTGCGAGCCACTGCGTGGTCGCAACAGGAGAGGTTGACCAGCGACGTTCGACCCGCGACCTGCGGCTGGAGCAACCGCTGAAACTGTAACCGCGTCCTTGTCCGAACGGCGACTGCTGTTGTATAATGGTAGCCTATTTTTCCTGCGGGTCCTTGGTGCCGTTCGTGCGCCATAAATGAGGTTTAAGACCTGCCCCCAGCTAAATGGGCCTGCGGGAAGAGGAGGAGGACTATCGCCATGTTTATCGATCCTGTCTATGTGATGTTTTTGCTTCCCGGCCTGATCTTGGCCGCTGTCACATCCATGTTGGTTAAGACGACCTTTAGCCGCTATGCGCGGGTTCGTGCCTACTCAGGGATGACCGGTGCGCAGGCGGCTGAGCGCATGCTGCGCGCCAACGGCGTGTTTGACGTGCAGGTCGAGCAGACGCAGGGTTTCCTGTCAGATCATTACGATCCCACCCGCAAAGTGCTGCGCCTCTCGCCGGATGTGTACGGCAGCAACTCGCTCTCTGCCGTGGGTGTGGCCTGTCACGAAGCCGGACACGCCCTGCAGCACGCCGCCGCATACGCACCGCTCACGCTCCGTACAGCTTTGGTGCCGACCACCAACTTCGCCAGCTCGTTCGCCGTTTATGTCTTCTTCGCGGGACTGCTGTTCAATAGCCAGTCGCTGGTCTACATCGGCTGCGCGCTGTTTGCGGTCGGCTTTCTGTTTGCCGTGGTCACCCTGCCGGTCGAGTGGGATGCCAGCGCACGCGCCAAACAACACCTGGCGACAACCGGCATCGTCTCGCCCGATCAGGTGCAGCATGCCGGACGCGTACTCAACGCGGCCTTCCTGACCTATCTGGCCGGCGCAGTCAGTTCACTTTTGACGTTGCTGTATTTCATGTTCCGCGCGGGGTTGCTTGGCGGACGCAGCAGAGATTAAGGTAATCGGAGAACATCATGAGCAAGAAAACCCGTGTCTTTAAAGCCGAAGTCCAGCAGGTGCTGGACCTGGTCATCCACTCCCTCTACTCGAAGAAAGAGATCTTCCTCCGCGAATTGATCTCCAATGCGTCGGACGCCATCGATCGCGCCCAGTATCTGGGGCTGACCGACAAGTCGCTGATCGCCGATGCGCCGAATTGGAAGATCGACCTGATCGTGGACAAGGAGGACAAGACGCTGACGATCACCGACAACGGCATCGGCATGAACGAGGAGGATCTCGACAAGAACCTCGGCGTCATCGCGAACTCCGGCACCAAGGCCTTCGCACAGGCACTGAAGGAGAAGCAGCAAACCAATATCCCGGAGCTGATCGGGCAGTTCGGCGTGGGCTTCTACGCCGCGTTCATGGTCGCCGAATCGGTCACCGTGATCACGCTCAAGCGCGGTGAAGACCAGAAGGCGGTCAAGTGGACATCGACAGGCACCGGCAGCTACACGCTGGAGGAGGCGGCACGCGACAAACCGGGCACAACCATCGTGCTTAAGCTGCGCGAGGGCATGGAGGAGTTCCTGAACGAGTGGCGGCTGCACGAGCTGGTTAAGAAGTACTCCGACTTCATCGCGTATCCGATCCGCTTCAGTGACACCGGCGAGGCGCCTGCAGAAGACGCGCAGCCGTTCAACACCATGAAAGCGATTTGGAAGCGCCCCAAGAGCGAACTGACCGAGGAGGCGACCAACGAGTTTTACACGCACCTCACGCACGACTACAACCCGCCGCTCAAGACCATCCCGATGTCGGTCGAAGGCGTGGTCGAGTTCAAGGCGCTGCTCTTCCTGCCCAAACAAGCGGGTATCGACCTGATGATGCCCAACAAGAAGTACGGGCTGCACCTCTACGTACGCAACGTCTTTATCGGTGCCGACTTCGACCTGCTATTGCCGGAGTACCTGCGCTTTGTGAAGGGCGTCGTAGACTCCAGCGACCTGCCGCTCAATGTGTCGCGCGAGATGCTGCAAGACGACGCCGTCATCCGTAAGATCAAGAGCAACATCACCGGCAAGGTGCTGAGTACGTTGGCAGAGATGATGACCGACGAACCGGAGACTTACACCGCCTTTTTCACTGCCTTCGGCCGCGTGCTCAAAGAGGGGCTGCATCACGACTACGAAAACGCTGACAAGCTCAAAGCGCTGATGATGTTCCGCTCGGCCACGCGCGACGGCAACGCGCTGATCTCGCTGGCGGACTATGTCAAGGCCATGCCCGAGACGCAGCAAGACATCTACTACCTGATCGCCGAAGATCTGGAGACCGCCAAACGTGCGCCGCACATTGAAGCACTGACCAAGCGCGGTTACGACGTGTTGCTTTTCACCGATCCGATCGACCAGTGGATCGCCGACACCCTGCGCGAATTCGAAGGCAAGAAACTGGTCGCCGTTGATAAAGGCGCGCTGGAGGTCGGCACCGACGAGGAGAAGGCCGCCGCGAAAAAGAAGATCGAGACCGCAGCCGACGACTTCAAAGAGCTGACAGCGTTCATCCAAGAGCACCTCAAAGAGCATGTCAAAGAGGTGCGTTTCTCACCACGCCTCACCGACTCCGCCTGTTGTCTGGTTGCTGACGAGAACGCCTTGAGCCCCAGCATGGAGCGGTTGATGCGTGCCATGAACCAGGATGTGCCGAAACAGCTCCGCACGCTGGAGTTGAATCCCGACCACGCCGTGATCGCGCGCATGAAGAGCATGCTGGAGGCCGACAAGGCCGATCCGCGCCTGGCCGATTTCGCCGACCTGCTTTTCGGTCAGGCGTTATTGGCAGAGGGTTCGGCACCGCAGAACCCGCAGCGCTTCACTCAGTTGGTCGCCGAGTTGATGACCCAAGTTTAAGTTCATGCTTGAACGTCTGATGAACCTGCTGAACAGCGACGTGGGGCCGGATCTGCTCCGGGCCCTGAAAGTCGTGTTTCTGGCAGTTCTGGCAGTCGCCACGTTCGGCATTCTCTACGCACCGACAGTCAAGCCCGGCAAGGTTACGAGCTATGGGTTGCTGCGCGTTCTATTTGCTGGTGCGCTGTTCGCGGTGCTGATCTATCAAGCCTCCTGGCAAATATGGGGCTACACCAACCCCGACTTCGTCAAATTCATGCGGCGCTACAACCGCCGTCCGGATGCCGCCGAAAAACAGGTGATGCGCGGGCCGCTATTGGACCGGCGTGGAATGGTGCTGGCCGCGCCGGTGATCGGCGATGTCTGGGGAAGACGCTATCCGCTGGGCGCGGCGGCGGCCCACCCCTTGGGCTATTATCACTCCACCTACGGCATCACCGCCGTGGAGCGCGTGTGCGATCCGACCCTAAGCGGATATGCGATCGACAAGCGCGACGAAGCACTGGGCAAGATGTTGTTCACGCAACGCGCCGCCGAGGGAGAGGCCGTGACCTTGACCCTTGACCAACGCTTGCAACAAAAAGCCTATGAGTTGCTTGCAGGTCGCAAAGGTGCTGTGGTGGTCATGCGGCCGCGTAGCGGGGCGCTGCTCGCCCTGGTCAGTTCGCCGGGCTTCGATCCGTTGAATCCGGCCGAGGCGATCAGGGATGAGAAGAACACGCCCGCGTTTAACCGCGCGGTGCAGGGGCGCTATCCGCCCGGCTCTACCTTCAAAATCCTGATGGCTGCGATGGCAATTGAGAAGGGTTTGCCGCAAGTCTATGCGTGTCCGGGGCAGGGATACGTTGCCGGATCGGGCACGCCGCCCATCCGGGACAGCGAGTACTATGCCTATCAGCGTAGGGGGGCGGTCTGGCCGGGCTGGGGTCGCATCGGGCTGAAAGATGCGACCGTCCACTCCTCCAACGTCTATTTCGCCCAGTTCGGGGTCGCATTGGGGCCTAAGGCGTTCAACGACATGATGGCCAAGGCGCACATCCGCGAGCCGCTCACCTATCTGCGGGCCAGCGGCGGTGAGCTTAAAAGCGTACGCGGCAATATGCCCGAGGTCACCAAGGCGCGCACGATCGCACTGCTGGCGATCGGTCAGGGCGAACTCTTGACCACCCCGCTGCACGTGGCTTGCTTCACTGCGGCTGTCGCCGCCGACGGGCGGATGATGCGTCCGCGCCTCTGCCAGGCTGAGCCGATCGAAGAGATGTCACGGCTCTGTAGTGTCAAGACAGCCGAGCAACTCCGCGCGATCCTACGCGAGGCAGTCAGTCGCGGCACCGGCAAAGGCGTCGATCTCCCGGGGCTCAACGTCTGTGGCAAGACTGGCACCGCGCAGGCGCCGGGCGGAGAAGACCATGCTTGGTTCACCTGCTTTGCTCCACAGCGCAAGCCGAACATCGTCGTCACGGTTTTGATTGAACGCGGTGGCTTCGGCGCTAAAGCAGCGCTACCCGTAGCGCGTGCCCTGCTCCAAGAAGCCGATCGCCTCGGGTACGTGCGCATTGGCGAGGAGGCCGCGCCGTGAGCCGGAAAAAGAAAAAAAAGCAAGCCCTGGGACCGGTCGGAACCGCCACGGGACTCTTCCTGCTCTCGGCGTTTGCCGTCGCCTGTGCCTGCTTGGCGATCCTCGGCGTCAAGCTCTCCAATGCGCCGGTCTTGCAGGTGGAGCCGCTGATCCCGTTGGCCGTGTATGCGGTCGGCGTGCCGCTGATCCTGCTCTGGCTCAAGCTTTCCGGCTGGAAGGGCGACGCCGGCTTGATCGGTGCTGTGTTTTTGCTCTGCGGCATCGGTCTGGTCATCCAGTTCCGCATGGGGAGCTTCGCGCAGGGATTGGCCAAGCCTGCGGCGATGCTGCCCTTACCGCTCGGGCTGGCCGCCTTTATGGTCGGCACCCTGTTGACCGGCAAAGGTCGGGGCGCTTGGCTCGCCAAAGCAGGTTGGCTGGCCTACCTTGTGGCGCTGGGCGTGCTGGCGGCCATGCTGCTGCTGGGACGCAGCTTCCGTGGTGGCACGTATCTGGCCGGCAATCTCAACCCGTCAGAGATTGTGAAGCCGTTGCTGGTGCTTTTTCTGGCTTCTTATCTGAGCCGCCATCAGAAGGCCTTCTCCGAGACGCAGAAGGGCATTCCTGTCCCACCGTTGCACGCGTTGTTGGGTCTCGTCGCGCTGTGGGCCATCCCGATGCTGATGACCATCGCGCTGAAAGACCTGGGGCTCATGGCCCTGCTCAACGCCGTGCTGATCGTGATGCTGTTCGCGATCGCGCGCAGCACCGGCTATCTGGCGATCGGCCTGGCGGCCGTCGCGGCGGCCGGCTTCGGCGTGCAGCTCATTTCAGCGAACGCCCGGACGCGCTTCGATGTCTGGCTCAACCCATTCGCCGATCCGACCGGCAAAGGCTGGCAGATTCTTCAAGCGTTAGCCGCCATGTACTCGGGCGGATTGTGGGGCGCCGGGCTTGGCGCGGGCGTGCCGCAGTCCGTGCCCATCGTCACATCGGACTTCGTCTACGCGGCGGTGGCCGAAGAGATCGGACTGGTCGGCTGCGCCCTGCTGTTGATCGTTTACGCCACGCTCTTCTCTCGCGGGTTGCGCGCGGCTGGCGCGACAAAAACACCCTTCGAGCGGTTGCTGTGCGTAGGGCTGACCGCCTCGCTGGCGACACAGACGATCTTCAACGTCGCCGGCGTCACCAAAGCGCTGCCGATGACCGGCATCACGCTGCCGCTGATCAGCCACGGCGGCAGCAGCCTGATCACCACCCTGCTGATCGCCGGCATGCTCACCGGACTCTCCGACCGCAAGTGAACGCCGCTCTGACGGCTGCGGCACCATACCGCCATCAATGGGCGAGAATCGCCGCGGCCAACTCCCGCCGCGCGTCGTACAGGGCTTTCGGATCGCGCGTGTACCCCCACCACGTCGGGGCGATGCGGTCAACGATTTTCTGCACGGCCGCAGCTCCGGCGCGCCGTTCGAGCAGAACGAAATATTCGTAGTCCTCCATGCCGTCGCGGAGGTTTTTCAGCCGCATGCTGGCGACCGGCCCCTTGATCCCGCACGGGACGCCGGGATAAAACAGGTACCCGCCGCCGTTGAAGTGCCGCGGATGCGCGAATGCCGGATTGTACCACGGCTCGATCACCCGCTGTACGGTGCTCCAGTAAAGCAACCCCGTGATGCCATACTGCCGGTTGATCCAGGTAGGCACACGGTAAACCAGCAACGGCCGGTCGATGTGCCAATAGGGCGGGTCCTTCTCGCGCACCTCTTCGTACGCGGGGTGATAACGCGGCGACCGCTGCACCAGCGCGGTGTACGACCAGACGGAATCGCCTTGCTTGAGTTTCTGATTGACCGTCTCGCGATCGATAAACGACCAAAGCGGGCACCAGATGTCGACCGCCGGATCGATATCGGGCCAAGCCGGATCGTGAGGGTAGGTCTGCTCGACAACGAGGCATTTCAACTCGGGCGCAGCTTGGTGCACGATCTCGGCCAGAACCAGCACCTGCTCGTAATTTTCGGCAGTGTTGGGCTCGTCAAGAAGGTAGACGTACGCCCGGTCCGCCCAGCCGTTCGATTTGACGTACTGGTAGTAATCGCGGTAATAGCGCAGGGCTTTTTCGCGCTGGTCGGGCGGGACGGTCTTGTAGTTAGCGTTTGTGGTGGAATGCGGCAGGCGTCCGAAAGGCGAGGACGGAATTTCGAAATCGGTCACATGCAGCTTTTCGATGAACGCGCGCAGCGCCGCGTGCCTGTTCGTGTCGATGGTCAGCGAACCGTCCGGATTCGCCTGCGGCAGCAGGCGGCTGGGCAGAGGCGGATTGAGGCGGTGCTCGGCCAGAGCTTCGCAGTAGCGGGCTTCGATCTCACGGAACTCGTCCGAGTTGTACTTTACGCCAAAGACCGAGGCGACTCCCCAAAAGCCGCCGAAATGATTGCAATGGGTTGGGCCGTCGGGCAGGTCGAAGCCCCAGACGGTCAGCGTGACCGGAAGCTCGGCTTTACCCTTATCGGTAGACACCCGGACCGTGCCGCGATAGACACCTGCCGGCACCCCCTTGGGCACATGGACGTCGATCCAAAGGGGTTGGTTCTGTCCCGCGAACACGTCGAACGGCACGGCGTACATGTCGTTACCAGTAGTGATCAGAGGCTCGCCCCAACGTTCGCGCCGCTGGGAAAACGGCTCGATGGGTTTGCCGGTAACCGGATCAATAAACGGAACGAGCGCGTCCGGGTACAGCCCCGGCGGCAACTCCGCCCGCGGCGTGGACAGACGGACGCGCACATACTCCTCCCGGTACAACTTGATGCGGTCGCCGGGAATCTTCGCGCCCCCTTCGCCCACCAGTTCGGGAAGCGTGACTGAGGTCACCCGCAGATTTTGATCCCGTGCGGCCACGACCACCTGAAACGATTCGACCTCGTTGCGCGCGGCGGCGATCTCCGCCGCCGGGGTTCCGAAGGGCGCCTCGTGTTGGAGAATGCGTTCCATGGCGTGGAGCGCGGTGAGCCCGACGGCGGACCGCTCCGCAGCCGGAGCCGTGGCGGTCAATAAAACCGATGACACAACCAAAAGCAGTAAACTTCGCATAATCAAACATCCCTTCACGTATTGCTTCTTAAAGCGACTTCACAAGCGTACCTCATGACACCTCGTCAATCGATCAAAAAATTCTACGCCGACTATCCCGCGTATTCCACCAGCTGCGTAATGCCGTGATACAGATAGCGGCCCCAGCCACAGGTGAAGACCAGTTGCCCGCACACCGCATGCTCCAGATTGGAGGCTTGCAGGCAGCCCGTCGTGCGGAAGGTCCGATTGAACATCGCACCGCCCGCCAGCGTCAGCAGCAATGCCCAGGGATTGAGAAAGACCAAGTGCGCCAAGCTGAACGCCACGGTGCCGACCATGTGTCGCGTCCGTTCACTGGCAAACAGCGGCGCGTAACGCGCATAGAAAAGTGCACGATACAGGACACCTTGCGGAAAGACCGAAAGCAACGGGTAGAAGACCATAACCAAAGCCCAGAGGCGCGGTGAGCGGCGCGGCATTTCCAGGAACAATCCGGGATCCATCAGCAGGATTCCCCCCGCCAGCACAGCGGCCGCCGCGAGCAGTCGTACTCCGAGCCGCAACGCCTGCACGCGGTTGATGCGCCAGCCGAAAAACTCGCGCCTCCCCCACCCTTCGCGCTTCACAAGATACACAGCCGCCGGACAGGCCGCCACCCACAATACCGGCAACACGGGAAAACCGCCTATCATGAGACGAACAACCGCCAGCAACAGCGGCAGTCCCGCATACAGCAGCACACATTCCCATCCCAAGCGATTCATGCATCCACCATACTCTCCCTTGAGACTGACCGCAAGGGAGAGTTGAAATTTAGAGTAAAATTAAAACAGGCGCTGCAGTGGGGTGTTTCGCACCCCGTATTTCATGAAGTTTCATGTTTTTCATGGTTGAGTGTCGAACGTTGAAAATTGGCTGAGCGTTCGTTTCTTGCTTTTCAAAACGCCCTCCTCTATGATGCGCGTCCATGAATTCACGACGTGAAGCGATTTTTATTATCACGCGTTGGTTGGCGACCCAAGAGTTTCCGGACAGGATGATGTCCGACGGTCCGGACCGCGCGTTCATTACCGATCTTGTCTACACCACGGTCCGCCGGAAACGCTCGCTCGCCTGGGCGCTGGAGCGGTTTCTGAAGAAAATGCCCAAAGGTGAAACCGAAGCCGCGCTGCTGGTCGGTGCCTGCCAATTGCTCTTCATGCCCGATGTGGCTGACTACGCCGCCATCAACGAGACGGTCGAGGCAGCAAAGATGACATCGCAACGGACAGCAGGACTCGTCAATGGTGTTCTGCGCAACCTCCAACGCCAACGCGAACAGGTACTGAGCGAGTTGGCGACGCAACCCATCGGCATACGCGCCTCCCATCCCGATGCGCTGGTCACCCGCTGGCTCCGCCGTTTCGGTCCGGAGGAAACGCTTGCGCTCTGCGAATGGAACAATGAACCGCCCGACACTTGGCTGGCCTACCCCCCACAACTAAAGACGGAGACCGACGGCAGTCAGCAAGAGAGTGACGCTAGTGCAGCCTTCACGAAGCTGGTGCGAGGCGTGCGCGTCGAGGAGGTTCCGGGATATGCCGACGGCGCATTTATCGTGCAGGACCCCGGCACGGCTGCCGCCATCGAGTTGCTCGACGTGCGCCCCGGCCTGAGTGTGCTCGATGCCTGTGCGGCGCCAGGCGGCAAGACCATCCAGATTGCCTGGCGTATGGGTGCCCCGGCGCAAAACGATCCGCGCCACCGGCTCGTTGCGCTTGACCTGCACGATGACCGGATCGACCGGATCCACACCAATCTCGCGCGGACGCGGCAGGAGTGGGTCACCGTCCTCCAAGGCGACCTGACGATGCCGCCATCCCCGGAACTGGTGGCGCTTGCACCCTTTGACCGTATTCTCCTGGACGCCCCCTGCTCAAACAGCGGTGTGTTGCGACGCCGTCCTGATGCCCGCTGGCGCTGGACAACCCGGCGCATGAAGCAGTTGGCTGAGACCCAAGCCAACATGCTTGAGAACGCGCTGACGCTGCTGGCCCCCGGCGGCCGGCTGGTCTACTCAACATGCAGTCTTGAGCACGAAGAAAACCGCCGCCAGATCACCGTCTTACGTCGCGCACATCCCGAAATCATCTGTTCTGGCGTTATCGAACACATTCCTACACGCTCAAACATGGATGGCGCATTCGCCTGTGCCCTGGAGTTAAGGAAGATTTAGGATTTAGGAGTTGTATCGTTCAGAGTTCGGCGTTTGATCGATTTTACGCTTTTCCACGCTCTGCAAATCCATTACTCTACTATGTTATGAATGACATTCCTCCCAAACATACGCCAGAAAAACCTTACGGAACGCCG